>Ga0210406_10007266_pt1 | contig 11290 bp, 11 predicted proteins | sample IncBWC30MmetaG_FD_155454 | JGI IMG/M metagenome (GOLD analysis project Ga0210406, IMG submission 155454) | Forest soil microbial communities from Barre Woods Harvard Forest LTER site, Petersham, Massachusetts, United States - Inc-BW-C-30-M | ecosystem: Environmental > Terrestrial > Soil >... | reverse complement strand
TTCCTCTACGCGTCCTCCAATATCGGCAGTTTCCTGGCGCTGCTGTCCTATCCGGTGCTGCTGGAGCCGATGTTCACGCTGCGCACGCAAAACCTGATCTGGACCGGCGGCTATGGATTATTGATTGTGCTGATCGCGGGCTGCGGGGTGTTGTTGCTGCGTTCGCCGGCACGCAACCTAGCCGATATGCAGACCGAGCAAACCGAAGCGCCGGCGCCTCCCTGGATGCTGCGCGGGCGCTGGATCTTCCTCGCAGCGGTGCCGTCGGGTCTCCTGATCGCGGTGACCGCGCATATCTCGACCGACGTCGCCGCGGCGCCGCTGCTATGGGTGCTGCCGCTGTCGCTTTATCTGTTGACCTGGGTGCTGGTATTCCAGTCGCGGCCGTTGCTGCCGCACAAATGGATGCTGCTGGCCCAGCCGGTAGCGATCGCCGGCGTGGTCGTGCTGCTCGCGATCGGCGGCGAGCAGAACCTGTTGCCAACGCTTGGCGGACATCTGCTCTGCTTCTTCGTCATCGCGATGGCCTGTCATGGCGAGCTGGCGCGCACCCGCCCGGCCTCCAAATATCTCACCGGCTTCTATGTGGCGCTGTCGTTCGGCGGCATGCTCGGCGGCCTGTTCGCCGGATTGATCGCGCCGTTCACCTTCTCATGGGTCGCGGAATATCCGATCCTGTTGGCGCTGGCCGCGCTGTGCCGGCCACCCGGTGGCGACGAGCGGCTGCCGCGCTGGAGCCGCTGGTATTGGGCGTTTCTCGCCGTGCTCGCGGGGGCGCTGATCGTCCTGTCCTATTCCACCGGCAAGACCTCGTTGTGGCTCGAAGATCGCCGGATCTGGGTCGCAGGATCAGTCGGCGTGCTCGCAGCCTTGCTGGCGCTGGCGTTGAACGCCAGTCGCTGGAAGATCTTTGCCACCGTCGTGGTCGCACTGGTGCTGATCCGCGTCTATCCGGCGGACGGGGGCCGCGTCGACACCGTGCGCAGCTTCTTCGGCGTCCACAAGATCGTCGTGACGCCGCACGGGCAGTACCATGTGCTGATGCACGGCACCACGATCCACGGCGCCGAGAAGTTCCAGAACAATGACGGCACGCCGGTCACCGGTAGGCCCGAACCGATCACCTACTACTACAAGGATGGCGGCATCGGGCAGGCGATCACCGCGATCCGCGAGCGCAAGGGCACGCCGCTGCGCGTGGCGGTGATCGGCGTCGGTTCGGGCACGCTGGCCTGCGCCTCCGAGCCCGGTGAGACCTGGAAATTCTTCGAGATCGATCAGACCATGGTCGATACCGCGCGCGATCCGAAATATTTCACCTACATCCAGAATTGCGAGCCGGACCTCAAGCCGGTGATCGGCGACGCCCGGCTGACCTTCGCCAAGGAACCTGACGGCGCTTATGACCTGATCATCGTCGACGCCTATTCATCGGACGCGATCCCGATCCATCTTGCGACCGAACAGGCGATGAAGATCTACAAGGACAAGCTGGCGCCGCAGGGCGCCGTGGTGATGCACGTCTCCAACCGGCACCTCGAACTCGCCAGCGTGATCGTCGGCATCGCGGACGCCAACGATCTCAAGAGCTGGGTCTATAGCGAGGATTCCGGGCGCGACGACGAATATATCTTCGCAACCTCGGTCGTGGTCTCCGCGCGCGAGGAGGCCGATGTCGGCAAGCTCGCATCCTCCGATCAGTGGGCGGAGACCGAAGCCGACGCGAAGCAGCGGGTCTGGACCGACGATTATTCCAACGTGCTGGGTGCGGTCTGGCGGCGGCTGCGCGACGGCGAGCAGTAGGGACGAGGCAGCACACCGCTCGCACGATCAAAGCTCAACCCAATCTCATCAAGCCTTCCAGTCGTGTTACAGGTACCAGGCGAGGACGGCTTTGAGCCGGGCGCTTTCAATCACCGGCAGAACGAAGATTTGCTTCATCCCGGACGCACAAGCCAGCGATGCAACGATCGATTCATCGTGCTTGAGATGTTCGTTGATGACCGGCATGCCGGTCGCCCAGGCGCCTCCGATGCATCCTTCGCCTTTACGTATCGATTTCGAAGCATAAAGCGCGTCGAGATCGGTATTGTTGCTGCAGTCGCCTGAATGGAACGCTAATGCGTCTCGAGCTTCGTTGGGCACCCAAATCTCGAACCGCGCCGCGATCGGCGTCGCCTGCGCCGATAACAACGTCATGACCCAAGTCTGACCAGAGGTCTGATCGGAAGACGTCTTGTAGGGGATGCCGACGCCGCAGGTGATTCCGATTTCAGAGGCTTCTTCGCGTCGCAGGAACCCCTTTGAATTGAGCAGATCCTTGATAATCAGCGGCTGGCCTGCCTTCCAGGTTCGGCCGGGCAAGCCAAAACCTCGTGGAAACCTGGTGTGCCTTGAATTGAATTCGAATTCGTCGGCGGTGCCGTAGTAGCCGTCGACCAGGGCCAATTCGTGAGACAGTTCCAGATCGTTGTGCCAGAGCTCGATGGCGCCAACGAGCTTTTCGTCACCGCCGCAAAACAGCACCATCACCGCGTGAAGGAATTCGCCGGCAAAGACTGGAAGGGCGACGCCGCAGGTCAGTCCAATTTCCTTGGCCTCGTCGGGCCGCTTGAAATAGGAATCGGATAACTTGGTCAGAACAATCGGGTGGCCGGCGGCCCAAGCCTTGCCGGGCAGCCCCTCGTCGTAGGCGAACAGGGTATTTTCGCTGAGCGCGCGAAATTCGGAAAATTCCGCGCCGCAGAGGCTGCCTTCGAGCTCCAGCCGTGTCCGGGTTCGGTCGGGCACCCACAGCTCAACAACTCGGATGAAGGTCTTCATCGGGACATCCCTGATCGCTGTAGCGGCAAGCATCGGCGATTTCGGGACTTCAGGTGCGCGCAAATTACAGGCAGCAAGCGCTTAAAGATCGAGCGCTGCAAATTAGAAGGTGTTCCTCGATGCCCGAACTGGGCGGGGCCCGGCGATGACCATCGCGACGGTGCCGAGCAGGACTGCCGCCAGGCTGAATTGGCCGATCAAATCGCCCGCCGCGGGGTCACCGGACAGACGCCCCCCGATGGATCGGAGCATTAGCGCGACGGGGATCGCACTGAACAATCCCGCAGCATAAGCGAGGAAGTTGGTCCAGCGCGACTCGTGCTGGCCACGTATCGCGAAGTAGCGCGCATAGTCGTCCGCGGTCATATCGAACGTCACTTCGATTCGGTCGGGGATCAGCTCGCTCATCACTGGGTCCCAGGAGCTATGTCCCGTCTCGTCGCGTCAGCCCGCCAGTCGAACCGTCAGCGCGGCTGGTAATATTGTCGCTGCTGGTAGTAGCCCTGCGGCGGCGCGTATTGCGGCGTATCGCCCGGGTTGTTGTAATACTGATATTGCTGTTGCGGATAAGCCTGCGCGTCATAGACGCGCCGGCGCGGCGCGGGATAACGCTGGTCGGTCACGCTGCCGTCGGCCGGATAGATATAGCCATCGTCGGCCCGTACCTCGGGTGCGATGCGGCGGCCGGGCAGCAACTGCGGCTGCGGCGTCAGCTGGACGGGCTCGCCGGCGGCGCTGTATCGCGGGTCACCCTGGTCTTGCTGCTCATATTGCTGCGCGGGGTCGCGGCCGGCGACGGTGCGGCGCGGGTTGCGGGCGAGCGCGATCTGCGACGAGCCGGTCAGCGTCACCGTGGTGTTGAGCACGCCCTGCTCCTGCACCAGCGCATACAGCGTCGAGGCGTTGGCGCGCGACAGCCGCACGCAACCATGCGAGGCGGGGGTGCCGAGCCTGCTTTCTGAATCGGTGCCGTGGATCGCATGGCCGATCTTGGTGAAGAAGATCGAGTGCGGCATCGGCGCGTCGTCGAATTCCTTGGAGAAGTGGTCTTCCTCCATGCGGAACGTGCGGAAGCTGCCGCTCGGCGTCTCGCGCGAGGGAATGCCGGTCGAAACCGGCCAGCGGTAGCGCTCAACGCCGTCGACTGCGACGCTCATCATTTGCACGTTCTTGTCTATGGTGATCGAGACATTCGCGTGAGCGGCGTTGCTGGCGAACAACATCAAACCGGCGAAAGCAACGAGGAAGGAACGCATTTTACCTTTGGCCTCCAGCCCTTGAGTATCGGGCCTTGAGTATCAAACTCTGTCTGCGGCGCCGCGGCTCCCCGTCCCCCCGGCGCTCAATATGCCCGGAATTCGGTCTTTGTTCCAGTGGTCCGCGGCGGCAACGTTAATGGGTGCCAAGGCGCAATCAAGGCGGCGCAGGGTGCTATCCGGCGGGAAGCGCTGACTTTTTCGCGAGCGATCGGCCGGTCCGACTCCACATCGTCACCAAAGTGCAACCTTTTGGCCGCACCGGCGTTTCAGATTCCCGCCTCGCGACCGCGCCGACTTCTTAGGGAATCGAGATGAACAAAAACGTGACCAAGACCGCAGCCTTGACTGCGGATTTACCTTTGCGGCTGGCCTTTGCCACTGCTGCCATCGCTTTGGCGCTGCTGGCTATTCCCCATGCCGGCCATGCCCAGGGCATCGTGCGCGGCGCCGAGGAGGGCTCTTACGAGGGCAACCGGATCGGGGGGCCGGTGGGCGGCGTGGTCGGCGGCGCCGTCGGTGCCGGCGTCGGCGGCGCGATGGGCGCGGTCGAGGGCGTGCTCGGCGTTCCCCACTACGGCTGGCGGCACCACTGCCACGGTTTTCGCGACGGCTACGGTCGCTTCCACTGCTATCGATAGTCTTCGTCCGTCATTCCGGGATGGTCCGCAAGGACCAGACCCGGAATCTCGAGATTCCGGATTCGCGCTAAGGCGCGCTCCGGAATGACGCGCTTTCGCGCGTCAGGTCTTCAGCCGGTAGCCGGTCTTGAAGATCCACCACACCACGATCATGCAGGCGACCAGGAACGCCGTCGTCATGCCGACGCTCAGGGCGACGCTGACGTCGGCGATCTCGTAAAAACTCCAGCGGAAGCCGGAGATCAGGTAGACCACGGGATTGAGCAGGGTGATGGTGCGCCAGCTCGACGGCAGCATGTTCACCGAGTAGAAGCTGCCGCCGAGGAAGGTCAGCGGCGTCACCACCAGCATCGGGATCATCTGCAGCTTCTCGAAGCCGTCGGCCCAGATGCCGATGATGAAGCCGAACAGGCTGAAGGTGACGGCGGTGAGCACCAGGAAGGTCAGCATCCACCAGGGGTGGTGGATGTGCAGCGGCACGAACAGGGCGGCGGTGGCGAGGATGATAAGGCCCAGCACGATCGATTTGGTCGCGGCGGCACCGACGTAACCGAGCACGATCTCGAAATACGAGATCGGCGCCGACAGGATTTCATAAATGGTGCCGACGAATTTCGGGAAATAGATTCCGAACGAGGCATTGGCGATGCTCTGCGTCAGCACCGACAGCATCACCAGACCCGGCACGATGAAGGTACCGTAGCTGACGCCTTCGACGGATGTGATGCGCGAGCCGATGGCCGCGCCGAACACCACGAAATACAGCGAGGTCGAAACCACCGGCGAGACGATGCTCTGCAGCAGCGTGCGCCAGGTGCGCGCCATTTCGAACAGATAGATCGCGCGGACCGCCCGGTAATTCATGACGCCTGCCCCGGCGCCGGAGTTCGCACCAGGCTGACGAAAATGTCCTCCAGCGACGACTGCGTGGTATCGAGGTCGGAGAAGCGGATGCCGGCGTTGCGAAGGTCGCCGAGAAGACTGGTGATGCCGGTACGCTCGCCCTTGGTGTCGTAATCGTAGGTCAGCTCGCAGCCGCCGTCCGACAGTTCAAGCCGATACGGCGCGAGCGCAGCCGGAATCGCATCGATCTTGCTCTGCAAATGCAGCTTCAGGCGCTTGCCGCCGAGTTTTTGCATCAGCTTGGTCTTGTCTTCGACCAGGATGATCTCGCCCTTGTTGATGACGCCGACGCGGTCGGCCATCTCCTCGGCCTCTTCGATGTAATGCGTGGTGAGGATGATGGTGACGCCGGACGCCTGCAGCGTTCGCACCACTTCCCACATGCCCTTGCGCAATTCGACGTCGACGCCGGCGGTCGGCTCGTCCAGGAACAAGACCTGCGGCTCATGCGACAGCGCTTTGGCGATCATCACACGCCGCTTCATGCCGCCGGACAAGGTGACGATCTTGTCGTCCTTCTTGTCCCATAGCGACAGGTCCTTGAGCACCTTCTCGATGTGCGCGGGGTTCTTCGGCTTGCCGAACAGGCCGCGGCTGAAGCTCACCGTCGCCCACACCGTCTCGAACGCATCGGTGTGCAATTCCTGCGGCACCAGACCGATCAGCGAGCGCGCGGCACGATATTCGCCGTTGATGTCGTGGCCGTCGACGGTGACGCGGCCATCGCTCAAGTTAGCGATGCCGCAGATGATGCTGATCAGCGTGGTCTTGCCGGCGCCATTCGGTCCGAGTAGCGCGAAGATTTCGCCGCGCCTGATATCGAGATTGATGTTGTTCAGCGCCTTGAAGCCGGAACCATAAGTCTTCGAGAGATTGGTGACGGAAATGATGGGGGGTATGGCGTGCATGGTGGTCTGCGGAAAATTGCGAGGTGAGATCGGCCACGGTTGGGATATGCGGCACGCAGCAAAATGGGTATGACACCGACAGATAAGGGCGCTGCGGCCATCGCGCAAGCGCCGCAAGGCCAGGCCATCTGGCGAGGTAAGTCGGGCAGGGACTGAAACGGGTGCCGCCGTGAATACGGGACAGCCCCTCATTCACCTGAAATAATCGATGACGATGTGCAGGTCGGATTGGGAGGCGGGCGTTCCGTTCAGGCTCGCGTCGATGACCCGTCGACAGGCTTCGACGGTCGCGTGGTCACCGAGATCGTTGGCGGCTTCGAGAACGTTCCAGGCCGCATCGAGCGACTTGTCCGGCGTCGGCGCATCGGAAACGATGCCGATCCGTTCGTATGCGCCAGCGCCGAATGAGGTTGTCTTCATCCCGATATTCCCGCCGATTTCAGATCGGTCATCTCTGCGCAAGAAACGCGGGCTGATGCTTGACGTCGGCATCGGCGCTCGCCGCGTTCTTGCGGGATTGATAAAACGCCAGGACGCTCCGGGAGGTCTCGACGTTGAGGTCGCTAAACTCCTTTTCCAGGTCCTTCAGGTCTTGCGCGGTGATGCGGTGATCCTTTGCGCCGAGGAAAAGCAATGCCATGGTCGTGGCCCAGGAAAAGTCGAGGGCTTTGGCCAGAATCAGCAGCGTTTCCCTGTTCCTGTCCAGCACGGCCCGCTCGATCACGTCGCCCGGCAGCGAGCACAGCAAGGACAGTCCGATCGTCACCTCCTCGATCCTGTGGCCGCGAGCGTATCCGGATATGCTGTTCTCATTCAAGTTGCCTTCCCGATGCTGCGTCGTCACGACCTTTTTTGCGACAAAATAACTTCTTGATACCGGGCCGAACTTGGACTGCAGCTCACCTGCGACATCGGTCACCGAGGACTGGATCTGATCAACCATGTCGGGACGCTCGTATTTGAGCCGCTTTCTCACGTTGTCCGACGCCTTTGCGATCAGCTGCTGGAAAACATGCCTCGGGATGTCCTCGCGCAGACCGAGTTGCTCGGCGAGAATGGAATCGCCCTCGGCCCGTTGGATCATGTGCAAAAAGCCGAAATCCGAGAAACGCGCACCTTTGTTGATTGCGACGGAGTTGACGACGTCCTGGTTGCCGCGGGTCACCAGCACGTCCGTGACCTGTTCGTCGATCGATTTTCGTTTCGAAATCGCGAGCAAATGAGTCTGGCTTTTGAGACAGACATTGGCGATCAGCGCATAAGGCTCGAGCCGCTCGGACTCGCGCAGCACAGGACCGGCGACTTCGATGGCGTCGTCAAATGCGAGCTTGTGGATGATATTGACCGGAGCATGGTCGACGCGGGCCAGCCGCTTTGCCAATTGCGCGCGGGCCGCCACTTCGATCTCGTCCGCGAGCCGTCCGATCACCTCGCCGAAGGTCCATATCTCGTCGTCGCTATACCCGCCGGTGATCATGAGATCCGTGGTATGCCACAACGCCCGCAAGCGGCTTTCGGCCGTTCCGCGCGAAATCGCGTCGTTGAGATCCCGGAGATACGTTTTTGTCTCACTCATTTTGGTAAGCCTTAGGACCGCGACAAACGCGCACAGGCGATATCGACTTGGAAAGCATACCCCTCAAGACGCGCATTTTCGGTAAAAGTGGCGGATAAGTATTGCTTCTAAGAATTCGTTAAAATGCGGATGAATTCGTTAACCTTGCAGCGCGCGCTAGCCGCACCCCCGAAAATCGGCGCCGAAATGCAAGCGTGGCCCGAAGCAAACGAAGTATAAACTACGTTCGCCCGACGAAACGATCGATCATCTTTTTTTCCCGGGCTTTTTCGAAGGCGATGGCGAGCTTGGCGCCGTCGAAGGTTGTTCGGGCTGCTCAGCCATCTTCGCAACGGTCATGATCTGGACCTGCTGGTTGACGGGTGCAGTCGGACGCGTGGCGTCAAGCAGTTGTTCCTCGCCCAGCCCCACCGACTGCAAGCGCTTCGATGAGATCTTGAAGGTGTTAACCAGGACGTCGCGGATCGCATCCGCCCTTCTTTGGCTGAGAAGCGCGTTGTTTTCGCGCCTTCCGTTCGCCTCGATATGGCCGACGATCAGGAATCCGTATGGCAGCATGGTCGACTGGACGAGCGCATCGGCAATGCGCCCGAGCGTCTGGTAGGAGTCCGGCCGCACGATCGGCGTGTCGGTGTCGAACTGGATGTCGACATTGAAGGTCGGCAGCTTGGCAAGCACGGGTGCAATCGGCGGCCGCCTCGAGGGCGGGGGTTCATTCTTCGATCGGGACTGCGATCGCTGCAGAACCTGCTGGCGCAACGCCGCGACGTCCAGATCCGCCGCTGCGTCAAGGTGGTTGAGCTGGTTGACGATATCGTCCCGGGTGACGGCGCTCTGGGCGCGCGCTGGGGGCGCGGACGCGGCGAACAGGACCATACCCGCCAGCAGGCCAATGTTGCGCAGCGTCGGGGTCGCCGGGCGCATCATCGGTATCCCGCGTCGTCCATGGCCTGAAGGCAATTCCTGCTCACACCTTGCGCCGTCGTCAAACATGGCACGGATTTGCTGGTCTCCTTGGTCGAGCCCGCGCACAATTTGACGATCTCCCGCGCGCAGGCATTGGCAACGGTCGTGCGCGCCGCTACCCGTTTCTGGATCGCGTCCAAGCTGCGGAGATAGTCGACCTTGCATTGGGGCGACAACGCATCCTGGTTGCGGGTAAGACACTCCTTCAAGCGGTTGGCGTCGAAATTGACGCCGCGGCAATTGGCGGTGATCTCCGCGGCGCAGCTTTTGGCCAACAACGCAGCGGCATCGCCAAAGCTCATCGTCTCCGCCGCCGCCAGCGACGGCGCGACGAGCGCGGCGATAAACAGGATAGAGCCTCCCCGGACCATGAGGTCATCTGAGCCGATCAACTTGCCGATGGTCAAGGCCTGCGAAGGGCGGATATCCCCTATGTCACACCCGCTCCACAAAACTGTCGACCACCTTCTTCTCGCCGGCCTTCTCAAAAGCGATGGTGAGCTTGTTGCCGTCGATCCTGACGACTTGGCCGTAACCGAATTTCTGGTGGAAGACGCGGTCATCCAGCGAAAATTCCGAAACCGTGCCGGTCGATTTTGCGACCAGCTCGCCTTCGATGGTCAAGGGCGCACGCTTGCTGCCGGTGAACCCGGTGCTCGCGGAGGCATCGCTGCGCGAGCCTGAAAACGGCGACCGCTCCTCGTCGAAACCGCCGCGCGCCTGCCCTTGCCGTTTTTCTTGTCGGGTTTCTTGCCGGCTGCCCTGGCCGCGCGCGCGATTGGCCTGGGCGCGCTGCCAGCCCGGCGTCGTATAGCTGGAGCCGAAGGATTCGACATTGTCGAAGCGCGAGGGGCCGTAGCCGCCGCTGCCGCCCCAGCCCGAGCCGCCCTTGGATTCGGTGATCTCGACACTGGCTGCCGGCAATTCGTCGAGGAAGCGCGACGGGATCGTGGTGGTCCAGGTGCCGTGAATCCGCCGGTTGGTGGCGAAATAGAGTTTGGCGCGGCGGCGCGCGCGCGTCAGCCCGACATGGGCCAAGCGACGTTCCTCTTCGAGGCCCGCGCGGCCCTGTTCGTCGAGCGTGCGCTGGCTCGGAAACAGCCCTTCTTCCCAGCCCGGCAGGAACACGTTGTCGAATTCCAGCCCCTTGGCCGAATGCAGCGTCATCAGCGACACCGCTTCGTCCTCGGCGCCGCCGTCGCGGTCCATCACCAGCGAGATGTGTTCGAGGAAGCCCTGCAGGTTCTCGAACTCCTCCATCGAGCGCACCAGCTCCTTCAGGTTTTCGAGCCGGCCGGCGGCGTCGGCGGAACGGTCCTTCTGCCACATTTCGGTATAGCCGCTTTCGTCGAGCACGATTTCGGCCAATTCCGTATGCGCGGTCACCTCGCGCTGCGCGCGCCAGCGATCGAACTGCAGGATCAAATCGCGTAAGCTCCCGCGCGCTTTCGGCTTCAACTCGTCGGTCTCGACCACGGCGCGCGCCGCCTCGAACAGCGGAATGCGGCGCTTGCGGGCGTGATCGTGCAGCATCTGCACCGTGGCGTCGCCGAGCCCACGTTTGGGCACGTTGACGATGCGCTCGAACGCCAGGTCGTCGGCGGGAGAGTTGATGGTGCGCAAATAGGCCAGCGCGTCCCGGATTTCGGCGCGTTCATAGAATCTCGGACCGCCGATCACGCGATAGGGCAGGCCGAGTGTCACAAAGCGATCCTCGAACTCGCGCATCTGGAACGAGGCGCGCACCAGGATCGCCACTTCATTGAGATTGTTGCCGGCGCGCTGCAGCTCCTCAATCTCCTCGCCGATGGCGCGGGCTTCCTCTTCCGAATCCCAGGCGCCGGTGACGGTGACCTTCTCGCCATCGACATCCTCGGTCCGCAGCGTCTTGCCGAGCCGGCCTTGATTGTGCGCGATCAGATGCGAGGCGGCGGCGAGGATATGGCCGGTGGAGCGATAGTTGCGCTCGAGGCGAATGACCTTGGCGCCTGGAAAATCGTGCTCGAAGCGCAGGATGTTGTCGACCTCGGCACCGCGCCAGCCATAGATCGACTGGTCGTCGTCGCCGACGCAGCAGATGTTTTTGAGGGCCGGGGTGTCCGTCATTCCGGGATGCGCTGGAAGCGCAGACCCGGAATCTCGAGGTGAGTCCTCTTCATTTCGGGATTCTCCGATGTGCAATTGCACATCAGGGTTCGGGCCTTCGGCCCGCCCCGG
>Ga0210406_10007264_pt1 | contig 11293 bp, 9 predicted proteins | sample IncBWC30MmetaG_FD_155454 | JGI IMG/M metagenome (GOLD analysis project Ga0210406, IMG submission 155454) | Forest soil microbial communities from Barre Woods Harvard Forest LTER site, Petersham, Massachusetts, United States - Inc-BW-C-30-M | ecosystem: Environmental > Terrestrial > Soil >... | reverse complement strand
CCCATCTGGTAAACGCGGAAATCGGAAAAGTGGAGGCTAGTACCGTGCTCTACGATTTCTCCTTGAGAAACGCCCAGAAATCGAGCATCTCAGGCTCGCCGTCATCTGCCGACAAAGTGGATTCTTCAATCTTGTACTGTTCAGGAAAATCTGCGATGACTTCTCCGCCCAGGAACGAAACTCGCTCGATGTCAACCGGCGTCACTTTGCCGGCGAAGTACGCTCGAATTTGAACACGCTTTCCGTCAATCCCACAGGTCGCGCCAAACAGTCGGTCCGTGACCTATACAGGCATGTGGATGTAATCAGGTGGGGTTAGAATCAAGGAGCCTGGGAGGCAACCGGCGTGAACTTCGCCGAGACACTGCTACGAGACGTTCGCTATGCGCTCCGCATCCTGCGCAGATCCTCCGGCTTCACCGCCGTAGCCGTCCTCACGCTTGCTCTCGCAATCGGGGCTAACACGGCAATCTTTAGCTTGATCAACACTCTGATGCTGCGTCTGCTGCCCGTTCAGCATCCTGAGCAACTCGTGGAACTCCTCAGCCGTTACCCGGGCGAGCCTCGCGCGAACGGTTTCTCCTGGCAGACCTATGAGCACTTTCGAGACAACAACCACGTCTTTTCAGGACTCATCGGCGCTGACGACTCCCGTTTCAACGTGCGCGGCGAGGGTCTCGAACCCGAGACAGTGAATGGCGAATACGTCGTCGGCAGTTTTTTCCCGGTCCTCGGAATAAAGCCCGTAATAGGTCGCCTCATCGGTCCCGAAGACGACCGCTTGGGTTCGGCTGATTCCGCTGTGGCTGTGATTGCTTGGTCTTACTGGAAAACCAGGTTCAATTTCGATCTAGGAATTCTCGGCAAGCGGATCATGGTCGACGATGTGCCGTTGACCGTCGTCGGGGTGACCCCGCGTGCGTTTTTCGGATTGCAAGTGGGACTCAAGCCCGACATTTGGGTGCCCGTGGCTGTCGAGCCGATGATCGGTCGCCCCAGTCGTATGACCTCCGGTCACATGAACCTGCGGCTGATGGCACGATTGAAGCCTGGTGTGTCGATCAATCAAGCGCGCGCGGAAATGACAGTGCTAAACCAGTGGAGGATCGCGGAAATTACGAAGACAGTGAAGGATCCCCTTTGGAGCCAAGCAAAGATGGAAGTGGAGCCGGCGGGCGCTGGACTTTCGCGCCTGCGCGATCAGTTCACGAAGCCACTACTCGCGCTCATGGCCGTGGTGGGCTTGCTCCTGCTCATCGCGTGTACCAACGTCGCCAGTATGCTGCTGGCGCGCGGGGCGGCCCGGCAGCACGAAATGGCGGTGCGCGTTTCTTTGGGAGCTGGCCGGTTTCGCTTAGTGCGCCAAGTGCTGACCGAATCGCTGCTGCTTTCCGTAGTGGCCAGCTCGCTCGGCGTTTTCCTGGCGTATTTCGGTGCTGACGCTCTGGTGCGGATCCTGACGTCCGGCCGACAGTTTGTGGGATTGCCATCTCACCTCGATATTCAGGTGCATCTCGATCCGCACGTATTGCTTTTCAGTGCCGGAGTTGCGTTGTTCACTGGGATAGTGTTTGGACTGACTCCCGCTTGGAATGCGTTCGCATCCGCCCCGGCAACTTCCCTGCGTCAAACGGGCACCGCTGGCGAGACGCGCTGCCACCGTCTTTTCGGAAAGACCCTGGTGGTGGTTCAGGTGGCCCTGTCAGTGGCACTGCTAAGCGGGGCAGGATTGTTTATCCGCCACCTTTCGAATCTGAAGCACCTGGACTTGGGCTTTCACCGTGATCATGTATTACTGATGACTCTTGATGAGGAGCACAGCGGCTACGAGGAGGAACAATTGGCCCGCGCGTACCAGGAACTGTTGGCGCGATTCGAAGCAATTCCGGGTGTGCGCTCGGCCACGTTCAGCGAAATAACACCAATCTCGGGCGGGGGAGCTTCGAGTTTCGTAAAAGTGGAAGGTCACCCGGAAAAGCCCGAGGACCGCCGCTACGTTTCTATCAACTGGATCGGGCCGAAATACTTCGAGACCCTCGGAACGCCATTATTGGCCGGGCGCGACTTCAACTTCCAGGACCGGCGCGGCCCGCGCGTGGCGATCATCAATCACGCAATGGCCCGCTACTTTTTTGGCGACGGAAGTCCCATCGGAAAGCATTTCACCATTGACCGTGACTGGAAGGGCTTCGGCGACGACATGTCCTTCGAAATCGTTGGGATGGTGGGTGATGCGAAATATTACGAGATACGAGAAGCCACGCAGCGCACGATCTACCTAAACTCTTTCCAGGACGGGAACGTGTCCTCGAAGTTTGAGCTTCGGACCAGCATCAACCCTGAGGCCGTGGTGGGCGACGTGCGCCGCACGGTGCGCGAACTACTCCCCACCGTGCGCGTCGAGAGCCTCACTACACTGGCCGATCAAGTCGACGCGTCAATTGTTCCCGAGCGGGTCATTGCTGCGCTGTCCGGGTTATTGGGCGCCCTGGGCTCGATGCTCGCGGCCATCGGCCTTTACGGGCTGCTCGCCTATACCGTGGCGCGTCGCATCAACGAAATCGGCGTACGCATGGCGCTGGGCGCAAGCCGTGGCGATGTGACGCGCATGGTCTTACGAGACGCGCTGGGAATGGTCATAGCGGGCCTGGCTATCGGAGTGCCGATGGCGTTTTGGGGCAAGAGCCTTGCCGCGAGCTTGGTCCAAGACCTGCCGCTAAGGAATGATTTTCCGATGGCTTTCGGTGCACTAGCGATGATAGCGGTGGCCCTAATTGCGGCCTATGTGCCGGCACGCCGCGCGGCCCTCGTGGATCCGATGGAAGCTTTGCGACACGAATAGCCGCGATTGCGGAGGGCCCGGTCGAGCCACGAGACTCTATTGCTGTCTGACCGGAGATGGCCATTCCTGACATCTTGGCGCTTGACAGTGAACCCGGGAATAATCCACGACCAGCCAGCACATTGTTGTGTAACGCACAGGGGTATAATGTCCGGCAATTAACGGAGGAGCGCATATGAAGCTCGTGTTCAGAATGTTTCTTCCTGTTGGTTTGCTCCTCGCTTGGGGGACATTCGTTTTTGCGCAAACGAGAACAATCGCACCCTCGCGGCCCGATGCGGCTGCGGTAAAAGGCTCATCCTTTGGTTGCACCATGACAATCGGTCCGATATCTGCTGGTGTCGTCGGGCCTACCCGCCCGTATTCGGCAGTCGAAGAAGCGATACACACACAGACCCTGAGCGACGGAACACAACTCACTGAGAAGCACCTGATGCAAAAGTTTTATCGGGATTCGCAAGGCCGAGAACGGACAGAGCATCCGTTCTGTCAAGGGCCTGATGAGTCGTTGGGGTCATCGATGGTGGTCGAGATTCATGATCCCATGATGGGCTATGCTTACGTCCTGGAACCTGAAGGACACATTGCACACCGATTCAAGAGTGATCCAATACTGCACGTCGCACCGGTCCCTCAGCGCGACGCGGCAAAAGTTGCGACAGACCTTGTGCCCGCGACGGTAGGCGTGAAACGTGACAACGAACCACCCCAAATTGTGACAGAGTCGCTGGGTTCGCAGATGATCGAAGGCATTTACGCGGAAGGTACGCGGACAACACGCACGATCCCTGCGGGACGCGAAGGGAACGATCGGCCCATCAACATTGTGCAGGAGAGCTGGGTTTCCAAGGAACTAGAAGTCTCGATCTTGAACAAGTACATCGATCCGCGATCTGGGGAATCGACGACCCGCTTAACCAACCTAGATCTATCGGAGCCGAGTATCGATTTGTTTCAACTCCCACTAGATTACAAGATCGTCGACGAAACAGAACCGGTTACTATCTACCACCGGCCGTGAAGTTACATTGTTTTGGAGCGACGTGAAGCTGCATTACATCAGCGTACCCGGGAATAGTTTCACGGTTTCACGTCGAATGGCGTCAATTCTTATTCCAAGTCCACGAACGTCCTGGTAACGCGGTAACCTCCCAAGTTGGTCCCGGTACCCAAGTTTCCGGTTTCCCGACAGATCAGGAGTTGACCGTTTCCACATCGAAAACTTCGTAGCTCCTAGCTCAATCCATCCAGCAGATTCTAAGATGGGGACACCGTGCATGAGAGTGACCTATTGTTTAAATTTTGAGGACTATTACGACGCATCGCAGGTGCGTACTGCAAAAGCCCGATTCTTATCCCGTTGCGCACTTTTGGCAATGGCCGTCCTGCTAGGCGTGCGTATTTTGCGGTCGGCAGCCGTAAGCATCGAGCGCAATTACCTGTCTTTGGGTGCGATGGTGGTGCTACTCGTGGTTCTCCCGGAAGCAGTCCGCCGGTTAAACAAGCTCTACCTCAGATACGCCAATACAAAAGCTTCCAACCCCGAGGCGGGGAAAGAAATCTCTGTTGATATTCAGCAGCATGAAATTCAGGTGGTCGGCGTTCCAGATAGGCAGGAGTGGTCATACTTCTCCAACTATTCAGAATCCGCCCATGCGTTCATTCTTTTTCGGTCAAATACCATCGAAGCAATTCTTCCCAAACGGGCCTTCAATCGTGACAGTCTCAGCAGTTTCCGCCAAATTCTCAAAGCCAATATCGCGCCGCGCTGAAATCCAGACGGCAAAGTCCTGGTAAGCGCCGAAACCGGAAACATGGGTACTAGCCGCAACTTTTCCGATTTCCCGAAAAATCAGGAGGCAGTGGGTTAGTCGGGCACTGCGTCCTCAACGGTCTTGGTGATATGCTTCGCAGCCGGCAAGGAGTTGTCTCCTGGCGGCCTTGGTTAACAAAGGCAAAAGAACCAAAGAACCTATGAACTCCAAGTCTAAACAGCTGCTGATTATACTTGCTGGTTCTCTTGCTGGATGGTTAGTAGTGTTTTTGGTCGTAGGACTTCCAATTTTTCACTTGGCTTTTGAAGTTCCCATTGCGAAGATCGCCAGTTACCTAAGTATCTGCTGCGCAATTCAGGTGGCTATCAGCCCGTGGTTTATCTATGCCAGGAGAACACCTCAGCGCCCCGAGGGTCGTGTTACTCACCGTTTAATTGCGGTAACCCTGTTTGCGACGACGATCACCCTGCTCTTCTTCTTGTCTTATATCGGTCGCAGCCGACCCGAAGATCCAGCCACCCTTCAATCAGCTTTGATAGCAATGGGGGTAACAATCATATTCGCGGTCGTCTACCTTGTCATAAAACTTGCCTTGCGAACGCGCAAACGCTGACGGTTGCGTTCAGCGACCTATCAACAGCGCCGACACCCAAACCCGCAATTACTCGGATGACGCACTTAACGCTTCAATTCCTGGGAAACGCGGTTACCTCCGAAGTGGGTCCCGGTACCCAAGTTTCCGATTTCGCGACTTACCGGGACTTGAGGGCAGCGCAGCACGGTCAAACGAGCATGGAGGTCAGGGCCGCTCTTTCGATTCGCCCGGCTCGACTATGGGCGCATTCATCGAAATCCTTACGTGGTCGGGGAGGTCGAACACGACCTTAGTTAAAGCAGGCAGCCTCTTCGGGCCGCCCGACGGTGGAAGTGATGGATCATCTTCGTAGTCATAGACAATTACTTCGGTGTAGGGTGCCATCGGCGGTTTGCTGAACGTCCAGTGCTGTATGTTCTCGACTGCGGAGTCTGTCAACAGTTTAGGAGTTTGTCGGTTCTCACTTCCGGGTAGTACCACCACGTGTTGCACTTTCCCTTCTGCATCGACCGTCACAGAGAGAGTGACTTCACCCATCAGACGAGCTTGGCGTCCAAGCGGGGGGTATGTCGGACTTTCAATGTGCTTCGGACAGATTGCAGGCTGAGTTTGGCCCAAACAGGGGACGGCAAACATACACAGCAGCAAAACACGGCTCCATTTTTCCACGATGTCCTCCGCGACTACAGTAATGACGGTATGAGTGTCTGAGAGTCGGGTCGAATCGAAAAGTCGATTAGGTCTTGGTAAACGCGGTTGTCGCCGAAGTTCGTACTAGCCCGAACTTTTCTGATTTCGCGACAAACCAGAGTTAGCGTTGTAAGGTCAGGCAATACGCGTATCTGATACAACGCAGGCCACTTTTATTTCGTCTTAGTAACTGGAATCTTGAACTTTAAGAGAGTAATCTTCGACGAATACAATCTCATGAGGAGCGACCATGTTAGGGCCAGTCCTGAGTTGCGGCCTTGTGCTGACTCTTGGTTTCCTCCGATTCATTCAAGCGCAAGAATCGAGCGGCAAGCCGGACGCGCCAACTCCTAAGAAAATTGAAGCGCCGATTCCGCTGCGGGAAAATTCATCGTCGCGTGTGCAGTCGGGGAAAGCCGCTAAAGAACCTGAAACAGTTGCGGATCTTGAGGTTTTGGCAGCATTGATCGCAACACATGCTTCTGGCGCAGATTGCCCGCCGAAATCCTGCAGTATCCTGGTCATGAATTTCACTTTGCCCGATGGGAATACCTCCGCTTTTGGAATACAGCTCGCGGACAAACTTTCGACTGAGTTGGCAAGCAAGGAGTACAACCTCGAGGTGATTGACCGCACTCTTCTCCAAGGCTTTCTGGCCACGGATCGCATCCCCTCCACGTCCATCAAACGTACGGTCATCCACTCGATTGCAGAGGAGCTCCGCCCGAGGTTTATGGTCTTCGGCACAATTGAAAAATTCGAGAATGGTCTCGGAAGGCTGTCTAGTCAGCTGATTGATGTGACCAGCAAGGACTGGGACGGGTGCAACGTAAATGTCAATCTCGGTCCTCTGAGTTCGGGGGAAAGCTTCGAGCCGATCGACCCTTTCCCCCCTCTTCCTGCAATTACATCAAGTGTGAGTGGCGAAAAACTCCAACGGGGCGGAGTTGACGGAGCAACATCCCCAAGTTGTTTCTATATGCCAAATCCTCCCTATTCAGAAGGCGCTCGCAAACTAAAATTGAGCGGATCGGTCACGGTGGAAGCAGTTGTAAACACAAAAGGCGAATTGGAAAACATGCGAATTGTCCACGGTATGATTGGGGGCCTGAACGAAACAACCCTCAGTACAATGCGGTCCTGGCGCTGCAATCCCGCCTTAAAAGATGACAAGCCGGTTCCGGTCCCCGTTCAATTCACAGTTACTTTTCGCTTGAATTAGCTTCAAGCAATTAAGCCATATCGGCGGAATCGGTTTGTCTCCCACAGGTCCTGCTAAACGCGGTAACCGTCCAAGTTGGTCTCAGGGCCCAAATCATCGCTGAACGCGACTATACTGAGCCACGACGTGGTTCACGAAAGTGGTTTGGAGGACAGAATGAAGATCGAAATCGTTCATTGCCCGACGTGACAGAACAACAGCGCCAAGATCACGAGTCTCGCGACCCTCATCAAGAAGCGCCTGGACATTGAAGCCGTCATTACGCCTGGTAAGACCGGTCAGTTCGATGTGATCGCGGACGGCGAGAAATTGCTGAGCGAGGCGGGAACTGGTTCACACGGAGATTTGGAGCCGGCTACCCCGATCTCGATAGCCTGGTCGAGCAACTCGACGAGAAACGGCGTGCGAGTGGCGCAGCTTAGTAACGAGGAAACGGGACTTGTCCGGTTTCCCGACTTACCAAGCACTTGCCCTCCATCTTCACCTCACCGCCCCCTGATACTTATCCAACCAATCCAGAATCTCCTTCATCGTCTGGTCGTACGGCGGAATATGCCCTCCGTCCAGCACCACGTGCCGCTTATCGCTCGCCGGCGCTCCCAGAAACCGGAACATCACGTTCTGCGAAGTCTCCAGCGGGAAAAAATGATCGTACTTCCCATTCACCATCAGCGTCGGCACTTTCACTCGCGGTGCAAAGTTAATCTCATCTACTTCCGGCATCTTCTTCGCAAAATCAAATCCGCCGCTCAACAACACCGCCACTTTGATCCGGCTCTCGACCGCCGGAAGAATATTCCCCAAGTAAGCTCCCGTACTCAAGCCGTAGTACGCCAGTTTGTCCAGGTTTAAATCCTTCCGCGTCTCCAGGTAATCGATCGTCCTCCCCAAATCCTTCGCCCAGTAGATCACGTGGTCCCGGTAGCGCGCCGTCTCTTCCGGATCGTCGTACTCCAGCCCGTCTCCGCGATCGTACTGGCTTTTATAAATCGGGTACACCAGCACTCGTCCGCTCTGCATCACAAATGCGCATCCATACAGGCTTATGTTGTTGCTGGACCGCTCAAAAATCGCATACGACCCCGGAAAGAACACCACCGTTTCATACGGTGGCTCGGTGTTCTTCGGCAGAAACACAAGTGCAATCACTCGCTCATTCCCATACGCCGCGTTGTACGTGACTCTCTGCCTCGTCCAGTTCGGATTGCTGTCATCCACGGACTCGACTCTCGCGTCGAGCGGCCCCGCATCGTATCGGTACAGATTCTTCAGCGCGGTAAATACCTGTTCGGATACCGGTTTCTCCTTCGAATAATCCCGGAACGAGAACGTAACCGGTTCCAGCGCTTCCTTCGGCACCGCAGTCCCCGGCAGTGCTTTCACGCAACGGAATCCGTACGTCGGCAGACGGTCGAACGGAGATTGCGCGTCCTGGTCCACGTACATGTACGCCGGCTCATTCCATGCCCCGCCCAGGATGAAGCGCTTCTCACCCGTCGCGTTCCAGCACCACTCTTTCGCGTTGCCCGCCATGTCATACGTGCCATACGGCCCTATGCCCTGATGGCTCCCCACTGGCGCAAGCCCGTGGTCGCCAAAATTGCTCAGCGCCACCGTCTCCGAGGCGAACCAGGATCCCGTGGCCTTCTGCCACTGGTGCGCCGTGGGCAGACTCTTTCCCACGAACTCCGCGTACGCCGCTGCTTCATACCAACTCACTCCCGTCACCGGATAATCGCCTTGGCCTTCCGGATAATTCCCCAGTTCCCACATCGCCGGTCCCGGCCTGCCCGCCTTGTCCTTGAATCGCGCCATCGCTTGTTCCCACGCCAACGTTCTTCCATTCTCCACAAATGGCTGCTTCCAATATTCCGGCTTGCTGTAGCCCCCCGCGTCCACAAACTCCTTGTATTTTTTGTTCGTCACCTCATACCGATCCATCCAATAATCCGAAAAATTCGCAGTGGATACGGATTTTTCAATCCCCGCGATTTCCAACTCCAGCTTTCCTCCCGGCACTCGCACCATTCCCTCCGGAACGGCTCCGGGCGCCGGCAGCTCTAGATTCAACGTCGTGCCGCGTCCTATGAAGGAAAATCCTTTGGCATTTTCACGCACAAAGCTGAGCTTCTCGGCCGTCTCATAGCCCTGCTTCTCCGCCTTCCACCGCAGCAGTCCGAAGGGAACGCGCAAGTGCTCAATCGGAGTCCGCCCGCTGTGTTCCCACGCGCTCTCCGGCGCGCGGTACGGTTTCATGTAAATCTCTGCGCCCTCCGGCTCTGACTGCACTGAAAGTTCAAGCGATACTTCCGGCCACAATTTCTCCAGCGCCGCATCGCCGGGAATCACAGCCTCCACCTGCTTCGCCAGCGCGAACGCCTGTGCGTCCTCTCCCTTATCCGCGAGCCGCGCAATTTCCGGAATCTGCGTTTCATGTGCCCAGCGAATCCGCCCGCTCCTCCGCACGTACCACCCGATCAGCGATCCCAGCGCAACGATCACCGCCAGCGCCGGAACCACCACCTTCGGTTTTCGGATCATCCGCGCAATCGGGACCGGCCCGCTCGACTCCTGCCGCAGCGCCTTCAACTGCGCCAGCGGCTCGCCCATCGTCTGGAAGCGCTTCTCCCGGTCCTTCTCCATCGCCTTGCTAATAATCCTGTTCAGTTCCGGGGCGTTCTTCCGCGCGATGGACTCCGGCTCGTTGTGCAAAATAGCGTCGAACGTCGAAGCCGCCGTCGGACCGCTGAACGGCTGCTTCCCCGTGGCCATTTCGTAGAGCACCACTCCATACGAAAAAATATCCGTCCGCGCATCCAGCGCCTCGCCTCGTGCCTGCTCCGGCGACATGTAGGCCACCGTTCCCAGCGTCGTTCCCGGGCTGGTCAGCTCCACATCCTGCAGCACGGTTGAGTCCGATTCCTTCTTCTGCCCCTCGAAGTTCCTCAGGAACGGCGTCACCTTCGCAAGGCCAAAATCCAGGATCTTCAGGTGTCCCGACGTCGTCGCGAGCACATTCATCGGCTTGATGTCCCGGTGCACGATCCCCTTCGCGTGCGCGGCTTCCAGCCCCTCCGCCATCTGAATAGCCATGTCCAGCATGCGCTCCAGCGAAAGCGCCTTCTCGGCCAGTTCCTGCTTCAGCGTCTTCCCTTCGAGGAACTCCATAGCCAGGAACGTACGCCCCGTCTCGCTCCCGATTTCGTACACTGTGCAAATGTTGGGATGATTCAATGCCGACGCCGCGCGCGCTTCCCGGCGAAACCGCTCCAGCGCCTGCGCGTCTTTGGCAAGATCTTCCGGCAGGAATTTCAGCGCCACAAACCGGCCGAGTTCCGTATCCTCGGCCTTGTACACCACACCCATGCCACCGCCACCGAGCTTCTCAAGGATGCGGTAGTGCGAGATGGTTTGTCCGATGAGAGGGTCGGAATCAGCCATTGTGCGGTCATCTTAGCACCAGCCACCCCTTCGGGGTGGTTGTATGCCCTGAAACTCCTTTGAGGCCAGAAGGTAAGTCAGCGATGTCAAATCCAATCCTGGGTCCTGATCAACGCCGAAACCGTCCATGTGGGTACTGGGCCGAACTTTTCCGATTTCCCGACTTATCAAGACTTGGCCCGAGGGTGGTATCCTTTGCGCGTGCCTGAGCGTGAACAAGTGAGCGCCGAAGATGGCAACGGACCCCTACGTTTCGTGGGTTACCTGTTGAAATTCATAGCCGGTTTTCTAGCCGTTTCGATTCCACAATTTGCACTGGTTGCGCTCTTTCTCCGCATTTCCCCTGCGAGGCTCATCGCACCATTCTTGTTGATATTGGCTACTGCCGTTCTCGTGGGACCTTTGGTGTATTTCGCTGGTAAAAACAAAGAGCGGCCAATTGTGTTTTCTTTGTTTATTTCCTTGGGCGTTGGCATCTATTTGCTCGTCTTTCAACTGGTGGTCATCTATTTCGGAACTGAGTTTGGTCTGATTGGAGAAGGATTCCGTGGAACGTGGATTCCAGTGGCTTTGCTTGTCTCGGTCATTGTTCCTGCAATCATTTTTTTCCGCATCAAGCAGAGGATTGAGTCGAGGCTCCGAAACGTGCCTGGGTAACGCCGTAACCGTCGACGTAGGTCCCAGTACCCAAGTTTCCGATTTCGCGACATATCGGGACCTAGTTGGGT
>Ga0210406_10007263_pt1 | contig 11294 bp, 3 predicted proteins | sample IncBWC30MmetaG_FD_155454 | JGI IMG/M metagenome (GOLD analysis project Ga0210406, IMG submission 155454) | Forest soil microbial communities from Barre Woods Harvard Forest LTER site, Petersham, Massachusetts, United States - Inc-BW-C-30-M | ecosystem: Environmental > Terrestrial > Soil >... | reverse complement strand
ACTGCTAATCAGCTCTTCGCAGGCCAGTTTGAGATATTGGAGTGCCTGCACTCGGTCACCGGCTCGCAAATAGGCGCGCGCGAAATTCATTGCTGGTATGTAGTCGCCGTTATCCTTCCTGTGCTTAAGTCGCTCAAGTTTCTTTGTGGCAACGGCTCGCACCGCGCTGCTAAAGCCCTCCTTGGCGTACACCGACGAAAGTGTCGCGGCGAGCTCTTCGTCTCCAGCCAAGATCATGGCCTTATTCCAATGCGCGACGGCTTCGTGGTACTGAGCCTTTTGCTCGTACGCGTCACCGAATTATTCATGGGCAGAGAGATAGTTGGAGTCGAGTTGGAGAGTATTTGATTATTCGATCTTCTGTCGCGCAGAAAAGAGCTGTATCAAACGAGGAGTTTTGGTACGCGGAGATCAAGCCTTTCAAGTCGAAGATAGTGGATTCGCTCCCCCCTTCCATTCTTCCTCATTGGTAACACCTTACTGATGGTTTTGACACCAATAAAGCATCTGAAATCAATTGCACTATTTGCGAGCACACGCTTCGATGCGCGTGGATTTACCGACGGGCGGGTGCTATTTGTACAGTTCCGCGGATGCAAGAACAGTGCCGTTGGTTCCTCCTGTCACAAGGACCGTTCCGTCATTGAGCAGAGTTGCCGTGTGCGCTTGCCGGGTGGAGAGCATGCCGCCGGTGGGTGAAAAAGTGCCGGCGGTTGGATCGTAGACTTCGGCGGTGGCCAGGGTGGAGTTTCCGTTGCTTCCTCCCGCAACCAGCACGGTTCCGTCTCCGCGCAAGGTGGATGTGTGATAGGCGCGCGGGGTTTCCATGTTGGCTTTTGTGGTTGTGAACATCTGAGTCGTCGGATTGAATAGCTCTGCGGTTGCAGTTGCCATCCCGGGGTTGGTCACCAAACCTCCGGCCAGCAGCACGGTGCCGTCTTTGAGTAAGGTGGCGGTGTGAACAGAGCGTGCGGTTGCCATGCTGAAGAGCGTCTGGGAAAAACTCCCAGAGGCGGGATCATAGAGCTCGGCCTCGGTGAGCGGCTGTCCGGGTGCGCCGGTTCCTCCGGCGATGAGGACTTTCCCGCTAGCGAGCAACGTGGCGGTGTGCGCAGTGCGGGCCAGGGACATACTGCCGGTTTGGGAAAAAGTTCCCGTGGAAGGATCGAAGAGTTCGGCGGTGGCGTTGCCCCAACCGGCGATGAGGACTTTGCCGGTGTTGAGCAAGGTTGCGGTATGGCTGGCGCGGGCAATGGTCATAGGGCCGGTGGTTGGAGAGAAGGTGCCGGCAACCGGATCGTAAAGTTCGGCGGATGCCAGCGGGTTGTTGTTGATGTCCAAACCTCCGGTGATGAGAACCTTTCCGCTGGGGAGTAACGTGGCGGTGAAATCGTGACGCGCAGTTCCCAGACTTCCGGTGGTCGAAAAAGTTTTGCTGGTGGGATCGTAGAGCTCGGCTGAGGCGATCGCCTTGCCGTTGGCATCACTTCCACCCGCAACCAGCACTTTTCCGGAGTTGAGCAACGTCGCTGTGGCCGCGACGCGCGCATTTGCCATGCTGCCGGTTGTCTCGAAACCGTGCGCAAAAATCTGGATGGTGAAGGCTTGTGGCGCCGAATCCTGTTTGAACTCATCGGCCGCGACGAGTGTGATCGACGAAGTTCCAACTGTTGTCGGGGTGCCTGAGAGCGCGCCGTCGGGATTGAGTGTCAGCCCGGCGGGCAAGGTGCCAACGCTTACCCTCCACGTCAGTGGAGGGGCGGGACTCGAGGCCGTAAACGTAAAACTGAATGGCAGGTTCACGGCACCATTGGGAGACGCAGGCGATGCACTAATGACTGGGGGCGGCGGGTCATTGATGATGATGGTGTAGTTGCTGGCCGGCGAGGCCACTGGCGGTGTGCCGCCGTCCGTGACGGTCACAGAAATGTTGTACGTCCCAGGTGAGGTAGGAGTTCCGAGGATCCTTCCGCCGTTCCCACTGCGACCGGTGTTCATCGGAATTACGCTCAGTCCTGGGGGCAATCCAGTAGCGCTCCAGGTATATGGCCGCAACCCACCGGTAGCTAAGAAAGCGAACCCTCCAAAGACTGTTTCGGTTCCAACGCAGGGATACCCGCTGCGGCGACAGCTTGGAAGCCCAGTGCAGGAAGTCTGATCGCAAGGCACGCATGGCGTATAAGAGTTGTTACATCTCACATTTATCGTTTTGTTGGGAGCGTAATTCACCCCGAAGGTCCCATTCGGCGGCGCACTCGATGTGATCGAGGGCGAGGAAGCGGCGGTGACGGTAATTGGAGTCGAAGTTATTGCAAGCGAAGGCGTGAGGGTATCCAGCGCGGTAAAGGTTTGAGAACCCGGGGTCTCAAACGTGGCCGAGAAAGTCTGCGCGCCGTTTGTTAGCGTCGAGTTGGCTGGCAGGTGGGCGTTGCTATCGCTGCTTGTGAATTTGAGGGTCCCGGAGTAGCCCACGGAAATATTGTTCGCCGCATCAAGAGCGCTGACTGCGAACTGGAAAGTGGCGCGAGTCGTGGCACTGCCAGGCGAGCTAACTGCTAGGTGCGTGACCGAGTTGCTGACTACAGAAATTGCGCTCGACATGCCACCAATCGAGGCCGTGGTGATATCTGTTGCGCTGATCGTGGTGGCATTTTGAATCGTCTTCAGGGTGGCGGAAAATCCTTGAGAGCCATTGGCGAAGGGAGTGGGGCCGGGCAGCGCGGCCTGCGGGTCATTGCTAGAAAATTTCACCGTCCCGGCATATGTGTTCGCAACATTGCTATAAGCATCCAGCGGCGTGACCGTAAAATTGAATGCGAGTCCGGCGCTGGCGGCGGTTGGCGCACTAATGCTCAAGTGAGTAGCCGGCCCCGCGTTGACGCTAAGCGCGGCTGTGCCGGTAATCGAGGGCGTAACCGTATCGGTGGCGGTAATAGTTTGCGCGAAGACGGTCTTGAGCGTGACCTGGAAAGTTGCCGTGCCATTGGTCAAACCTGCGTTGGCGGGTGGGACGAATTGAGCATCGCTGCTCGTGAGATGAACTGTCCCGGAGTAGCCGGTGACCACGTTGCTAGTGGTGTCAAGCGCGGATACCGTTACGGAGAACGCCGTGCCAGCGGTTGGAGTGGGTGTGGACGGAGCAACGGAAAACTGTGTCGCCACCTGGGTACTGACAGCGAGTTGGGCGGACGTGCCCGTGAGGGAAGCTCCATCCGTAGCTGTGACGGTTTGACTGCCGGCTTTGGTCAACGTAACCGAAAATGTCCCCGTACCGTTCGTCAAAGTTCCGCTGGACGGTTTTACCGCTTGCCCACTGGAACTGGTGAACTGCACCGTTCCGGAATAGCTGGTGGCAATCTGGCCGGAGGCGTCGAGCGCCGTGACTGTAACGTTGAAGGGATTGCCTACGGTTGGCGTGGCCGTCGCAGCGACCACGGAAAAGTGGGTGGCCGGAAGAGGGGGCGGAGTTGAGGAACCGCTGCCGCAGCCGTTCAGGAGACTAACGCAGCAGATCAAGAACAGCAGCAAAAGTGATTTTTTCATGACTCCCCTCCTCAAATTCCGTTCGTTCTGCACGAGCACGATTCCGGCGTTTTCGCTCACCCTACTTCGGTGAGGTTTGCAGATTCCCGAAGTGGGTATAGCGGCGCTCCATCAAGGAACGAAACCGAGCTTTCACTTCGGACGGAGACATCTTCAACGTGGTTGTTGGCGCTGAAGCGAGAAGAGAAGCCGTGGTGGCGTTTACAGGGCCGTAGTCGCAGCCGGCTACGTTCGGATGGGCGTCGTCGCAGGGGATGAGAAGAACGGCATGCTCGTCGCCACTGGGGACCACGCCAATACCGGCGATCTCTCCCCGTTCATTGATGTCAAACTCGCTTACGACTTCGATGTCGGATGTGGGAACGATCAGGGCATTCACGTCAACGATGGGACCGCCGTTCTCCGAAAGGAAAGCCGGCCCGCCTCCGATGCCGCAAATCCCCGTTTCACCCACCACCTGGCCAATTGAATTGACGCTGAGAGCTGTGCTGCACGGCCACGTCGAAAGAGTTCCGAGGTCGGTCATGACTCCATCCTTCCAGCGATACCCATGATGAAACTGGGAGCCGGGGAGGTCCGCCCTTCCGACAACATAGCCGGAGTCACTCATCCAATCGCCCTCGGAATTGTTACCTCCCAGGGTACCCACGTCGGTCATCTTCCCGTCGTCCCAAACGAAGGCGTGGTGCGAGGCGTCTCCCGCCAGGTTCGACGTGCCAACGACTTGGCCAAGCTGGTTGATCCACAAGGCGTACCCGCAAGTACCGCCGAGCGTGCCAAGGTCGCGCATTTTGCCGTTCTCCCATAAGAACGGGGCTGTGGTTAGTGGCCAGGCACAATTCGTACTGGCGCTTGTATTCGTGTAGGAGAAGCCAGCTATTTGGCCCCGCTCGTTCATGGCGTTGGGCGCTGCGTCGGGACCACCCAACGTGCCCAAGTCTTTCATCACGCCGTTCTGCCACAGAAATGTTCTTGTTTGCGTGGGGAAGCCAACAATGGAGAAGGGGTCGAATACGTCGTTGTTGGAAAATCCCGCGACTTGGCCACGGCTGTTGACATTGGTAGCGAGGCTCTCCGTTCCACCCGGCAAGGTCCCAAGATCGATCGTCTTATTGCCCGCAAAAAGTACCGCAACAATTTCCTGCTGGCCTGTTTGCGGATCGATAAGACCGTTCTCTGAAAACCCATCGATGAGCCCGCTTGCGCTGATCGAAGTGGTCTGACTGTTCGCGCCGCCAGGAAGCACGCCAAGGTCAGTGAGGGTGCCGTTGTGCCATACAGCGGCGTGTTCGACAAAGCAGTCTGGTGGATTCAATCCGAGGAAGCAGCCCGGATTGGGATTGGGCACGGATGTGTTCGCGATTATCGCGAACGCTCCCCGGTTGTTCAGGATTGGGAGTTCAGGGCCTGAAAAAAAACTATTGGGACCACCGAGCGTGCCTATATCTACGAGCTTGTAATGATGGTGTCCTTTCTTTTCCTCCTGCGCGGACGATACTAACGGCATCGCCAGTGCAGCAAATAGGGACATCGCAATGATGTTTGTGATCAGGTTGAATTTGTTGGTGCCATGAGGTTTCATCTTCAATCTCCTGTTTGTGTCTGGTGTTGCCTTGCAGGGCGCACTCTGACGCGGCGCGCAGAAACACTCAATGCAGCGGGAATCACATACTTCTAACAAAACTCTCACATGGCTAACTCATTGAGCATGGGTTTGTTATCAGCGCCCCGGGTGCGCCAGCACCGACTGAACAATTGAGGAACTAGCTGGCGTAGTGGTAGAGTCTCCGCTGGATACACGCATGAATTCGCCCCAGCCGCCTCTTCTCATTCGTTTTGCCGACTTTGAGCTCGATCTCCGGGCCCGGGAATTGCGGAAAGACGGCCGAAGCACTGGTCTGCCTGACCAGTCAATCACGGTGCTGGCCATGCTGTTGGAGCAGCTCGGCGAGCTAGTTTTGCGTGAGGAAATCCGCACAAAACTTTGGCCCAATGACACCGTGGTTGAGTTTGATCACAGCATCAATAGTGCGATCGGCAGGCTGCGGACGGCCCTTGGCGACTCTGCAGAAAAACCGCAGTTCATTGAAACTCTTCCGCGCCGTGGCTATCGCTGGATCGGGCCGGCCGTGTCCAAGGAAAATCGTGAGCAAATTGAAATTGCCCCTGCCGCGGTAATTGAACTCAGCCCGCAGCGCATTTCCGACAGCAACCTGATTGGCAAGAAAGTTTCGCACTACCGAGTCCTTGAAGTCCTGGGTGGCGGCGGGATGGGGGTGGTGTACAAAGCGGAGGACTTGAAGCTGGGCCGCCGGGTCGCGCTGAAATTCTTGCCCGAAGAATTGGCCAGCGATTCCGCAGCACGACAACGCTTTGAGTCCGAGGCACGTTCGGCTTCGGCACTGAACCACCCCAACATTTGCACGATTTACGGCGTGGAAGAATTCGAAGGCCAACCGTTCCTGGCCATGGAACTTTTGCAAGGCCAGACACTGCGCGACATGATCGTCACGGTGCCGCCAGGAAAGCCGCAGTTGGGACTGACCAGGTTGGTGGATCTCGCCGTTCAGATCACGCAGGGACTGGAGGCGGCCCATCGCCAGGGGATCATCCATCGCGACATCAAGCCGGCAAATATCTTCGTCACCAGCGAAGACCAGGCCAAGATTCTGGATTTCGGTTTAGCCAAATTGTCGCCTGCCGGGCCCGCCGCAGCCGAATCCCCCTCCGCGGTTCAGCGTGACTACGGTCCACCCGCGACAAAGCACGAATCCGAATCACTCACTGCTTCGAGTCCTTTCCTCAGCCGAACCGGAGTAGCCATGGGCACGGCGGGCTACATGTCTCCTGAACAAATACGCGGCGAGAAATTGGACCTGCGGACGGATCTGTTTTCCTTTGGCCTGGTGCTGCACGAAATGGCCACGGGCAAACGGGCATTCGCGGGCGACACCGCGGCTGAGCTGCAGAACGCCATTCTGACCAGGAAGCCGGGCCCTGCGCGTGAATTAAACCCAGAGCTTCCGGTGGACCTCGAAAGGATTATTGGCAAAGCACTGGAAAAAAATCGCGAAGCCAGATATCAGTCCGCGTCGGAGATGTGCTCGGATCTGGAGATGTTGCAAGAGGAGATCGAACCGCGGCGTCGCGCTCGTTGGCCGCAATTGGCCACAGCAGCCATCGTCGTCATTTTCATGACTACCGGAGCTCTCTGGTATGCCAGAAGGCAGCCGTCGTCTACCTCGGTGCTACCGCAAATCAAGATGCGGCAACTGACCAGTGTCTCGAGCGAGAATGGCCCGGCGGGCGGCAAGATCTCGCCAGACGGAAAATACCTGGCCTACGGCGATCGAACTGGTCTACACCTGCAACTTATAGAAACCGGCAAAACACAGGCGATTCCTCCGGCGGAGGGTGTCAACAGCAATACGCTCAGCTTCGGGGTTGGCCCCTGGCTTCCCGACAACAAGGGTTTCCTGGCTAATGCCTGTTTGCGGGGGGGCGATACCACTTTCGGGACTTCTCACGGTTGCAGCATCTGGATTTTCTCCATCTCCGGTGGGCCTCCCCGTAAGATTCGGGATGAGGCCACCGGCGAGTCCTTTTCGCCGGACGGCTCCCTCCTCTCTTTTGAAACAAATGTGGGAAAGTATGGCGATCGGGAAATCTGGGTGATGCGGCCTGACGGGCAGGAAGCCCGGAAAGTATTCGAGGTAGGTGATAACGACACGATTGGCGGGCTTACCTGGTCGCCGGATGGACAACGCGTTATCTACGTCAGGCAGGATGGGCCCGACACTGCTAACACCTACTTCGTAAGCGGTGATCTGAAGGGGGGACCTCTCACTAAAATCCTTCCACCCTTTGACCCGAAAATGGTCGGTGATCTTAATTGGTGGTCTGATGGCCGGTTGATGTACAGGCTGGATGAACCGGGTTTTAAAGTGAAAACCTGCAACCTCTGGCAGATAAACATGGACCCACGACTAACTGAATTCATTGGGAAGCCCCAGCGCCTCACCAACTTCGCCGAACTATGCGTGACTGCCACGAGCATGACGTTAGACGGCAAGCGGTTCGGCGTATTTGAATGGAGACCCCATAGCAGCGTCTATGTTGCAGGCCTTCAGGCCGGCGGGGAACGATCCACCAATCCCTTTCGTCTCACGCTGGACGAAAGTTGGAATCATCCTTTGGCCTGGACGGCGGATAGCAAGACCATACTCTTTAATTCCAGTCGGACCGGGGTCGACGCAATTTTCGAACAGACTCTTGGCCAGGACACTGCCGAATCATTGATTAGCTTTAACAAAGGCGAAGGCTTGACTGGCGCTTGCTTGAGCCCGGAAGGCTCCTGGATTTATTACACGCTGACGTCATACGAAGAAGGCCCGGCGGAATCAAGCAAGATCATGCGGGCCGAACAGACGGCGATACTATCTGCGCCAACGACCAAGATCATGCGGGTTGCCATCACAGGTGGCGCTCCGCAATTGGTCTTGACGGCCAGCATCGAAGAGTGGCCACGATGCGCGCGGTTGCCTTCGACTTTATGTGCGATCGCCGAGCGAACTCCAGATCGCAAACAGATCGTCTTTACGGCGTTCGACCCAGTGAATGGCCGCGGGCGCGAACTCGCCAGATCCAATACGGAACCAAGGAAGGAGTATCATTGGGATCTTTCCCCCGATGGCTCCCGCATTGCCCTCCTCAAGCACCGGGCCGAGAGGGTGCAAATTCTTTCACTGACCGGCGCCGCGCCGCTGGAGATCACCTCTAAAGGATGGAACACACTGTCCAGCGTGGTCTGGACAGCGGACGGGAAGGGGCTGTTTGTCTCCAGCTATACGGCGCGAGGGGCTGACATGCTGCACATGGATTCCCAGGGCAATACGCGACTTTTGTGGGAACATCCCGGCGGCGTCGATGTCTACGGGGTGCCTTCCCCCGATGGCCGCCATTTGGCGATGCGCGGCTGGAATGTGGAAGGCAATATGTGGATGATGGAAAATTTCTGATCATTGACTGGAGGCAGCCGCTGCAAAAATCGGATCGAACGACAACTTACCTTGACCCGCTAGAACTGTAGCTGCACCTTTAACTGGATCATGCGGCGGGCGACATTGGCTTGAAGTGTGGAACCGACGATCGTGGTCGGAGGCTGCTCCTCGTAGCCGATCTGGCCGAAAATCGAGTCCGAACTGAAATTATCAGGAAACCCAAAGTTGGCGTGGTTCAAGAAGTTGAAGAACTGGAGACCCACGCCCAGCGTGGCATGTTCCCAGTGTCGTATTTTCGTGTTTTTCATGATTGCAAAGTCCATATTGACGAAGGCCGATCCGCGAAAACGGTTCCGGCCTTGCGCAAAGTTCACCGAAGGGCCATTGCAGACTCCAGAGGCACCCAAATGTCCAGTATTGAACCCGGTTTCGCAACCCACCTGAAGAAACAATGAACCGGGAGCCGGCGAGCCGTTGCCCAGGGTTTGCGGTGGCAGACATGGAACCGGGGCGGCTGGAAGGGCCGCACCCTCTCCGCAAGGGCCTGCAGGACCGAGAGGCGCTACGGGCACCGAATAAATTGGGCCAAAGAAATTATTGCGGGACAGGTTACCGGCAGCGGTAGCGTCCAAGGCGGTGTACGGATTAGCTGTGCGGGCCAGTATTGTTCCTGCGATTTGCCAACCATTTACCAGGGAATCCGGACCGTGTCCGCGGAGCGCCTGGTGGAACGGAACTTCCCAAACGAAATTCGCGGTGAGGGAATGGCGGGTGTCGTACTCCGCGGCTCCGTAGCTTCCGCGAAGATTATTGGCATCCTGGGCGAAGATCGAATCCGCCAATGTAAACGGCGCAAAGCCCCCGTTCGACACTTCGTCCAAGGCGTGGCCAAAGGTGTAGTTTACCTGAGCTGCGCCGCTACCCCAGCGGGTAAACCGTTGTTCGAAGGAAACGACCATGCCGTTGTAGTTGGAAATGGCATTGGTTTGGAATTCGGTTACGCCGCCAAATCGCGGATCGGCGCAGGGAGGAAGCGGTGAGATGGCAGTACACACATGGGTTGGGAATGAGCCGAAACCCCACGCGTTGGCGTTAGGATTCTGGACCAGTTCATGGATACCGTGGTTGCCAAAATAACCGATGGTCAGCGACGACGAGTTTCCAAAACCTTGCTGCGCTTGCAGACTCCACTTTTGGTATTGCGCCGAATGCATCCGATTTGCTGGATTCTGAAAGCTTGGGGGAATGAAGCTTGGATCGACTGCCTTGATCTGAGCCAGCGTTTGACCAGTGGCAAAGCCGTTCGCAAATGCTGCGCCGGAGTTCGCGGCATTCTTGTACAGGCTGTTCGTTTCAGCGGGGGCGAGGCTGAACCCGCTGATGTTAAAAAAAGTGTTGGACGGCGGGTTGTAGGCCAAATCCGCCGCGAGGCTACCGGTGAGCGGGTCGTAAAAGAAACCAACGCCACCGCGGATGACCGAGTTATGGGAGACGCCGAGAGGTTGCCACGCAAAACTAAACCGCGGCGACCAGACGATGCTGTCGGTATTCTGATAAGCCTGTTTTTGGTGAGTGAGGATCCCCGTATCGTACGGCTGGTTCGGGTCATGGTTTAGGGATCTCAGTGGGCCAGAAAGCCGAGAAAAGCAGCTATTTTCGCAAATCGGGTTGGACTGGTGGTCAGCCCGCAGTGCCAAGGTCAGCGTAAAGTTGGAACGAGCGTGCCACTCCTCCTGGCCGTAGAGACCGAGAGTGTAAAAGGTGTAGCGGTTCCAAGTAGAGAGAGGAAACGATTGCTGGAGCGAGGTGAAATCTGTGGCGGGATGGGATTGGTCCACGAGGCAAGGCTGGGAAGGAGAAACGTTACCAGAATTTTGGGAGGGTGATTGTCCACCACAAAAAAATGCGCTCACCGAGAAGGGGGACAAAAGTCCAATACCGTAACGATTGTATCCTCCGACTTTCGCATCGGTTCGGAGAAAATTTACTCCAAGCGCAAACTTATGCCGGCCCCGCGTTTTTACGAAATCGTCGGAGATTTGATAGGTGGTGGGTTTCGTACCGATGGGCAGGGCGTAGTGGGCGTCGAAGCCTCCTATCCAGCCGAACTGAATGCCGGAACCAAATGAACCTATCTCTGTTGCAAAAGCAGCCAGGGTTTGCGCGGGGTTGGCCACAGAGCAAGTCCTGTTGGTCCGGGTTCCCGCAAGTAAGAACTGGTTTGCCGCCGTGGGACTGATAGCGTGAGTCTCGTTGAGTTGGCCTTGCCAGGTCGACTGATTGCAGTAGGAGTTAAATAGCGGGCTGATTTGGTCGACGTGCACGGGAGTTTTCCCGTCCCCGTACTGCACCAGCAAGAACACACGGTCATTGGCCCGCAGATTCCAATCCACACGGCCCGAAACGATCGAATCGTTGGACGGTGCGTTGGCGTTCCGCGCAAAATGGACGGCGCAGGGTGCGGTAGCGCCCAACCTGTTTGGATTGTTGGGATCGGTGGGATCCTTCCAAGTGTAGCAACCCAACGGCGAAGAGAAGTCACCTGGCGACGCCGCGCTCGCTCCGGACGTGCTGTTCAACAGGCTAAACATCTGGCGGTAAAACTTATCGGAGGCGGAATCGGAACCAAAGATGGAGTCGATATTTTTCAGCGTTTGGGATTCGAACAGCGGGCTGGGGAGAACTACTTGAAAGCTAACCGGAAGTGTTAAACGCACACCCTCTGTATCAAAAAAGAAGAACACTTTATCT
>Ga0210406_10007262_pt1 | contig 11294 bp, 17 predicted proteins | sample IncBWC30MmetaG_FD_155454 | JGI IMG/M metagenome (GOLD analysis project Ga0210406, IMG submission 155454) | Forest soil microbial communities from Barre Woods Harvard Forest LTER site, Petersham, Massachusetts, United States - Inc-BW-C-30-M | ecosystem: Environmental > Terrestrial > Soil >... | reverse complement strand
GGCTGTTAAAGATGGGAGCACCAGAAATGAGGTGGGAGCCCGGGGGAATTCTACGCTCTTCTGGCGGCTGGAGAGGAGAGCGTTCGTAGTCCCGCAGGATGCCTGCCTGGGTGACGATGGGACTGTCGCGAGATTAGGTCCCCGGATTCGCGGCTCGGTCAGACCTGGGCCACCCGCCCGTCTTATTTCGTCGTGTAGGGCCAAAAACCGGGTCCGCCCGATTGGATACCGGCGCGACAAATGCCGACCGGCTGCCGTCGAGCGGACCCCAGGGGAGGAGGTTTATGACGCGAGGTTCTGCCCAAGGAACTCCTTGGCTTTGGCAATCTCAGAGTCCCACATCTTCAGTTGGTCGGGGGTCAGGAAGTTCGTCACGCGTTGGCGAATCTGATCGCGATGGCTCATGACCTGTTTGGCGATGTCGGCCCTTGTGGTGCCTGGGTGTTCCTGCATATAGTCGCCCACCTTGGCGCGAGCATCGGTAAAGGCATTTTGCAGTTTTTCTTTTTGATCATCGCTGAGTTTAAGGTCGACGGCAAATCTCTTCACTTCGGTGACCACTTGCTCACGTTGTTCCTGTGTCAGATTCATTGCAATCCTCCGGTTGTAGATCATGGTTGAGGGGCCCGACTCAAACTCCTTATGTGTGTTTTCGAGTTCTTTTTCTGCGGAGTGAGTTGACGGACGAAAGGCGCTCTCGCGAGCGCATGTCAGCGCGATACTGCTTGTCCCAAGGCAAACCTAATTCATGTCAGGGAGTGAAGTCGTCCGTGTACGGGACCCGGGTTGATTAAGGTCAATGAACGGCCGTGTGGACCGGACCGTTCCTCAGATTGATGGCCGAGATGATTGGACTCCGATCTAGTGTTCCGTGGCAAGCTGTCAGTTTTGACAGCTTAGATTGCATGTGTGGGCCCCCGCCGCTGGGGAAGATTAGACATTGGTGCCACTTGCGGTTTGGAGGGCACACTTGTTGGTTTTCGGGAGGGCGCAAAATTTTGTTTGGGTTTTAACTTAGGTCACCCGCACGAACGACCTGCCTTATGCACGATGAGACCGGCGCGGAGGTAGGGCCCCAAAATTTGGTTGCGGGTTAGACCTGGGTCACCCGTCGCGCCTGCTGCCGGCCTGTGTCCGGGGGTTATGGGGCTGGGCTCTTTTCTACGCGGACGATCTTGCACTCGAGCTTTTTGTCTTTCAGGGTTTTGATCGTTGCCTTGTTCTTGTCGATCTCGTAGTTGATCTGGCTGCCGACGACGAACTCGGTGGCGTCGATGGATTTTTTGGGATCGGTGCGGCAGGTGTAGCTGTGGCCTTCGGCGTCGAAGGAGAGGTCGTAGGCCTGATGCTTGTGGTCTTTGTCTGTGGTTCCGAAGGGTTGGAGGTCCTTGAGGGCGGCGGCGCCGTTTAGCTTTGCGGCGGATGCGGAGAGTGTGGCGGCGATGGCTGCCAGGGCGAGGACCGCGGTTGTGGCTGTTCTGTGCATAGATTCACCTCGAAAGAGGATTGTAGGCGGAGAGAAAGGCCGGCGGGACTAGCAGTTTTGATAGGGAGGGGATCGCAACGGTTCGCGCCTTCGCGCGAATGCCCTCCGAAGCTCACCCCCACCAGCAAAGCTGGCGGGGACCCCGATTAGCGACGATCAGACCGTCGCTAAGATGGGTCACCCAGATTTGTTATGGGTTAGATCTGGGCCACCCGTCCTAGACCCGCCCTTACATATTCGTGCTCATTGCCGTGGATTGTTCAAGATTGAGCTTTTCCGCCAGCTTAACTAACGTTGCAAAGGAATCCGCCTTCATCTTACGCATGATATTCCCGCGGTGTATTTGAACCGTGTACTCCACGATTCCCAGCTCCCATGCAACCTGCTTGTTCAACAAACCGCTAGCTAGAAGTGGCAGTACTTCCCGTTCTCTAGGCGTTAGCGAATGGTAGCGCGCAAGGAGATCCGCGTGTTCAAGCGCTTCGCATCTTGCAATTCTGTCTTTCTCAAGGGCGTGTTCGACGGCGGCGAGGAGCACAGTTTCATCAATGGGCTTGGTGAGAAACTCCACCGCACCATCTTTCATCGCCCTCACAGTGGAGGGAACGTCACCCCGTCCGGTAATGAAGATAACTGGAATTGATGCTTGATTCGAAATGAGTTTCTGAACTTCCAGGCCATCCATTCCAGGCATTCTGAGGTCGAGGATAAGGCATGCGCCCGCGTCCCTTCGCTCAACGCTTAGGAATTCCGCTCCCGAAGAAAACATTCGAACGTTCTTACCGTTTGCACGCAGCAACGATGAAAGTGCATCGCACACCGTCGGATCATCGTCAACGATATACACGATTTCATTCGGCGATCCCATGAATGACCTCCTCCGCCCTGGTGGGCAGGCGTTTCTTACTGCGCGAAGGAGCCGGACATCTTCTTGCGGCAAACCGTTCGCTGAATGTACATGATCACGACAAGGGTTATATGTTGCGAACCACCAGAACGATTCGATTATCACAAGGTGGTGTATTACATGAATATGGGGTATCCCAATACGGCAGATCAGTGTAAGAAGGGAGGAGCCAGCGTTTCCAAGCGGCGTGGGTATCCCTTGCATCATCAGAGCCGCTCATTTTCGCAGATCGATATCGCTCCACTGAAAAGGCGTGCATTTCCGTACGTCGAATGTCGCTACATGGACGCACGGATGTCCTAACTTGCGACGGCGTTCGGGGCCCCCAGAGTATGTCGTGGTTTTACTGGCTGGGGGAGGAAAGCGGTTCGCGCGTAGCGTGAATGCCCACCGAAGCTCACCCCACCAGCAAAGCTGGCGGGGACCCCCCTTAGCGACGATGAGACTGTCGCGAAGATGGGCACCCGAGTTTGTTATGGGCTAGACCTGGGCCACCCGCCGTGTGTCATTTCATGTTTAGGTTAGCTGCCTCCAGATGCAGACGGCCCCACGCGCAGATAGCCTCGAGGACCGGCACCATGGTCATTCCGTACTCAGAGATGTTGTACCTCACGCATGGCGGTACTCTCGTCTCTTCGTGCCGCTCCAATATGCCGTCGCGCACCAGCTCCTGCAGGTGACGTATCAGCATACGCTCGGTTATTTCGGGAATGCTGCGGCGCAGCTCGTTGGTTCGCATAGGTCCGTCCAGAAGCTTCCACAGGATCGTTCCCTTCCAGCGCCCGTCAATCACAGACAACATCGCGTCGATCGGGCAGGGCGAGATCTCCTTCTTTGAAACGGGCATGGCAGACTCCTGGCTGTATTTTTGCACTGACAACTTTGTCACTACAACCTTCTGCATCATTGGTTCTTCGGCTAGTGTCTATTTCTCCGGAGTCGTAAATCAGGAGTTTCAATGCATCTTTTCACTAGCGTGACCATCTTCGTTATCTTTCTTATGATCGGCGTGGAGTTTTGCGTTTCTGCTTTTATCAATCCGGTCATCCGGCAGCTGGAGGCTGAACCACAGGCTAAGGCGCTCAGCCTTTTTGCGCGGTTACTTGGGGGAGTTATGCCCTTCTGGTACGGGGCCTGCTTTCTTTTGCTTGCAGTTCTTACATGGCTGCGTCGCGGCACTGCTGCTTTTCCCTTGCTGGTGACTGCCGCAGGGCTTTGGCTGGCGGCTTGTGTTCTATCCGTTGCTGTGCTGGTTCCGATCAGCATCAGGATTGCTAAGCGGTCTTCCGCTAATTGGCAACAGGAGTCTCGGCGGTGGGATAATCTGCACCAGCTTCGGGTGCTGCTTCTTGCCATTGCAGCTTTCTGTTTGCTGTGGAGTTTTTAGCTACGCGACTAAGGTCTTTGTAGCGAGAAGAACGAAGAAGATGGTCCCTATCCCGACGAACATTGTAGTCCGGGGTTGGAGATTTCGAGGTAGGGAAGACGGTTGCGACAACTGAAGGTGATGAAGTGGAGATGACCTAAGTTGTGGCGACGTTCGAGGCGCAGAGGCATGTAGGATTGCCGGCTCTACCTCGAAAATGTATTCGATGACCCGAAGCAGCTGCAGGGGGCATTCGTATTTAGTAGGGCAAGAACCGATGAGCGTTGTCGAGGATATATCGATCTTGTGGCTTCTAGCTGCAGCGCCAGAGCCGATCAAAACCTCATATTCTCCGTGGGGAAGGTCACGCTCCAGTTTCTCAACGAACGGTTTCTTCAGGGAATGAATGTTGCTCATGTATACGACGCCGCGCGCCGTTATAGCGGCTGAAAGATCTCCCAATACAGCGATGGTTGTGGCATCGACTTTGGTGAGCTTGACTCCAAGATGGTACGCAAATGTTTCAGCAACGGCCCGATCTACGAATTTCATCGGCGCCAATCAAAAGAAAATGGGGCGGTGGGATTTTGTGGGACCGGTAGGCGTCGACGAATTGTTGTAAGGATGCGCTATGGTCGGTCATTTTTAGCCTGGCACTACCAATCTAAAGGCACCATATCGACGAATCTGCGGGTAGCGCTTCGGGGCCAGGCATCATGGGGCAATGCCTTGACGTTCAGCTTTAGAGGCATCTGGCTGGCTATCCCGCTGAAAACGCACGTACCCGTTGGCAGTGTGGGTATAGATTCCTCCGTGATCCGGTCTATATAAGAGACGGCACTGGCAATTGCCTTGAGGTCTCGCTCGTTCAGGAGCCTGTGGATGAAATAGTTGTGGGCTTGGGAAGTGATCGTAGGTGAAATATCGTTCGGCCTTTGGCTGGAGATCGTGACAAACACTCCGAATTTACGACCTTCCTTGATAATCTCTTCGAACGTTTCCAATCGATAGTCTTTCCAGCTTTCTGACTCACGGAAGGATGTCGTCGATAGGATGTTGTGTGCTTCGTCGATAACGAGGTTGAGAGATTTACCTTGTCCGTTCTCTTTCTGTTCGGCGTAAAGCTTCTTCACGGTATCCGTTAAAGAGAGCCCGATCTTCGGCAAAGGCCAGTTTCTTCGCCGCGTCCTTCGCGGGCTGCCAGTCGGAGTCATCGGAACCGCGCTCAACGTCGTCGATCGTCGGCCGCGACAGCTCAAACGGAACACGCAACTCCACGAGCGGCTTCACCTCGCGCTGTCTTGCGATGATGCCCTCTGCGGGAGCGGAGATCGGCTTCAGGTGCCCGGTTCCAACCCCGGCAAAGCTATCCCTCCCGGCGAAGGAACATCCACGATGCGTCGCCCGGCCAAGTACCGCTTCAGCGTTCTTGTCGTCTCTTCTTCGATCTGCGCCCATGCCGCGTCAGAAATGGGCGCCAGCTCCCGATGGAGGTTATTCATCCTTCTCTCCCTTCAGTGATCCTATTCTCAGTGAGGTGTCGCGCTCGGCCACAGGCGCGGGTAAAAATTCGGGGGAACGCGGTTGGATGGACGGCGCTTCTCCACCTTCTGCAGCGACCGGCGCGTCGGCAGTGACATTGTCGAGAAACGTTCCTGACGGTACGAAGAACAGGCTGCCCGTCACGGGATGGCTGAAGTCGAGCAACTTGTCGTAGTTTCCAGGTGGCCGGCCGACGAACATGTTCTCCAGCATGATCTCGGTGATCCGCGGCGCACGGCTGTAGCCGATAAAGTAAGTTCCGAATTCGCCGTGTCCCGGGCGACCGAAAGGCATGTTGTCCCGCAGGATCTGCAGCTGGCGACCGTTCTCCTCAATGTTGGCGAGCGCATTGTGCGCGTATGCAGGCTTGTCCGCGTTGCTCAATTCCACGTCCGAGAGCTTGCGGCGGCCAATGATCCGTTCCTGCATCTCGACGGGAAGGGCATTCCACGCCTTCATGTCGTGGAGGTACTTCTGCACGATGACAAAGCTGCCGCCTACAAAGGACGGGTCTTCGCTGCCGACGATCGCCGCCTCCCGAGCCGCCTCTCCTCGCGGATTCTCCGTGCCGTCGACGAAGCCCATCACATCGCGGTCGTCGAAATAGCGGAAACCGTGCACCTCGTCGGCCACGGAGACCACATCCCCGATGCTGTCCATGATCTGCATAGCCAGTTCGAAGGAGAGGTCCATACGTTTGGCGCGAATGTGAAAGAAGATGTCGCCCGGAGTGGATACGGCATGGCGTCCGCCGGAGCGAATCTCCCGAAACGGATGAAGCTCGGCGGGACGGGGGGCTCCGAAGAGCTTGTCCCAGGCATCGGAACCGAATCCTGCGACACAGGTAAGGCCTGCCTCGAGGTCGCGAAACTCCACAGCGCGTATCAGCCCGGAAAGATCCGCACAAAAGGCCCGCAGACGCGTGCAAGCGTCCTCGTCCTGGCGAATGCACAGCACCAGGAAAATAGCCGCCCGCGTAAGCGGACTGACCACAGTCTGCGGAAGAACGACCTCGTTGAGCTCGCTGGGTGTATCCATTTCTTCAATCCTGATCTGCGTCGACCTTGCCCAAGTATCGCATTTTCGCAAGGGCCGTTACCTCTACCTTCAGCTTGGCGTCTTCGCGGAACGACATGGCGCAGCTCGATGATTCTTTGGGTCCAAAACTGCACGCAGAATGGTTCTTGCACGGAGTAAACGTGATTTTGTCGCGGCTAGAGAAAGGCCGGCGAGTGCGGCGACTTCCTGTACTGAGGAATCCCCTCGTTGATGAATTTCGATTACATGCCGCAGGGTTGGTTTCAAACCGCAGATGGCTTGCCTCAGGTGTTCTACCCTCTCATCCCTTAAGTACTGTTGTTCAACATCCTTCGTCTTGTCCGGGATTTCCAATTGGTGCCAAGTTTCGCCGTCCGTGAATTCGATGAGCATTTCTGGACGAACGCGCTTCCGACGCAGCGTCATGAGCGCCATGTTAATCGCAATACGCGTGAGCCATGTCGAAAATCTTGCCCTACCATCGAAGGATTTCAAATGAACATAGGCCTTGGTCCACGTTTCTTGAAGAACATCCTCTGCGTCCTCCCGATTCTTTGTGATTCGATAGGCGATTTGTAACGCTCTCTTCGAATGCCGATCCCACAGTTCCACGAAGGCGGAACGGTCCCCCAATTTTGCCGCAGCCACAAGAATTTCATCAGTCGCCGAAGCGGCGATAAGTTTCACTGTGATTTTGTCTTCCGATTCGCTCGTATTCATAGAACCCCCTGGTGTAGCACACGAGGGCAGTAGCCCACGTGCACTAGCTTGTCGATAAATATTCGCAAGGCATGGGTTAATGCCAGTACATCTCAGGCGATCCGAAATTGAGATCGAACAGGAAGCCGAAGTGTAAATACGGTTTTTCCGGGTGCGGACTCTTCGAGGAAGATAGCTCCTCCGTGCGCGTTCGCTATATCTAAGGCCAAAGCCAACCCCAAGCCCGTTCCATTGTGCTTGTTCTTTGTCACAAAGGGCTTGAATAGCGTATCTCTAATGCAATCTGGGACGCCCGGACCGTTGTCCACAATCTTCACGAAAATCTGCCCTTCGTCTTCTGACACGTAAATGCAGACATTCGGTTCGTGTTCAGAATAGATGGCAGCCTGACAGGCATTAAGTATGAGGTTGTAGACTGCCCGTTCGAGCCTCGGCACATCTACAACCACCTCTGTAGCCACGTGCGCTTTAGTAACGATGGAAATGCTGCGCACATCAGGGTGTTTTCTAACAGCGTGGATTGCACTCTCGATAATTCGGGAAATCGTAGTACGCGAAGGAGGACACCCCCGTCCTGTTCGCGTGAATTGAAGTAAGGAATCTGTTAGACCGACCATCAGGGTTACAGCTTCTTGTAGGTCGACAAGGATTTCGTGCTTCGCAACCTTGGGAAGATGTGGATTCTCAAGAAACTCAATGTTGGCACAGATAATGGAGAGCCAGTGTCGCATATCGTGGGAGATCGATGAGGCCATTGCCCCGATTGCTGCCATCTTCTGTAACTCAAGCAGTCCCGCCTGTCCGTCTACGCTCGGGAATCTAGTTGATCTCAAATCTCTCTCGATTGATTCGGCAAACATATAGCCCCCTGTCACGAACGAACATCAACATCAAGACATAGGTTCCTCAGCACTCCTCGTCAATTCACCCGAGGAAAACGGGCCTTTGTCTTACCTAACGCGTTCTTCGAATGTAAAACGGCTGCCAAAGCTGTCGCGGTGTTCTCGCCTGTGGAACTCAGTGAAAAGATCGAGGGCATTCAAAACGAACGCGAGACACTGCACCCTCTGCTCAGCTTGGGACGCTATGCCAGATAGTCGCAAACCACCATGCCATAGCCGCAAAGTGATGTCGCATAACGTGTCTCGTTCAGGGTATCCACAACCATCGAGCTGTTGCTGGATTCGCACGCCTCGATGAATTAGGTGGTGAGGGCGATCGAATCGGAAGACTCGCCTCTTGGTGACGATTGAATGTCGAGTAGTGTCACTTTGGTCCCTCCGCACTTGCGCGATACATCCTCCTGTTCGCGCTTGTTCCCTCCGGTTGTGGCGACTCCTTGCGGAGTCCGAGCTACTTCGAGACCGCACGCGCTGCACTTTCAATCGCATCTGCAACCTCCTTGGGATGTGACACATAGACGCAATGGCTGGCGCCTGCGACTTCGATCGTGTGACTATGAGCTCGTCTGGCATACCATCGTTCAAGATCAGGGTTGATGGTTCGATCGCTTCCTGCCACTAGCATCCAGCTCGGTTTGGTTCTCCAGGCAGCCGTGGTGATCGTCGCTGAGAAATTGTCCGCAAAGTTGAACACCTGCGACCGTGCCATGAAATCAGCCTGCTCCGCGGAAAGATCGGCTGCAAAGTACTCGTGAAACAGCACGGGATCGAGGTACGTGAAACCATCTGCCGTCTTCTTTAGCGCGCGAGACGTGGTGAGGTCACTCGGGAAGCGCTTTCCATCGTCCGCTTCGTTCTCTCCTGCGTCTGGCATGTGCGCTGCGACGTAAACCAATCCGGCAACCGATGGGTCCGTGCCCGCTTCGGTAACGATGGATCCCCCATAGCTGTGTGCGACAAGGATGCTCGGTCCGCCTTGCAATGCGAGGATCCGCTTCACTGCGGTCACGTCAGCCTGGAAGGACGTCTCCGGCTCTTGGACGATGCTGACCATGTAGCCGTCCTTGACAAGAATGTTGTAGACGCCTTTCCAACCAGATCCGTCTGCCCAGGCTCCATGCACCAGAACAATATTCCGAACGCGATGCTCCTGGTTCTGCGCTGAGAGCACGCCGCAGGTCAACAGCAACCAAACGATGCGTAGGAACGGAGAGATTCTTAGTACTCCGCGCGTTGGCTTCATCGACTTACTCATTTGTTCCTCCTTTTGTTGCTTATGAGCACTGATTGTTTGTCACGGTTAGCTATTTTCCTTAACTTCCGCTTGTATACGTCCGGTGATTATTTGGCACAAGGCTATCCAATACTTGTAAACACCAGCCTGTGCGGAGCTATGAAGATCTCTACAGTCAACCCTTGGTCGAACTCATGAGAGAAAGTGGGGAGCGGTGAGTCTGGATAGAGATACCGCGATCCGTACGCGCCCCTACTTCTTCGTAGCGCTTGGAGGAAACTGCTTGAACATTCTGTCGACGCCCTCGTCGAGATTCTTGATGTTCTTGTTAGAGTTGTCGGAGAGTGTGTCACTCGCGGCTCCTCTCCAGATCAGTTGCTTGGTTCTTGCATCGAAGAGATCGACAACTACAGTGCCCACCTTGTACGTATCGGACGTAGTTGTTGCCTCGCCAAAACCGCCACCACCAAAGCGTCTCCAGCCCCAGCCTCCCCCAAACCCGTCGTAAAAAGTGTCTAAGGTCTGATGGTCGCGCGTGATCTCCATCGCCACGATAGAGACATCGCCGCCGGAATCCACCTGCGTCCAGCCTTTCGCCGCTAAGGCGGTGTTGACGGCATGTTTGATGCGATCGACACTCAAGGGATCTCGGGTCTTAACGTGTAGCCACGAATAGTTTCTGTAGTGCGCGAAGTTTGCGCTACGATCGTAATCGGTCGAAACCTGCTGCGCCGACACTAGGCCGACAAACAAAAGTACCATCCCAATCAAAACCGACATGACTTTTTGCATTTTCATAATTTCTCTCCTTCTGACTTTCCGATAATCATCCCGCGACAGCCGGCTGTTCTGACTTCGGGAGGTATAACGAAGGCGGCACCTCCAATGCTCGGTACCGCTCCTTCTATCGCTTCGCCACCGGGAACTTGAATGTAACGCCGGCGTACACCTGCCATTTGGGCGATCCAACACCGCTTTGGTAGACGGAGTATTGTGGCTCTATGTAGAGATTTGCTATGTCGCCATGGGAACTCGTCCATACCTTCCCGACGCCGGATCCGAGCGGGATGTTCTGCACATGGTGAAATGTGTCAAACGTCCAGACTCCCGTAGATCGGAAGTAGAAGCCATGAGGGAAATTGTCGATAAAGAATGGTTGCACAGACGTGAGCTGGCCGATCGGGCTTGAACTGTTTCCAGAGAACGAGTGCTGATAGGTAGCAAGTACGGCCAATAATCCCCAGTTGTGAGGCGCAATCACAATACCTGCAGCGCCGGCCTGCCATTTCCCAGAGCCGTAGGAGTCCCCTCTGGCGGTTGGCGCCGCGATAAGCGGCCCTGCTCCGAGCGTGGTCCCATGCGCTTGAAAGAGCAGAAAATCGTAAACGGTCAGATCTCCAACTCCTGTATTCGGTCCGCCCTGCACGCTGGCAGTTGTGTTGATTGGCAAGATTGTGCGTACGATGTTACGAGTGCCGAATGCGCGTATCGGAATAGACACTCGTAGTAATCCCTGATTGCCGATTCTGCCGGAAAATCCTTTCGGCGAAGGCGCGAAGTAATTCTGCAAATCGACGGTGAGCAGCGGATGAATTGGGTTATTCGCCGCATTGGTGTCGTTCGCCTCGCGAGAGCCGACATCAACAGCCTGTGATGCCGGTGCATTGCTTTCTTGCGTCCACACATTTCTTGCAAAGAAAACAAGACTTGCGACTAAGACTATCGTGCGTTGTGCACGCATTTGTTTAACCTTTCTGTGTAAGTCTGCGAGAGCGATTAACTGTTTCTTTCATGGCGTTTGTCCACTCCGAGTTCCTGTCGACCTGGTGCCCGCGAACGCGATTTCGCAATTTTGCTTCTTCAGCGAAACGCAATGACACCTTAAGCAAACGCACTGCCAAACGGGCGGGCTATTACTTCTTCATTGCACGAAATTGCGATGGCGGATATTTGGCGTGGGTGTCGCAGCTGGACCGTGGCGATTCTGTGCGCTGTTAAACCGATGGAAAAGGTAGCCCTGCGGTGATTACCAGCGATGCGTCCTTTTTTATGTGGGCCCGGAGCCCAATGGTGAATCGTGTATACGGTCGCTGATTATG
>Ga0210406_10007259_pt1 | contig 11301 bp, 16 predicted proteins | sample IncBWC30MmetaG_FD_155454 | JGI IMG/M metagenome (GOLD analysis project Ga0210406, IMG submission 155454) | Forest soil microbial communities from Barre Woods Harvard Forest LTER site, Petersham, Massachusetts, United States - Inc-BW-C-30-M | ecosystem: Environmental > Terrestrial > Soil >... | reverse complement strand
GCAAACTGCACGTCGGTGATCAGCCCGGAGCGCCGCCACAATCGCGCAAACAGAAAAACCGTCATCATGCCGGAAGGAAGAAAACTCCACCACAGCCAGTTTCCCGCCACGCCCTGCGTGTACACCAATCCGCTGACGGCCAATGGCGTGTCCGCGGCAAACGTCGTGGCCACCATCGACGTCCCCGCCAGCCACCAACTCACCTGCCGCCCCGAAACAAAATAGTCCGCGGTGCTTCGCGCCGACTTTCGCCGGAAATACAGTCCAAGAACCAGCGTGATCAACAGGTAGCCGGCGATGGCGGCCCAATCGAGTGCGGTCAGCGACAATGGTTTGTTTTCCCCGATCCCCTACTTCAAGGAACAAGCTCGAGTTTTTCCGCTCGAAAACGAAATACCCCGGAAGAATCGCCGCCTAGTTTCCCTGTGATACCCGCTTCTGTCAAAGGTTTTATGAATCGATTCAATGCTGGCAAATCATCGGTTCGAAAATAAAAACCCCGGCTCGCTGGGGGCAACGAGCCGGGGTGGGGGTACATCCTGAGGGGGGGCCTGAGGAAAATTAAGCTCGCCTTAGTGCGTCACCACTCCTTCTTGGGTGGCCAGGACGCAAATCCGCTGCAATTCTTCGTAAGTGAAAAAGCGCTCCTCGATATGGCCGGCGCGCTCCACATGGCCGATTCCCGTTTCCCGGGAAATTCGGCTAATCTCTGCCACGGAGAGTCCCAGAAGGTATGCCGCGCGCGACTGGGTGACGTACTTCGGTATCTGATTATCCATTTCTTCTTCTCCCCTCATGCTGGAATCAGTGCCATTCCGTCTTTTTCCACCGTCAGGATCATCGCCTTATAAATGTCGATGTCCCATCCTTCGCCAACCCGCATGCGTACCGTCTCCCCGCCTTCCTTCAGGAGCCTTCCACGCAGCGGAACCTTGATATCCCCGAGAGCGACCTGCAAAACCACCGCCTGTCCCAACCACGCGTTATACCCTGCTTCCATGTGGCTCCTTCGGCGATGAATTTGACGCATCGTGCAGGGGTAGAATCGCTTTTGAGGCAGTGCCTCGCAATGGTACAGCGAGGTCAGTCGACTAGTATTTAAGTACTGCCCGCCGGCAAATCGCCTTTTGAGAGCGATTCTTACGCGAGTACTTTGGTACCCCAATTTGGGGACGCCAGACCCATCGCTTCAGCCTCACGCTCTTGAGACACTTACCCTCGTGACCAAACGTTTTTACGCTCCGCCTTCGTTATCGCAACCCGACGTGCCACGTCTGGGTGTGAGCCTTGCGCTTGGTGGCGGATTTGCCCGGGGTTATGCGCATCTGGGCGTCTTACGAACCCTCCGCGAAAACGCGATTCCTGTCACCTCTATTGCAGGCAGCAGCATAGGCAGCATCCTAGGCGCCGCCTATGCCAGCGGAGTGCCGCTGCCGCGCATCATTAGCAAGTGCAGGGAAATCCGTTTTCGTGATTTTGCGAAGTGGCGGGTCTCGCGCTTCGGGCTGGCCAGCAACGAACGGCTGGGCGCCCTGGTGCAAAAGCTCTTCGGCACAAAACAGTTTGAAGACCTCGTGCTGCCCTTGGCCATCGTCGCCACGGATCTGGGCACTGGCGATCCAGTCGTCTTCCGGCAAGGGAACCTCGCCGAGGCGATTCGCGCCAGTTGCGCATTTCCGGGCCTCTTCGAACCCGTGCAGATCGGCACGCGCTGCCTGGCCGACGGCGGAATTGTGGCGCCGGTGCCAACGCGCGCCGCCCGCGAAATGGGCGCGGAAATCGTGGTCGGCGTTTCCGTGGGACTCCACGACGGCCAGCGGGGCACGCCGACGAATATTTTTCAGGTGGTCAGCCGGGCGGTCAGTGCGGCGCAAAAGCATCAAACGGAGACTTGGGAACGCTACGCCGACCTGGTCCTTCGGCCCTCCGTGCAGGGACTGGCATGGGATGATTTCGATCGCATTGACGAAGCCATCGAGGCCGGCAGCGCGGCGGCGCGTTCCGCGGTTCCCAGACTCAAGCAATTGCTGTCTCGCCAGAACCAGATGCAGTCTGCATTCGGCAAGCAAGGCGAACTGATGCTCGCGGAGGCACTGCGATGAGATACCGTGGCTGGTGGCTCAATTTCATTAGCGCCGCAATTGCCTTCTGGCAGGAAAGCGGCGAGAATCTGGCGCTTTTCTGCTACCTTATGGGTAGTGGGACATTTTCATGCCTGCGCTCCCAAGCGCTGATCCCAATCCGTGTTGCTGTGAGGAATGAATCACTTTGTTGGAAACCATCCGCCACCTGCTCCACTCGATATACGATGTCGAAGGAATAATCCGCACCGGCGGGCCGCCTCTTGTTTGCGTCATCGTCTTCATCGAAACAGGCTTTTTTGTGGGCTTTTTTCTCCCCGGTGATTCCCTGCTGGTCACCGCGGGAGTTTTTTCCGCGGCGGGAGTCATTCCCCTGAAGTGGATCCTGCTGCCCGTGATGCTTTGCGCTATCGTTGGCGACCAGATTGGCTACTGGATCGGAAGGGGAGCGGGGGTAGCGATCTACAAGCGCAAAGATTCTTTCTTCTTCAAGCGGCGGCACCTGCAGCGCGCCCACGATTTCTACGAAAAGTACGGCGGGAAAACGATCATCCTCGCTCGATTCATCCCCATCATCCGCACCTTCTGCCCACCAGTCGCCGGGGCGGCGCGCATGTCATATCCTCGCTACCTGGTTTACGACATTTTCGGCGGCGCAATCTGGGTGGGAACGATGATTCTCGGCGGATACTTCCTGGGGCGCACGATTCCCAACATCAGCCAGCGGATTCACTACGTCATCCTGGTTGTAGTTTTTCTATCGCTCCTTCCCGCGATTATCAGCATCCTCCGGGCTCGCCGCGCGGAGAAACTTCCTACCGCATCGCCTGTCACCACTCCTGAGAAGCCATAGCCCATGCCCAAATTGCGCGCGGTAATCTTTGACATTGGCCGTGTTCTGATTCGAGTCGACATCCAGCGGGTGAAATCCGCCCTCGCGCAGGGACTTCCGCTCAGCCCCGAAGAGTTGTGGTCTGCAATCGAAAAAGACCCGCGCTGGCCAGACTGGCAGGAGGGACGCATCTCCCCGCGCGATTGGCACTTGCACCTTTGCAAGCGCTTCAGCCTTTCCCTCGATTTTGAACAGTTCAAGGACGCCTGGAATTCGGCGCTTGATCCAGACCCCATCCACAAAGCTTCCCTGTTCGCCGGGCTCTCAAAGCATTACCGCTTGGGCCTGCTCTCGAATACGGATCCAATTCACGTGGAGAAGCTGGAATCTACCTACGACTTCTTCGCCTATTTCCCGAAGGCGGTCCGCACCTACTCCTGCTCGGTGGGCGCCAGCAAGCCTGACCCGCTCATCTACCGGGAAGCGCTTCGGGCGTGCAAGGTTCGGGCGGAAGAAGCGGTCTACATCGACGACATTCTGGCCTATGTGGAAGCCGCCCGTCGTCTTGGCCTTACCGGGGTTCATTTCCAGTCTCCTGCTCAGCTTTACGCTGACCTTGGGCAGTCCGGCATTAAAGTGGAAGGTCCGTGCACTACGTAGGAATTCACCGACAAAGTTCACAGACGCGTAAAGATTGCAGGACCTAGTACTACCTGCTCGTTTGGGCAGGGCGAGTAACTGCCCGTTTGGCAACTACTTAGAACCCTCACCCGCGCCTCCTTACCACGGCATTTCGCTTGCACATAAAGAAAACATAACAGCATCCGGCGGCCGCTAAGGACCGCCACTTTGCAAGACGAATGTTTTACCCGAATGGGTGAGGAGAAGAAATCTACTATGTCTGAGATCCCGGAATACACAACTTCTGATAGGGGTGGCTCATCCTGGCAAATGCCGGCGATCGCCATTCTGGCCTTAATTGCCTTGGGCGGACTTTTCTTCGGCTGGTCGAATTCGACCAAGCTGGATGCCGCCAAGCAGGCCGTCACCGACCAGGTTAAGACTGTTCAGCAGACTACGCAGCAGGACCTGACCGCGATGAAGGACCGGCTCGCCATCGATGAAAAGACCAACACCGACCTCCAGGGCGACCTGAGAGTGGTGACCGACAAGCTGAAGATCACTCAGGGCCAGTTGAAGAAGGCTCGCACCGAAGCGGCGAAACTCAACACCGAGACCACGGAGAAGCTGACCGCACTGGATACCTCGGTGCACACCGAACTGGCGACTAAAGCCACCAGCGATGACGTGAAGACCGTAGACACCAAGGTAACCACCGTCAGCGACAATCTGGCCAAAACGAACAATGATCTCAGCATGGCCCGCAGCGAGCTGGGAACTTTGATTGCCAAGAACCATGACGAAATCGACGTCCTCCGCCGCATGGGTGAGCGCGATTACGTCGAATTCACCATCGCCGGCAAGAACAAGCCCCAGAAGGTTGGCAACGTCACCGTCGAACTCAAGGGCGTGAACGAGAAGCACAACCGTGCGAGCGTCGTGGTTGTCCTTGAGGACAAGAAAACGGAAGAAAAGAACCGCAACATCAATTCACCGATCATCATCTATCCGAGCGGCGCGCACCAGGCCGAGGAAGTGGTCATCAACAAGATCGGCAAAAACTCGATCAGCGGTTATCTGAGCGTGCCGAAGGCGGGGGCGCAGCCTGCGACGTCCGCCTCATCCAAGTCCGGTAACTAAGAGAAGCGTATAATTCAGACGAAGGGCGGGAAGCGATAGCTTCCCGCCCTTTTTTTTGCCTTGCAGCCACCGCCCTTGCGTTTGCGAAGAGCAATCCTCACACTGGTCGCAGCCCTTGCCACCGCGGGGCGTCCACCTGACAGTTCCTGGAGCCTGCTCTTGCGTTCGACGACGACAGTTGTTTATTGCACTATCGACAATCTGGTGAGTACCACGAACAAGGCGCTGACGGGCTTTGCGGAGTTTCTCGAGGGTCTTGGTGAGGCCAATATCCCAGTTGTTCCGGTAACCACGCACAGCCGGCTGCAGTTCGACGCCACGATTCGAAAGTTTGGACTTGCGCATCCCTTCCTTGCAGAGGGCGGATGCGGCGTCTTCCTTCCCGAGGACTACTTCCACTTGAAACCCCCGCGTAGCATGCGCCTGGGACGCTTTACGTGCGTTCCAATGGCTTCTCCGCAACCAGCCGCGGCAGAGATGCTGGATCTGCTTGCGGAAGCGACCGGCATCGAGGTAGTAGCTCTGCGCTCCCTCTCGCCGCGAGAACTCTCCCAGAACGTCGGATTGCCCCAGCGCGAGGCGGAACTCCTGCGGCAACGCGACTTCGACGAGCTCTTTTTCTTTGCCGGCGCGTCGGAGGCGGACATCCAGCGATTCCAGCAGGAAGCGGAAAAGAGGAAAGCACAGTTGCGGCCCCGCGGAGCACTATGGTCGCTGGCAGTCGGCGCGAACCTTTCCGCCTGTGTCCGGGACCTTTCGCAGCTCTACCAGCGCTCCTTCCGAGCTCATCCATTCACCATTGGAATCGCCACCTCGGACGAAGCCGCGGAACTCTTCCCGGCCTGCGATCGCTGCCTTTTGCTGGCCGGGCGCGACACCGGAGCAGTTGATACACCCGCTAGGTGCAAGAGTTTGCCGCTGCTCTCGCCGGAGACGTGGCCGCTCGCGTTGGATGGGATTCTGAACCGCCAGCTCTAGGAGTCGCCGGGTTGGGGGAATGTCCCTGGGCACTATAAATCCAGGCAATATATGCCACCCAGGGGTTTGGAAACAGAAGGGACAAAGTGTGCCGAAATTTGCACATTGGGTGTGGTAGGGCCGATCTCGGAAATCTGGCTGCGCTGTAAAGGCTTGAAAAGGCATGGTCATAAGGGTACTAGAACCCGTCAAGCGGCTTGGCCAATTGATTGCTCCTACCCTGTGTTCGCTCAATTTACGGTTCTGGGGAGTCCCACATGGCATGGATGCGTCGCGTATTCGGTGTACCCGCTTCGGAAACACAGATGGGGCTGGTTTTGGCGTTGTCTATCTTCTCGCTGAGTTTGATGTCGATCGCTCTGGTTTGGCAGGCCCAGGTGATCGCGAAGCAGAACGCCGTGATCCACCTTCTGGAAACAAAGTTCGGCGGCTGAACCCCGAGTCATTTCCTCTTTAGAAACCCTGATTGGGGCTTCTTCTATCTTTCTCCTGACAATCGGCTCGCGTTGTGGTTGAATTCTGCCTACAGGGGATTTTTCCGAGGGAGATTCCAGTGAAACGCATTTTCTTAGCGATCGCAGCAGCGCTTTGCCTTTCGGCTGTTTCCGCGGGTCAACAAACTGCGGTACCGGAGACGTCCGGTAATCCTTCCACACAGCATGCCTCAAAACATCACCACACTCGCCATCACGCCAAGAAACACAGCGGGAAACGTCCGCACACTGCGCACCAGCCGACCCGGTAACTCCGTAAACGCCTTGCTGTTTAGGGGTGGGAAATTAAAGCGCAATGTGCGGCGGGTCAACTCACAGATAAATATTTAAGGAACGCAAAAACAAAGAGGGCCCTCGATGAGGGCCCTCTTTTTTCTTTTGCTGCGTCGCTTGGCGAGCAGATTAAAATTCAATCAGTTCGCTCGCGACTCGCACCGCAAGAGCGGTGTGCATAGTTTTCTTGCGCTTCTAAGCCCGGTGGATTCATGCAACCCTCCCGGAGCTCCAGGAGCTCACAATTTGCTTGTACGCCCGGGGGATGCGCGGCGCAAGCGAAAAGAAGAAAAAAACGAAGCCCGAGGTATCTCGCGCATTCTCAGCGAATTGACTTGTGGATTTCTTTGGTGATGCTCAGGGACACGAGTTCGTGTTGAATTCGGGTCGCAAGTCCTTCAATTGGTCGTTGCAATCGAAACGTAAGATCGGTGGGCATCCCACCGCATTCAAAAAAACGGACCGCCCATTCTGTCTGGTGGCCCAAACAAAATAAAAGGAAGATTACTTGATAAAAAGGGTTTCCCGAAGCTGATCGCGGCCGACGAACGACTTCATGGTGCGAAAGCGCCCGAAGAGATCCTGAATCTCGCGGTTTTGATAAACCTTTTGCGCGGGGAAAATCATCTTCGCCGACAATACTTGCAGCGTAGTAGTATCCGCCACCCGGTATCGTTGAAAACCCGCCGGCTTTTTGCTGTGAAACATTGCGAATACCACCCCGCCAGGACGCAACAAATCCGTGAGCTGAGAGATCATCAGTTTGGCAAGCGATGGTTCCATGTAGTCCAGTACATCCCAAAGCAGCAGCGCATCAAACGTTCCCGCCGGGTATTGCAGATTCTCTCCCAGAAAACGCTTGGCCCGCGCTTCCGGAGCGCGCTCCGCATAGGATTCGGGTGTGACCTTGTCCTTATCTTTCGCTTTGGCTTCCTCTTCGGCGAGGAACAGAGACCAGTCGCGAAGGATGTCGTCGGACGTAACGCGAAATCCCCGCTCGATGAAAAAAGTCAGCGTGGTCTGCCACGCGGGTCCCAAGTCGAGCAGGGTCCCGCGGCCGAGGCCATCCAGATTCCAGAGAAACTCCTTCAGTCCGTTGGAACCCCGCGAAGTTTCCTGAGGTTCCGGCGGACGATTCGCTCCGACCGCCATCACCGAACCGTTGCCCTTGTGAGCGTTGCGCTCGCCAGTCACAGGCCGCGCACCCTCCCGCGCGGTCTGCGTGCCAATTCCAATTCCCAGCTTGTTCAGAAATCCCATGTCTTCAGTCCGCCCCCGCTACTGCCGCACCAGGCGCAGGTTTTTCCAGGTTGGCATCTGCATCTTTTGGTTTCGCGTTTTCAGTTTTCTTCGCAGAAGGATTGTCCACAGTCCGTGCGGGCGCTTTCCCCGCTTCCACCTTTCCGCGGAACTCCGCGCCATCTTCGATGGCGATTCGCTGCGAGCGAATGTCCCCATTCACTTTCGCGCTATTCCAGATCTGCACGCGCTCTGAACCGTCGAGTTTTCCCTCAACGCGGCCGCGAACCACAATTTCGCGCGCATCGATGTCGCCCTTCACGCTGGCGTTTGGCCCAACCGTGAGCACGGCATTGCGGAAAGTCACTTTCCCTTCCACGTTTCCATCGATGAACAAATCCTCGCTGCCCGTGATTTCGCCTTTGATCCGGATGCCCTGGCTCAGACAGGCGACGCCATTCGAAGACGTCGGAACGCTCGACAATTGCTTTGAATTGGCAGGCCCGGGAGCCGGGGAAGTAGTGGAATTCATAGGACCTGCCGAAATCTCATTCGGATTCTGCGGCCGGCCATCTTCTTTTCGCCACATAAGGACACCTCGACGTTAGGTTAGAGTCTCCAAAGTCGCCTATCGAGGGCTGGGAACTTACTGCGACTAAGAAAGAATAACATATTACAGCACTTATGTAGTGTAAAGAGGAATGCAAGTTGCCTCCTTGGAGAATGTGACCTGACGGTCCACAACTTGGCCGTCCGCTGCCGGAGAAAAAGGCCAATTCCCTTCTCTTATTTTTCGCCTGGACGGGGCCCACCACCCTCCCGAAATGCCACCATCATGCCCACAAACTCGTGTACGAACAGCTCCTGGGACTTACGCTTCTCCCACCAGTGCTCGGGATCGAAATCGCCGTCATGGGCGCCAGCCACCGAGACGCTGATTGTGGGTGGGAAGACCTTGTCAAAAATGTAGCGCGCGCGGCGGGCATGGTAGTTGGAGGTTACGACGATCACGCTGTGAAAGTGGCGCTCGGAGCATAAGCGGGCCAGCGCCCTCGCTTCATCGAGGGTGTTCTCGGCATCATGAGGATAGCGAATGATTCTGTCTTTGGGTACGCCCCGCTCGATCAGGTCATGTTCCAGGAGTTCCGCGATTCCCGCGCTGGGACGCAGCCGGCGGCCACTGGCGACAACGACGGGAGCCACGCCATGGCGAATGAGTTCCGCCGCCCGAGTGGCGCGATCCGCATAGAAATTGTCGTCGCCGAGAAGCAGCAACGCGTCGGCGTGTGCGGCGGGCGCATCCATCACCCAGGATTCCCCGGCAAATCGCAGGATGGGGTGCCGGGCCCAATAGACCACCGCGCAGAGCACTACGATTACGACAAGGATGATCAGGCTGACAATCGCGCCGCCACGTTCCGATCTGCGCCGCGTGGAAGGGCTCATGTGTTGGGATCGACGGCACGGAGCTGTTCCGCAGCCTGCTCCGGAAGCAACGAGTTGAAATAAACTTCCTTGATGCTGTAAGACTTGCTCCGCTTTTCGAGGATGGGCATGATTTCGATATGCCAGTGGTAATCCTCGGGGAGGGTCTTCCAGTAGCCGGAGAGTTCCCCTTTCTTGTTCCGCGTGTTCGGCGCGGTGTGAACCACCAGATGGAAAGAGGTGGCAATTTTTTCCAGGCGGCGGAGCACCCGGCCAAGGAGGGCGGCAAGCTGTCGGCGATTGGCGCCGGGCCGTGGCTGCTCGAAAAGATGATTGTGGCGACGGTGCAGAATCCAGATTTCGAACGGGACGCGCGAGGCGTATGGGCATAGCGCGTAATAATCGCCCTGCACATCCACGATGCGCTTCCCCTGCTTTTCTTCCTGGCGCACGATATCGCAAAACACGCACCGCTCCTTGTCCTTGAACCAATCGTGCGCAGAGGCAAGTTCGTACTTAATGCGGCGCGGAACGAAAATCGTGGCGGTCACCTGCGAGTGGGCGTGCGCCCATTCCTGCCCGGCTTGCGGCCCCTGGTTCTTGAAGACCGTGACGTACTTGAAGCGCGCATCTTTCTTAAGGTCGGCGATGCGCGAGCCCCATACGCCGAGCACATAATCGATTTCGTCGTCCCCGAAACTGGAAAAACGCTTGTCGTGCTGCGGCGTTTCCACCACCACTTCATGAGCGCCAAGCGGGCCCATTTTGTCGTAGATGCCTTCCGCGGCGCGGCCGGGATCGGTCTCTACGCGATAGAGCGGCTCGGGATGCGGCACAACGCGGACCTGCCAAGGGCCTTCCGTTGGCCAGGACAAGATGGCTTTCGTGTTGTCGATGGCAGGCGGATCGAAGGGACATCCAACTTCCCCTTCTTCCGGTCGCTCGCGCTGACCGGATACAACCCAACTCTGTGTGACGGGATCTCTGCGGATTTCCATGGAGTCTTCTAGCGCGTATAGCGCGTGGGAGTAGGCCCTTCTTCCAGCCGGTGGCGATCCCAGATGGCGCCTTCGCGACTGTAGTAAGCCATTTCGAAGTCCTGCGTGAGTTCAAGCGCGTCGGTCGGACATGCATCTTCGCAAAGTCCACAGAACATGCAGCGAGAGGTGTCATAGGTGAATGTAGTGAGCACCTTTCGCCGGGTGGCGTCGTCGCGCTCCCAGCCCACCACGATCAAATTTTCAGGACACGCGAGCGCGCAAAGATTGCACGAGATGCAAAGAGTTTCCCCGTTTTCTGGATGGTTGTTCAAGCGCGGAGCGCCGCGATACCGTTCGGCAACCATGGGCCGCTCAAGGGGATACTGCTCGGTGTAAACGTTGCCGGGGTGCTGCGTGCGGAAGGTTACGCCCATCCCTTTGAGCACATCCACCTGAAAAAGCCGCCCAATCAGTTCCTTCATGTTCACAGTCTCTTTTGCCAGTGCCCGGATGTCAAGGATTCTTGGTGCGATATGAGCCACAGGCACTCGTCAATCCATTGAGAGAGGGAGAGAGCGTGATATTCTCAGGCGGGAAACGATGAGCGATCAAGAATTCATGCAGATGGCGCTGGAAGAAGCGCGGGCGAGCGCGGAAGCCGGCGAAGTGCCCATCGGCGCGGTTCTGGTTTGCCGAGATGACGTCCTGGCACGCGGCGGAAATCGGACGATCCGGGACTGCGACCCGACTGCCCACGCGGAGATTGTGGTGCTGCGGGAGGCTGCAAGAACAGTCGGGAACTACCGATTGGCGGAGATGACGCTCTACGTAACCCTGGAACCATGTGCGATGTGTGCAGGAGCGATTGTGCAGGCGCGCGTCCCACGCCTGGTGTACGGAGCGGACGATCCGAAGGGCGGCGCGTATCGCACGTGTTTCGAAATTTTGACAAGCCCAAAGCTGAATCACCGGGTGGAAGTCATACCGGGCGTCCTCGCCGAAGAAGCCAGTTCCCTTCTCCAGTCCTTTTTCGCGGCGCGCCGTTAAATCCCAATGCCCAGTTTGGTGAGGCTTCCACGATTTTGGATGGAACGCAGCGTAGCCCGGCGCCAGCCTCTCTGATAAACTTGACCAGATGACCGCGGAGAGGTGACTGAGCGGTTGAAAGTACTCGCCTCGAAAGCGAGCGTACGGGAAACCGTACCGTGGGTTCGAATCCCACCCTCTCCGCCATTTTC
>Ga0210406_10007256_pt1 | contig 11303 bp, 13 predicted proteins | sample IncBWC30MmetaG_FD_155454 | JGI IMG/M metagenome (GOLD analysis project Ga0210406, IMG submission 155454) | Forest soil microbial communities from Barre Woods Harvard Forest LTER site, Petersham, Massachusetts, United States - Inc-BW-C-30-M | ecosystem: Environmental > Terrestrial > Soil >... | reverse complement strand
ATCAGTTTGCGGTTGCCCCGTTTCCGCCGCACCCATAACCGCAGCGTCATTGCGGTTTCATCGATTTCATGTCGAAAGACTCGGTAACCCGGCCATCCTAGGATTTTCGTGAATTCGTTGTCACGCATTCCCCCGAGTCTAGCCGAACAGCCTCCTCACGGAAACTCGCTCTTTTATTGGGTCTCTCCAAATTCTCGCTCAGAGCCGTTTAAAGAAAATCACGCCTTCGACAACTATTTCGGAACTTTTCCTGGCGCAAACGGCGCCACCATGGCGCATTCGCCAAATCCGCCCCCGCACGACCCCAACCACACGCACAAAGGGTGGTTGAATCGCGCTACTGGCGCCGTTCCCCAGCAGTTTGTGGAGTCCGACATTCCAACGTACTTCGCGGACGCACGCCAGTTCACTCTGTGCGATAACTACTTCACGGATGTTGCGGGACCCTCCACTCCGAATCACCTGATGGTCATCACCGCGGACTCTCCCATTATCGACAATCCCCATGGAAATCCCGTGTATGACCTTCCTTCTTTGCCTGCCAGTCTGGACGCCGCCGGACTTACGTGGGGCAATTATGGCGGCTACGCTTTCGGAATGATTAAAGCTTTGGCGGGACGGCCGCAGCTTCCTTCGGCTCAGTTCGCTACGGATGCCGCCGCAGCAAAGCTCCCTGCCCTGTCTTGGGTCTACGCGCCGAACGCGTTCAGCGAGCATCCGCCGGACCCGCAGGATAAAGGAGCGAATCCTCCTGTCGGGAACGTCACCAGCGGTATGCAGTGGAGCGTGAGCCAGGTGAACGCCATCGTCCAAGGCGGCCTGTGGCCGCAAACGGCGATCTTCATCACCTGGGATGATTGGGGCGGCTGGTACGATCACGTTACTCCGCCGGAAGTGGAAAAATGGACGGACGGGACGCAATTCCGCTATGGAACGCGAGTCGGCTGTCTGGTGCTGAGTCCTTATGCCAAAGCTGGGTACATTTCGCAGACGCTGCTCTCGCATGTCAGTATCGTGAAATTCTGCGAGACTATTTTCGGTTTGAAGACACTGAATGCGCGCGATGCCGCGGCCGATGGCATGACGGACTGTTTTGACTTCACCCAAAAACCGGCACCGCCTCCATCCGCAAAGTAACACGCCACCGACAACTCAATAATGTAACCCGAACCCAAAGGGAAACAACGGGGATTGCGAGTCATGCGGAAGGTCGCTCCGCTGTTGTTTCACCTCCTCCACGGAAGACGGCAACTCGAAGGGGAGATGCCTGCCGGGTGATACCTCACCGGTGATTAAGCCCAGCAGCGCTTGGTCGGAGATGCCGAAGTCCCAGCAACGCGGTTGCATGCAGACGAATGTTGGTCAGGATCAACGGCCGCTCCAGCGTCGTCAGGAACACGGTCGGGACAAGCGGGCTGACTCGAAGCAGCTCAGCATAAGCTGCATCTTTCTCCGTGAACGCAAGCCTTCCTTCGTGCTGCCCTGATCCAAAGAAAAAGTTGGGATGCTCGCTCTGGTACGGCGCTGGGGCACGAATGATCGCGAGGTCTGCCTGCGCAGGATCGGCCACCACGACAAATCCGGTGGGGTCGTACTCTTTGCCCACACCGAGCGGCACCAGCGGACCAGCTCTGGGGAGAGTGCCGTGAACCATTACTCCCGCGAGCTCTTCGAGACTCATTCGCTGGACCAAGTCCGCAGTGCGGACCTCTGCCGGCAACCGCCAGTCCTCGTAGGGATCAAGTTTGCCGTTTCGATTGAGGATCCTTGAACGTAAGTCCATCCACCGTAAGCAACGGTGCGGAACGGTACCCCATGGTTGGTTGCTTCGGTTTGTCTTCCATAGCAGTGGCTGAGCAGACGAGCAGGACGGAGGCAAAAAATCTTAGCTGCATTTGGGGAGCTCCCTTTTCCTTTTTCAGTGGCGAACAGTATCGTACTCCAGCCGCAGGCCGCCTAGTAACTGAGCCACTGGCAGCAGGGGAGAACCGTAAGGTTTCGAAAACGCGGCAAGTGATTCAGCAACTCAGGAATTGACTCTTTGACGCGTTACGACCTGCGCCTTTCGGCATTGACGTATTCGAAGGACGCTGGAAGGTCTACTGTTGGCTGAAACAGAGTTCGATTCGGCGGCCGACGCTGACGTCCTGACGCTTCCCTCTTTCATTAGTGTTCGCCGACAATCGATTCACTTGGGGGACAGCTTGTCCCGGAGTCACGAGAGCAGATCCGGGCTTGGCTGCTGGAATACGGGATCTGACAGCGGTGATCAGACTGACCCGCTGGCAACCGAGGAGAATGCTTCAGTCGCAGGTGTAAACTGTCTATAATAGTAAGTTTGCGAGAACACGGAGGGCGCTGCAGAAGGGCTAGTGGCGCGGGAGCGTGCATGACTCTGGACATCAACGAAATACAAAAGTTTTTGCCACACCGGTACCCATTTCTGTTGATCGACAAAGTTCTGGAAATGGAACGCTACAAGCGCATCGTGGCGATCAAAAACGTGAGCATCAACGAAGCGTTTTTTCAGGGCCATTTTCCCGGCAAGCCGATTATGCCGGGCGTGTTGATTCTGGAGTCGATGGCGCAGGCGGGCGGATTGCTGCTGCTGCAGGAAATTCCCGACCGCGATAACAAGCTGCTGTACCTGGCGTCGATGAACGACGTGAAATTCCGGCGGCCGGTGGTGCCCGGCGACCAGTTGCGAGTGGAAGTGGACATCGTGGCGTGGAAGGGTGACCTGTGCAAGATCCGCGCGAAAGCGTTTGTGGGGGAGAATCTGACGACAGAAGCTTCGCTGATGTGCGTGATGGTCGACCGCAACAAAGAAACTAGCGCGGGGAAATGAGCGCAGAGCCGATTAATCCCCAGGCAGTGGTTTCGCCGAAAGCGAAACTTGCGAAAGGTGTGCAGGTGGGGGCGTTCGCGGTGGTGGGAGCGGACGTGGAACTGGGCGAAGGTTGCATGGTGCATCATCACGCTGTGGTGCAGGGGCCGGCGAAATTTGGGGCGGGAAATGGGTTTCATCCCTTCTGTGTGATTGGCGGCGACCCGCAGGACTACACCTACGCCGGAGAGCATGTGGAATTGGCGGTTGGTGACCAGAACATTTTCCGGGAATACGTGACCATCAGCCGGGGAACGAAAAAAGGCGGCGGCACGACGAGGATCGGCAGCAACAATTTTTTTCTGGCGTACTCGCACGTGGGCCACGACTGCCAGATCGGCAGCGGGACGTTGTTCGTGAATGGGGCGACGCTGGCGGGCCACGTGACGGTGCAGGATTACGTGACGATTGGCTCGTTTTCGCCGGTGCACCAGTTTTGCCGCCTGGGGCGGTACGCGTACATCGGGGCATGCACGGTGATTACGCAGGATGTGCCGCCATTTTCACTGATCGTGACGGAGCGGGAGACGAGGTGCTATGGGACAAACACGATCGGGCTGGAGCGAAAGGGTTTCTCGGCGGAGCGAGTGAAGAGGCTGCAGAAGGCGTTTCGTATGTTGACGCGTTCCAACAAAAATACATCGCAAGCAATTGAACAGCTGCGAAAAACGATGGGGGAATCGGAGGACGTGAAGGAACTGATCGAGTTCGTGGAGAAGGCCGAGCGCGGGATCGTGAAGTAGGTCCAAATTGATGCCGGAAGCTTTTCAAAACAATTCAGGTTGGGGCCTAATCGCGGGGAATGGGCGATTCCCGTTCCTGGTGCTGGAAGGTGCGCGGAGCCAGGGAATCGAGATGGCGGTGATCGCGCTGAAAGAAGAAGCTTCGCCGGAGTTGGAGCAGGTGGCGAAACGGCTGCACTGGGTGAGCCTGGGGGAATTGAGCAAGGCCATCGAGTTGATGCGGCGCGAAGGCGTGAAGCGGGCAGTGATGGCCGGTCAGGTGAAGCACAACAAGATTTTCAGCGCGATCCGGCCCGACTGGAAATTGGCGAAGTTGCTGTTTTCGTTGCCAAGGAAAAATACGGATTCGCTGATTGGCGCGGTGGCAAAAGTTTTTGAGGAAGAAGGCATTCAATTGGTGGATTCAACGCTGTTTCTGAAGCCGTTGCTGCCTGAAGCGGGAGTGCTGACGCGGCGCGCACCCAACGATCACGAGGCGGCCGATATGGAATACGGGCTCGTGGTGGCGCGGCGCCTGGCGGGCATGGATATTGGTCAGACAGTGGTGATTGCGGACCGCGCGTGCGTGGCGGTGGAAGCGATGGAAGGCACGGACGAGACCATTGCGCGGGCCGCGCGTTTTGCCAACGGAAAGCCGCTGGTGGTGGTGAAGGTGAGCAAGCCGCTGCAGGACATGCGGTTCGATGTACCTGTGGTAGGCTTGCCGACCGTCAAAGGCATGGGTGAGGCGGGTGCGACGGCGCTCGCCATCGATGCCTCGAGAACCCTTTTGTTTGACCGAATCAGGTTGATTGAAATGGCGGATGCCGCCGGAATCGCCATACAAGCGTTTCCTGTGGCCCAGGTCGCGGAACCAAAGGGCAGCTCCGCGGGAATGAAGAAAGAATGAGTGCGGGCGCGGGGACAACGGGGGAATCTCGGAAAATTCGTGTGGGCGTGGTGGGTACCGGTGAATTTGGCCGGAACCACGCGCGCGTGTATCGCGAAGTGCCGGGCGTGGAACTAGCCGGGGTGTTCGATCAGGACGCCGCGCGAGCCGCCGAAGTTGCCAAGGAATTCCAGACGCGAGGTTTCCGGAACATTGCGGAGTTGCGCGGTGCGGTGGATGCGGCATCAGTGGCCGTACCGACGGTGCTGCATGCGGAAATCGGCTGCCAGTTGCTGGAAATGGGGATCGACACGCTGATCGAGAAACCCATGGCCAGCACCCTCGAGCAAGCGGACAGTTTGCTCGAAGCTGCCAAGCGCCACGGAAGAATTCTGCAGGTGGGGCACGTCGAAAGATTTAATCCCGCGGTGCTGGCGGTAGAGACGATTGTGCAGCGGCCGCTTTTTTTTGAAGTGCACCGCCTGGGAGTGTTTACGCCGCGCAGTCTGGACGTCGACGTGATCTACGACTTGATGATCCATGACCTGGATATCCTGCTGGCGCTGGTGAAAGAACCGGTGACGGAAGTGAAGGCCGTGGGCATCCCAGTGCTGACGGACAAAGTGGATATAGCGCATGCGCGACTGGAATTTGCCGGCGGCGCAGTCGCCAATGTGACTTCGAGCCGAGTTTCGACAGAGCGTGTGAGGAAGATGCGATTCTTCCAGCGCCATGAATACATTTCGCTCGATTATGCGCGGCGCGATGCGCTGAGAATCGGCGTGAAGCGCCCAGGACCACAGCCGGAATTCGGTTTCGAGAAGCTGCCTGCTCGGGCAGTGGAACCGCTGCGGGCAGAGCTAGAGGCGTTCGCGCAGGCGGTGCGGACGCGCGTGGCACCGAAGACAGATGGAGAGGCGGGGAGAGCGGCACTAGAACTGGCGGCGCGAGTGATCGAAAGCATCCGGGAACATGAAGCGCGCGTCCAACCAGTAGCCCAGCAAGCAGCTCCCGAACACAGGAACCGATGATTCCAAGGACCCTAGTTCCCCCAGGTGCGCGACTGCCGTCCAAGGAAGAGACAGCAACAACGCGGAGACGGCCGTCCACGTTGGATGAGCGGACGCTGGTTCCTTCCACGCTGCCCATTGTGCATTTGGATGGACATTCCACGATACCTGCGAATTTGCCGCTGGAATCGATTGCGGCGCGGATGGTAGTGCCGCGGGATGTAAACGTCGAGCTGGTACAGAAGGCCGAAGAATCGGACCTGCCGGTACAACCGACGGAGATGGACGAGCGGATTACGGTGCCGCAAGGTTCCGCGCCGCCGGAATTAACCGACATTCCGCTGCGTGTTTCGGAAGATCTGGTTGAGCCAGACATCATTCAGACCGGCGAGGTAACATTCCTCCGGCCAGAAGGTGCGGGCAAGCGAACAGTTGGCGAGCGCATAACGACCATCGGGTCAGTGGCGCTGCACATTGCTCTCGTGCTGCTCTTGATCTTCGAGCCAAAAATTTTCGGACCGCACGTGCGTTCGAATGAAGAGGAAGAACTAGCGCGGAGACAGATCACGGTGCTGCTGCCGCCGGGAGCACTGGAATCGCTAAGGCCTGCTCCGCAGCGAGCGCCGGCACCACACGCGCCAGTAAATGTAGATCCCAAAGTGTTGCGAAGGGTAGCGCCACCGATTGAAAGACCGGCGCCTGCGCCTGTTCCTGTGCCGCAACCGGAAGCGCCGAAGAGAGAATTGCCGAGCGCGCCAACGCCGAAACCCAGTGTGGTGGCGCCCACTCCTCAGCCTCCGGCTCAGGGAAGTAAGGGCGATTTACCAAAAACGCCACAGAAGCTTGAAACGCCCGACATGCCGGTGCCGCAGCAAGGGCTGATCCTGCCCAAGCAAGGCTCTTCACCGGGAGATGCGATTCGCGACGCGGAACGGAACGCCAGGATTAGTTCACCACGGCCCATCGGTGGAGGAGGACAACTACCACCGGGTGCCGGCGGCGGAGGCGGCGGCGGGCGCGGCACAGCAGGCGCAGGCCTGCAAATGCTGACCGACACCGAAGGCGTGGATTTCAACGATTACCTCCAGCGCGTGTACCTCAGGGTGAAACAGAACTGGTTTTCGGTGATGCCGGCGTCGGTACAGCTGGGTGATCAGGGTGTTGTGTCGCTGCAATTCAAAATCATGAGGGATGGTAGCGTGCCAGACGGGGATCCCGCGCAGGTATTTAGTTCTGGCAAAGAGCCTCTGGATCGCGCGGCGTATTCTTCGATTCGCGCGTCGAACCCGTTTCAACCGCTGCCTGGGGCGTTCAAAGGGCCATACATCGAGCTGCGTTTTACGTATTATTACAACATCCAGCCGCCTAACCACTAGGATCACAATGAAACTGGCTCGTTCACAGGTGCTTGGCAGCTTACTGCTGGCGCCGGTTGTACTGGCGGTAGTATTGATACGGGCGTGACCGCAGCTCTTCCCCAAATGAGCGATAAACAAGACTCTCCACTGGTTGCCATTCTAGGCCCGACCGCTTCCGGAAAATCGGCACTGGGAATCTGGCTGGCGCAGCAGTTGGGCGGAGATGTTGTGGCGTGCGACTCCACGCAAATCTACCGGGGATTCGATGTGGGCACGGCAAAGCCGGCGCCGACAGAGCGTGGGGGCGTAGCGCATCACTTGATCGATTTGCTGGACGCATCAGAAGAAGCAACCGCTGGAGATTACCGGGCGCGCGCAATCGAAGTGCTGGGGAAGTTAATCGCAGAGCGACGATTGCCGATTTTTACCGTGGGCACGGGGCTGTACCTGCGCGCATTACTGGATGGGTTGGCGAATGTTCCGGTACGGTCCGAGCCATTGCGCCAGAAATTACGCGAAAGCGCAGCGCAGCGCGGGCCGGGACACCTGCACAAGGTGCTGCAGCGCCTGGATGCGGCGGCAGCAAAAAAAATTGCGTCGGCGGACGAACAAAAATTGATACGGGCGGTGGAAGTGTGCCTGTTGACGCGAAAGCGGCTGACCGAGGTGTATCAGAGCGGAAGAAAACGATTGGAGGGCTGGCGAGCAATCAAGATCGGGCTGGCGCCTGAGAAAAAGGCGTTAGGCCAGCGCGTGAATGCGCGAACGGAGACGATGCTGGCGCGTGGATGGATGCAGGAAGTGCGCGGGCTGATGAACAGCGGCCTGAGCGAAGATGCGAAGCCGTTCGACTTTATCGGGTACCGGGAATTGCGGCTGGTTTTGAAAAACGAGTTGACGCTGGAGGCAGCACGAATGGCCATTCAGCAGGCGACACGGCAGTATGCGAAACGCCAGATGACGTGGTTCCGGCGCGAAGCGGCAGTTTGCTGGCTGGAAGGATTCGGCGACGATCCCGCGATTCGGCAGGCGGCGCTGGCGCGGGTCCGCGAGCAACTGGGCGCGGTATCTTGAGAGCGGCGAAACGACGTATAATCCGGTTGATGAGGTACGACTCTACCACACTTGAGCTGCTGCGGCGTATGAGTCCCACCTGCTTTTGCGCATGAAACTCCGACACGATACTTCAACCGCGGAACGCGTCCTGCTGGTCGGGGTGGGGTGGAAGCGCGCGCCGCGTTTCCCGGGAATGCCGGCGGGAGAACAGGGACGCGAATCGTTGACGGAGCTGGTGGAACTGGCGAAAAGCGCTGGCGCGGAGGTCGCCGGCACGATCTTCCAGGTGCGCGAAGCCGCTGATCCGGCCACGCTGGTGGGGCGAGGCAAACTGGACGAGATTCGCGCCGAAGCCAGCGCTCACAAAGCGCCGCTGATCATTTTTGACAGCGAGTTGACCCCCATGCAGCAGCGCAATATCGAAAAGGCCACGGAGCGCCGGGTAATCGACCGCACGCAATTGATCCTGGATATTTTTGCGAAGCATGCGCGAAGCCGCGAAGGTCAGCTGCAGGTGGAACTGGCGCAACTGAATTACATGTTGCCGCGGCTGACCGGGCGTGGTACGGAAATGTCGCGGCTGGGCGGCAAAAGCGGCGGAGGGGGGTCCGGTGGTGCAGGCGGGGGAGCGGGGCGTATCGGCGTGCGCGGTCCCGGAGAAAAGAAACTGGAAACCGACCGGCGCAGAATCCGCGATCGGGTGCGCAGGATTCAGGAAAACATCGACGAGGTGCGCCAGCAAAGAGCGTTGCGGCGCGAAGCGCGGAATGCCGTGCCGCTGGGAACCGTAACGCTGGTGGGCTATACCAACGCGGGGAAATCGACGCTGTTCAACGCGTTGAGCAGGGCGGAAGTGCTGGTTTCTTCACGCATGTTCGCGACGCTGGATCCAACCGTGCGGGCCATACGCCTGCCGTCGAACCGCCGTATCCTGGTGTCAGACACGGTGGGGTTCATCCGCGCGCTGCCGAAAGGGCTGATCACTGCGTTTCGCGCAACGCTGGAAGAAGTGCAGGAAGCAGCGCTGCTCTTGCAGGTGAGCGACATTTCGAATTTGCATCACGACGAATTGGATCAGGAAGTGGACAAGATTCTGGGGGAACTCGGGGTGCTGGAGCGGCCGCGGCTGCACGTGTTCAACAAAGTGGACCAGCTAACGCCGCAGCAACAGGAGGAATTTGAGGCGGCCTGGCGCAATTCGAGCAACACCGGAGAATCGCCAATCTTTGTTTCGGCGCTTACCGGCGAGGGCATCGAGGAATTGCTACGAAGAATCGAGAAAGCCGTGCCGATCGATCCGGTGGTCCGGCTTTCGCTCCGCATCCCGTTGAGTGAAGGGCGGACGCTGGCGTTAATCCACGCGCTCGGACGGGTGGTCGAGTCGCACGTAAATGATACGCGGATGGAGTTGGAGGCGGACGTGCCAGAGAGCATCGTGCGCCGATTGAAGCTGAACGAGTTTCTGGCGAAGGAAACATCCCGGCGTGACTCTTCGTATAAAGAGATAAGGGGGTAAGACCATGGCTTCCTTTTTCCTGTGGTGCATCTTGTGGATCATCTGCTGGCCGTTAGCGCTGCTGGCGCTGCTGGCTTATCCGTTTGTGTGGCTGTTGCTGCTGCCGTTTCGACTTGTGGGCATCGCGGTTCATGGAGTTTTTGAGTTGCTGCGAGCGATCTTGTTCCTACCGGTGCGGCTGTTGCGAGGGCCACACGCGATTTGAAAACTAGCGGAAGACTCCGGTCGTTACTTTCGGGTAACCCCTGCGGAATGCCAGTAATATGAATGAGATGTAAAAGAGATTTTGCTGTTTGAAGCGTAGGCGAAGCGCCTAATTTCTGTGGAAAACGCTGTGGAAAGTGCAAGGAGGTCCTCCCGAGCAGAGATCGCAGGAACGGCTGTCAAGATGAATCCGTGAGCGTCTTGTCCTTGTAAGTGATAGATATACATATAGTTGCCTTAGTTTACTGGATGTTCATCAAAAGCGTCGTACATGTTTCTGGTGCATCTAGGCGCCGGAGTTTTGCACAGCTTTGCAGCAGGTGAGTTACGAAAGAGTATTCAGCGATTCGGGGAGATTTGGGCCACCCCGTAACCCAAAAGTACCGCCTAACGTCAAGCCTACAGACGCCCTATGAGCGTTGACGCGTGGTTGGGCGGAGACTATAGTGAGCCGAGAGGCACCAGTCGGCCTCCGAAGAGCGTGCCAAGCCCCATTTTCCTTATGAATCTTCCGAACTCACTCACGCTGCTACGAATCTTCTTCGTACCCCTCCTGATTGTGGTTCTGCTGACGCGCAGCCCGAATGTGGACCTATGGGGCGTGAGCATGCGCTTCGAGTTTTGGGGGGTACTGATCCTGCTGATCGCTGCGGCCACGGATTGGGCGGATGGATATTTGGCACGGCGGAATTCGCAGATAACCACACTGGGAATTTTGTTGGATCCGATTGCAGACAAGCTGCTGATTACAGCGGCATTTATCGCCCTGGTGGATATGCACCTGGTTCCCGCATGGATGGTGGTGATCATCATCGGACGGGAATTCACGATCATGGGTTTGCGGAACATCGCGTCCGCCGAAGGATTTACCATTGCAGCTTCGACGCTGGGAAAAACGAAAATGGTATTGCAGGTTTGCGCGGCGGCGGTGTTGATCGGCGGCGTGCACAGTCCGCGCCTGGAGCCGGTGGGCCGCATTTTGCTGTGGCTGGTGGTCATCAGCGCGCTGGTTTCCGCGGGACAATATTTCTACCGCTTCTGGAGTCACCTGGACGACCGCATCAAGCAACGACGCAAGTTGGACCTACTCGAGTCGCGGAAGAAGCCGCAGGATGCAGTGCCTCTCTGAAGAGGACGGGAAAGCCATCCTGGCTCTTGCTCGCCAGGCATTAACCGAAGCCATCCGCAATGGACGCTTGCTTGCGCGATTTCCTGCCGAGGGCATTTTTTCGACGCGACGCGGAGTGTTCGTCACGCTGCATGTGCGCGGGAAACTGCGCGGGTGCATTGGAGTGATCGACGGGCGCGAGCCTCTGGGCGAGTGCATCACACGTTGCACGGCCTCCGCGGCGCTGGCGGACCCGAGGTTCACGCAGATGCTGCCTGATGAACTGGCGGACAGCGAAATCGAAGTGTCGCTGCTTTCGCCGCTGCAGCGAATTCTCCCCGAAGAAATTGAGGTTGGGAAACACGGTTTGCTGGTGGAGCAGGGAATGAGGCGTGGATTGTTGCTACCGCAAGTCGCCGTAGAACATCGTTTGGACCGCGAGAGGTTCCTGGAGGAAACCTGCCATAAAGCGGGTTTTTCGCGAGATGCGTGGAAGGATCCGGAAACGGCTATCTACGGGTTTACGTGCGAAATCGTAAGGCAGCAAAGCTAA
>Ga0210406_10007255_pt1 | contig 11305 bp, 5 predicted proteins | sample IncBWC30MmetaG_FD_155454 | JGI IMG/M metagenome (GOLD analysis project Ga0210406, IMG submission 155454) | Forest soil microbial communities from Barre Woods Harvard Forest LTER site, Petersham, Massachusetts, United States - Inc-BW-C-30-M | ecosystem: Environmental > Terrestrial > Soil >... | reverse complement strand
ACGCAGGTCGACGAACATGTTCTTCCTGCCCAGCCACAAGCCCCCGCTGTCTCCGGCCCAAGCCACGGCCTACTCTCGCGCCTGCGCTCTTACTTCATTCTCGACCCGTTGATCTGGGCATATACGCTCATCCTCGGCCCGCTCTCGCTGCTCAGTTCGTTCTTCGACAGGAACGGCCGTATCCAGCACGGCTTCGCGCGCCTCTGGTCGCAACTGATCATGAAGACGATCTTGTCGCCGGTGAAGGTCACCGGCCTCGACAAGATTGATACCTCCGTTGCCAAGGTCTATGCGGCCAATCACGCATCGGCGCTCGATATCCCGGTGCTTTACGTGAACCTGCCATTTCAGTTCCGTATTCTGTTCAAGAGCGAGTTGCTCTCGTACCCGTTCGTCGGATGGCACCTCACCCGCTCCGGACAGGTCTGCATCAACCAGCAGAACCCGACGTCGTCGGTGGGTAGCATCAAGTCCGCGGTAAAAAGCCTGCGGGCCGGCATGCCGCTGGTGGTTTTTCCGGAAGGCGGCCGCACCCCCGATGGCGAGATCAAGCCCTTCATGCCCGGCGCATTCTTCCTCGCGATCCGCGCGCAAGTCGACATCGTCCCGATTGCCCTGGTCGGCACCTTCGACCTGCTCCCCATGAACACCTACCACATCAAATGCAGCCCGCTCGAAATGCGCGTCGGCAAACCCATCTCGACCGCCGGCCGCTCGCTGCGCGATATGGACGCCATCTCTGCCGAAGTGAAGCAGGCGATGGAAGCGTTGTTCGCGGCTAGCGCCAACCCAATCAGCCACTCGTAGCTTCTGTCCCAAGTCTCAGACTGCTTTCTACCGGCAGCGTTCCGACCGTGCCTCGCTACTGACAAACTCCCCCTCCATCCGTCATACTCCCGAGTTCCTCTGAGGAGGCAGACTTGACCTTACCTATGCGATCCTTATTTCTGGGACTCATTCTCATGACCACAACACTCATGGCGCACCCGCAAACCCAACCCACCGTCGCAGACGCAAAAGCTTTCATGGACAAGGCCGAAGCGCAACTCGCCGACCTGGCCGTCAAGGTAAACCGCGCCACGTGGGTGCAGGAAAACTTCATTACCGACGACACGCAAGCCATCGCCGCCGACGCGATTGATCAGGTCACCGCCGTGACGACCGACCTGGTCGAACAGGCCAAGCGCTTCAACGGTCTCACCCTGCCGCCCGACCTCGCCCGAAAATTCATGCTGTTGCGCCTGAGCCTCACCGCGCCTTCGCCCAAAGACCCCAAGCTCCGCCGCGAGATGACCGGCATCGGCGTCTCGCTCGACGCCGACTACGGCAAAGGCAAGTACTGTCCCAAGCCCGATCAGTGTCTCGACATCACCGCGATCGAAGAGCGCATGGCGCACAGCACCAATCCTGAGGAACTCAAAGACCTCTGGCTTGGCTGGCACAAGGTCGGCGTTCCCATGCGCGAGCGTTATGCCCGCTTCGTCGAACTCTCGAATGAAGGCGCCCGCAATATCGGCTTCAAAGACACAGGCGCGATGTGGCGCTCGAACTACGACATGCCACCCGACGCCTTCGCCGCCGACCTCGAACGCCTCTGGAACCAGGTCCGCCCGCTCTATCTCTCGCTGCACACCTACGTGCGCGCGCGCCTCGTCGAAAAGTATGGCCCGCAAGTTGTTCCGCCCGACGGCCCCATCCCCGCGCACCTGCTCGGCAACCTGTGGGCGCAGCAGTGGGGCAACATCTATCCCATCGTCGGCGTAAAGGAAGAAACCAAGCGCTTCGACGTAACTGAACTCCTCAAGAAGAAGAATCTCGACGCCCGGGGCATGGTGAAGTACGGCGAAGGCTTCTTCACCTCAATGGGCTTCGCGCCGCTACCGAAAACTTTCTGGGAGCGTTCGCTCTTCACCAAACCCGCCGACCGTGACGTCGTCTGCCACGCCAGCGCGTGGGACCTCGACAACGAAGACGACGTGCGTGTGAAGATGTGCATCCAGATTCGCGGCGAGGATTTCGTCACCATCCACCACGAACTCGGCCACAACATCTACCAGCGCGCCTACAAGAACCAGCCGTTCCTCTTCAAAAGCGGCGCCAATGACGGCTTTCACGAGGCCATCGGCGACGCCATCGCGCTCGCCATCACGCCCGCCTACCTCAACAAAGCCGGCCTGCTCCACAAAGTTCCCGACGATACGAACGACATCCCCGATCTTCTCCGGCAAGCGCTTGATCGCGTTGCGTTCCTACCCTTCGGCTTATTGATTGATCAATGGCGCTGGAAAGTTTTTTCCGGCGAGGTCACACCCGCCAACTACAACCAGGCGTGGTGGGATCTGAAGCTGAAGTATCAAGGGGTTGCGCCGCCGGTCGCGCGCAGCGAGGCCGATTTCGATCCGGGCGCGAAGTATCACATCGCCTCGAACACGCCCTACATGCGCTACTTCCTCGCGCACGTGCTCGAATTCCAGTTCTACCGTGCGCTCTGCCGCGAAGCCGGATTCAAAGGTCCGCTCAACCGCTGCACGTTCTACGGCTCGAAGGAAGCGGGCGCAAGATTCAACAAGATGTTAGAGATGGGCCAAAGCAAACCGTGGCCCGACGCCCTCGAAGCCGGAACCGGCGAGCGCCAAATTGACGGCGGCGCGTTACTCGAATACTTTGCTCCGCTGCAGAAGTGGTTGGACGAACAGAACAAAGGCAAGAAGCAAGGCTGGTAGCGACACAGCTCACGCCGGGGCGGGTGCCTTCACCCGCTCCGGCACACCACACCCAATCAAAAGTTCTCCAGCAACCACAGGTTGGACTTCTGGGTAAGCTGGCAAAGGGACAAGCGACGGCCGTCCGGAGATGGAATCGCGAACCACAGCGTGGGACTGAACCCTTTCAGCAGCACCCGGGTCTTCCCGCTTAGATCGACATTCAGCAATCCGGATCGTGTCCCCCATGCGCCGCGGCCCATGTAGCCGCCGACCCACACGCTCTTGCTGTCCGCCGCCCAGTCCATACCCATCATGAGCCCAATGTCCGGCATCGGAATGTTTTGTTCGGTACCCTCGGCCAGATTGAAGATTCGCAAACCCGGCGCTTCATAGGGATTTGGCGACCGAGGGGTCACCACGTACTTGCCATTGGGTGACAGACTCCAAAAGTTCGCCGGCCCCTCTCCCTTTTTCAACTTCCTTGCAAGAAGTTCTGTGCCCCTCGTGCCGGCGGGATCAAAGGTGAAAAATCGTATGTACTCGGAGTTCGGTTCCGTTTGGCCATAGATGCATAACGTAGACGGCAGCCTTGCACACTGATAGTTGCTGATCCCCGAAATTTCCAACACACGTTGGGAAGGTCCTCCGGAGATCGGAGCTCGCATGAGCCGGAAATTCTCATCGGGCTTGTCCGGATTTGCATTGACTGCATAGAGCACGCTGCTCCCGTCCGGAGTTGGCCGGGGCGCGCTGGTAACCGCGCTCCCACCAACCAGCAACTCAGGCTGCGTCTGGTCAATGCCCTGCTTGAAGATGTGAGGCGTTCCATCGCGATCCGAGATGAACAGCATCTGCTTGCTATCGGAGGTCCAGGCACTCGGCCAATCCGAGCCCTCGTCAAGGGTGTAGCGGCGCGGAGTGCTCACCCGTTTGCCGTGCTCTACGATTTCGCTGATGTACCCGTCCGCCTGGAAAGTGCTGCGGCGCACCGCCATGCGCTTGCCGTCGGCGGCGACGCTCACCGAAGTTATATCGGCTCGGTCATTTGTAATTCTCGCAGGAACGCCCGACAGGCGGGCAGTGCGGGGATTGACGCGCACCCACCATAAGTTGGAGTCTCCCTGGTTCGGCGGGAGTTCCTGCACTGAGTAGATCAGGCGCCCCGTGTTCGTCCACACCAGGTTGTCCCCCAGCCGGGACTCGGCCAGAACCACCGCGTTGTGCCCGCTTGCCACATCAAAAACTTCGATTTGCTTCAGCGCCTCATTCGGGCCGGCAGAATTCTTCGCGCGAATGCACGCAAAATGCTTTCCATCCGGCGCCCAGGCGACCGCCCCAAATTCCTCATGACCGCCATCCACGATCTTTCGGACGTTTCCGCCATCGGCATCCATGAGCCAGATTTGTTCGCTGTCCCAGAAGCCCGTCAGATATGCGATCTTCGATCCATCCGGCGAGACGCGGGCCGACGAGCCCCGATCGGCAATCTTTCGCGGTGGCCCGCCCATGACCGAGATCTTCCATAAACTCGGCGGGCCCGTTCTTGGCACGTCCGCACCCGGGGCATCTTTCTGGAATCCAAACCACGTAACCACGAGATGAGCGCTGTCCGGGAACCAACTCTCGGGCAGCGCATCGAAATCTTTTGGAAGAGGCACCGGATGGGTTTCTCCCCCATCCACTTGTCGCAGGTAGAAGCCACTTGTGTCGGTGTAAGCCAAATACTTGCCGTCAGGCGAGATGACGCCGCCGGTCACCGGTGCGTCGTCGGTATTCGCCGTCAACCGTCGCTGGCCGGGAGCCGGGCGTGGCTCGGGACGGCCTCCAAACACCGCCTGGTGCAGCCATGCTCCCCATCGCGTCTGGGAGAGGGGACTATTCTCGCTGAGCAACAGCCCGCCGGTCGTCAAGATGGCCAACACTACTGCTGCAAGTGCCGCCTTCAGCTTCCAGGTACGTTGCGGAAAATTCGCTGGAGGGACGGCCATAGGTCCGGGCGGTGCAATCGGCACAACGCGGGGTTGCGGGATCTTGTTAGTGGCGTCCGGTACCCACTCCACGGGCAGAATGAAGCGATAGCCTAACTTGGGTAGGGTTTCGACGAACCGGGGGCTCTCGGCTGAATCTTCAAGCGCCTGCCGCAGCTTCTTCACAGCGGTGTTGACCCCGTGCTCGAAGTCGACGAAGGTGTTTTCCGGCCAAAGGGCGGCGCGCAGTTGCTCGCGGGTGACGACCTTTCCGTTTGCCTCCAGGAGCAAGCGCAACACCTGCAGAGGCTGCTCCTGAATGGGCACACGCGTGCCCGAGCAGAATAACTCATTGCTGCTCAGATCGACTTGGTACCGGTCAAAGCGAGCACACGCCCGACGAAGCGAACCGTAAGTCGCCAAGGAAACCTCTACTAATTGGGAGAAGTGTATCTTACTCCCTTCGAGAGCGCGCGAACTCCCTGCAACTCTCCGCCTCTAACTGCTGCATTACGGCGCAGTTGCGCAGTTCACCTTCAGTTCACCTCGCGATTCACCCCCGGTGCATTGAGCGTCCGGCCGACGCGTGCGATGGTGCCGCCAGGCGTGGGGATTTGATCTCTCATCCAGCTCAAGACCCGCACTCGGGAAGCATACAACTCTGGAGAAACCAATGAAATTCCGCATCTCGCTCGCCGTACTCACCCTGGTCCTGGCTGCGTCGTCAACCTTGACGGCCCATGCCAACTGCACCAATGCCACCATCAAAGGGAGCTACGCCTTTACGATCCACGGGCAAGTTCTACTGCAGAATGGAGCGGTCTTACTCATCGACGGGCTCGCCCGGACGACCTTTGATGGCGAAGGAAATGTGACCCAACTCGACGCCGTCGCCGCGAACGGCGGTGTCGCGCCGGGCTGGCGTGTCAGCATGGGCACCTATTCGCTGAGCTCGAATTGCACCGGCACTATGACCGTGACGAACGGCGACATGCCGCTCATCCACACCCAGCTGATCGTTTCCCAGTCCGGGAATACGATTCGCGACATGGTCATGGACCCGGGATTCGCCTCGACGGCCGAAGGGGAGCGCATCCACCTTCCAAAAAATTAGCGCGTCGTAGAGGTCTGGCTCACAAGAGCGGGGACGCTGTCCCCGCTCCTTCCATTCAGCCAAGTAGCATAAGCCTCAAACGAATAGGGCCTGCCGAGGAAGTCCTTCACCAGATCCGCCGCCGGCTTCGTCCCGCTTGCAGCCAGCACGTCACTGCGATACTTCGCCGCGACGGTTTGGTTCATCAACCCACCCTGCGCAAACTGCGTGAACATATCCTTCGCGATCACCAGCGACCACATGTAAGTGCAGTACACCGCCGAATAGCCATTCAGGTGCCCGAACGAGGTCTGCATGTGAGTGTCGGGCACGTACTTGAACGGAGTGTACTTCTCCTGCAATCCCGCCATCATCTTGGTCGTATCGATGTCCTTGGGATTCCCTTTGTAGTAATCGAGGCTGATCGCCGCGTAAAACATCTGCGTGCGGACATTGAGCGCCCGGCCAAGATCGTCCGACGCGCGCGCCTTCCCTGCCAGTTCAACCGGAATCGGCTGGTTGGTCTCGTAGTGCCGTGCAAAGCTCTGCAGGATCGCGGGATCTTTCGCCCACTCCTCAAACATCTGCGACGGCGCTTCGATGAAATCGTTCTCGAGATCTCCCGTGGCCCATTGCGTGTTCCCGCGGAAGATTCCATGCAACAGGTGCCCGTACTCGTGGAAGAACACAATCACATCGTTGCGTTCCATCAGGCCAGGTTCGTTCGTCGCCTTGGGGAAGTTGCACACCAGCACATACTCGGGCAAGCGCATCCCTTGCTTGCCGGTCGCGAGATTGAAGGTGGCATAGTGCTTGTATTTGTTTTCGCGGGGAAACATGTCGAAGTAAATGCGGCCAAGGCGTTTCTCGCCATCGAACACGTCATACACCGCAACATCCGGATGCCACACCTTTGCGTCCTTCACCGGCTGGTAGCGGATGCCATACATCTTGCTCGTTAAATCGAGAATGCCCTGCACGACGCGGGAGTACTCGAAGTAGGGGCGCACCGCCTGCGAATCGTACCCGTACTTGCTGATCTCGACCGCATGCGTGAGGTGGCCCACGTCCCACAGATTCACCACGCCGGATTTGGGATCTTCCCTTTTCTTCGCAGCCAGCAATTCGTCGTAATCGCGCTGCGCTCCTGTCGTGGCCGCCAGGTTGATCTTATCGATGAAGTTGGCAGCGTTTTGCTCGGTGCCAACCATTTTGTCCTCGGTCGCGTAGCTGGCCCAGTCGGGATAACCAAGCAGGGTTGCCAGTTCGTAGCGCTTCTGCATCAAGTGCGACAGCACTTCGAGGTTCTTCGGATAAGCCCGCTGCCGGTAGAGGATGTAATACGCCTTACGTGCCGACTCGCTCGTCGAGTAGTCCATGAATGGCACGTAGTCGGTGTTGTCGGTGGTGAGTGTGATCTTGCCCGAAGCATCGGCTGGGTGGGAGCGCTTGAAATCTTCGGGGAGCCCGTTCATGTCGGCCGCGGTCACCTGCAACTTTCGCACATCGCCGGCAATATTCTGGTCGAACTCCTGGCCAATCTTGACCAGTTCATCCTGGAGTTGCTTGATCTTCGCCCGGGTCGCATCGTCGCGGTCGACGCCCGCGCGGTGATAGTCGCGCAGTGTGGTTCGAAGATAGTAGCTGCCCGCCGCGTCAAGCTTCGAAGCATCGAGTGACGCGAGCACCGCGTACAGGTCTCGATCCAGCGTGAAGTCGGTGTAGACGGACGTTGCCTCCTGCTCGCACTTCTGCGACGCCTCGCGGAACTCCTTGGAGGGATGGACCTGCTCGGCCAAGCCCGCGCGATTCCCGGCGTCGCCGACCAGCAGCAGGATCGTGTCGAGCGCTTGCAGCGTCGAGTAGGCATCCCGCGGAGTTTTGCTCGCCTTCAACTCCGCGACTTGCTTTTTGGCCTGTTCCAGATCGCTATGGCAGGCGGCCAGAAACGCTTCGGGCGTCCCCGATAACAGGCTGGACGTTTCGGCAACCAGTGGCTTCGAGGTTTCGGCGGCAAGGGCGCCCACGCCAGCAAACAGCACGCTCAACAGCAGCAAGGTTCGCGTCATATCGTCGTATCTCCTTGGATGATTGCCCAGAAACGCGTTGCCCAGAAACCCATTCTCGCACGCGTGAGGGAGGAGCGTTTGGGCGGAGCCTGACCCAAAACAGGCTCTCGCCGTTCCTTATTGGACGAATCTCGGAGCAATCCGTTATGAGCAAAGCTGGAGGGGTGGCACAGATCACGTGGGGACGGCCGCCCCCGGTCGTCCAGCGGGGCGGAGACTCCGTCCGGTTTTCTGATCGCGCAGAAAGGGCGGCCTCGACCAAGGCCGCCGCTTTCAAATGCCTAATCGTTTTCTGCTTACTTTCCGGCCAGCACTCCCGCCCAATCGCTAAACGCTTCCGGCTTCCCACCGCGCACCACGGTCGGATACACGCGGCCCAATCCCTTGTGATGATGGGGGCTAAATTCCAAATGCGTGGAGAGCCCTAAACCTAGATCGAATCCGTTCATATCCTCAATGGCGTCGATGAACTTCTCCCGCGTCGGATTCTGTCCCGCTCGCTTCAAGCCTTCACCGATGACCATCGCATTCAAGAACGCCTCGAAGCTCACAAAGCTGGGCTGCGTCGATGACATGTACTTCGACAGGCAATCGCGGTAAAGCTTCACTGCCGGCAATTGGGTGTTGTCATAGGACGGGACGACTTGCGTGATCACCACGCCGTCCGCGTCTTTGCCCGCTGCGCCAACGAATGCTTCGGTTCCGATAAACGAAACCGCGAGAAACAACGGATGCCAGCCCTCGGCGTGCGCCTTCTTTACGATCTCAGCGGCCGGGGCATAGGGGCTGGCCAGGATCACCGCGTCGGGCTTAGCCGACCGCACCGCCTCAAGTCCTTGCGCGACCTCGAGCGTGTTGCGCGCAAACGCTCCTGTTGCTGCGGGCGCGGCGCTGTGCTTGGTCAGCGCCAGCTTCACACCATCCAGAATCGCTTTGCCGAAGCCATCATCCTGGTAGATCACTCCGATCCGGTGCGCGCCCGCCTTCCACAAGTTGTCGACTTGCTCGCGCGTCTCGTCGTTGTACGACGCCCGCAAGTTCAGCACTTCATGCTTCACCGGGTCATACAGAAACTGCGCTCCCGTGAACCAGCCCACTACTGGCAGATGCTCGGCTTCCGCGAGGGGCACGTACTTGGCAGCGGTCGGTGTCCCTACAAAGAATCCACCGGCGAAGACACCCTCGCGTTTCAGCAACCCGAAGCAGATTGGCGCTTTGTCGGGATCGTAGCCGTCGTCGAGCGACACCAGGACCAGCTTCCGCCCGTGGATGCCTCCCTGATCGTTGATATGGTTGAAATAGGCGGTCGCACCCAACACCGTTTGCAAGCCCAATTGACGCGCCGGACCGTCAAGCGCCGAACACGATCCGATCTTGATCTGCTTGTCGGTAACGCCTGAGACCTGCGCCGCAGCGCTTGTAACCAAACCGCAAACTAACGCCAGCAGGCAGGTCCACTCACCTTTGAAGACCCTTCCTCGAAATGCAAACACGGACATTGCCAGATTCTCCGTTGGTTGAGAACCAGAGCCGACGGGCTCAGGCGAGCATCTCAGGATGTGAAGCGAAGCCTCAACTGCGGTAGGCCGCCTCAGCTTACGCAGGAGCGGTGGAGGAAGACGAAGTATTATTACCTAGAGCGCGTGACGAAAGTACCAATGTCGACAACCCCGCCCTGATCTATCCCGCTTGTCGTTAGTGCGTTCCGGCCCACCGAAACGCCATCTCGTACTTTTCCGAGTGATAAACTCTAAGGTTTAACGCCCATTCCAAGGCTTACTCTATGTCTGACAACATTCATATCCAACTCCCCGACGGGAGCGTGAAAGACGTACCGAAGGGCACGACCGCCCTCGACATTGCCAAGTCAATCAGCCCGCGTCTCGCCGACGCCGCCCTTGCCGCAAAAGCCACGCCCCTCGCCGCTTCTGCTAAGCCGAGTTCGAACGGAGACAAGGGCCACCTGATCGATCTCACCCGACCGCTGGAGCAAGACACGCAACTCCGCATCCTGACCGAAAAGGATCCCGAGGCGCTCGAAGTCTACCGGCATTCGTCTGCGCACTTGCTTGCGGCGGCGGTGCTTGAACTGTTCCCCGAAACCAAACTCGGCCACGGCCCGGCCACCGAGCACGGCTTCTTTTATGATTTCTACCGGCCAACGGCCTTCACGCCGGACGATCTGCAGAAGATCGAGAAGAAAATGCAGGAGCTTGCCCAGCAGAACATTCCCTACGCGCGCGAATTCGTGCCCCGCACGGAAGGCCTCGCCCGGTTCAAGGAAGAGGGCGACTTTATGAAGTGCCACTTCATCGAGCAGTTCACCAAGCCCGATGAGAGCATTTCGATCTACAAGACCGGCAAATTCCTCGACTTCTGCCGCGGCCCGCACATTCCCTCGACCGGCAAGATCAAGGCATTCAAGCTGCTGAACATCGCAGGCGCGTACTGGCTGGGCGACGAAAAGAATCCTCAGCTGCAGCGCATTTACGGCACGTCGTTCTTTTCGAAGAAAGATCTCGACGCGTATTTGAACTCGATCGAGGAAGCCAAGAAGCGGGACCATCGCGTAATCGGCCAGCAGCTTGACCTGTTTTCGATTCAGGAGTTAGCGGGGCCGGGTCTGATCTTCTGGCATCCCAAGGGCGGCATCATCCGCAAAGAGATGGAAGACTGGATGCGTGCCGAGTACATCAAGCGCGGCTATTCGCTGGTGTACACGCCGCACGTAGCGCGCCGCCAGTTGTGGCAAACCAGCGGCCACGAAGGCTACTACGCCGAAAACATGTTCGACATCATGGAGCTCGACGATGCGGAATACCGCATGAAGCCCATGAACTGCCCGTTCCACATTCTGATCTACAAAGACTCGCTCAAGTCGTATCGCGATCTGCCCGTGCGGCTGGGCGAGTTGGGCACGGTTTACCGCTACGAGCGCTCGGGCGTGATGCACGGCTTGCTGCGCGTGCGCGGCTTCACGCAAGACGACGCCCACATCTTCTGCACGCCCGAGCAAATCGAAAGCGAAATTGCGGCCTGCGTGGAATTCGCGAAAGACGTTTTGAAAGACTTTGGCTTCGAGAAATTCCAGACTGAGCTTTCCACCTGGAACCCAAACGATCGCGCGAACTTCGTGGGCACCGAAGAGCAGTGGAACATGGCTACTGCGTCGCTTGAGAAAGTGCTCAAGCAGCTGAATATCGAATACAAGACCATTCCGGGCGAAGCCGCGTTCTATGGGCCGAAGATCGACATCAAGCTGGTCGATGCGATCGGGCGGCTCTGGCAGCTTTCGACCGTGCAGTTCGATTTCAACCTGCCGAAGCGCTTCGATCTCGAGTATGTGGCCGAAGATGGTTCGCGAAAACAGCCGTTGATGGTTCACCGCGCGCTGTATGGCTCAGTCGAACGCTTTTTCGGCGTGCTGATCGAGCACTATGCGGGCGCGTTCCCGGTGTGGCTGTCGCCGGT
>Ga0210406_10007253_pt1 | contig 11307 bp, 9 predicted proteins | sample IncBWC30MmetaG_FD_155454 | JGI IMG/M metagenome (GOLD analysis project Ga0210406, IMG submission 155454) | Forest soil microbial communities from Barre Woods Harvard Forest LTER site, Petersham, Massachusetts, United States - Inc-BW-C-30-M | ecosystem: Environmental > Terrestrial > Soil >... | reverse complement strand
GCGGGCGAGGCGCAGGTCGGTGAGGGTGACGGGGTAGAAGTTGTCGTCGGCGAGTGCGATGAAGCGGAAGCCGATCTGGCGGAGGTTGACGATCTCGTCGATGACGGACTGGAAGGCGCGCTGGCGGGGCTGCTGGCCGTCGGTGCGCCAGACGCTGCAGAAGGAGCAGTGCTTCGGGCAGCCGCGAATGGTCTGGACGGAGGCCCACATGTATTTGTCGCGGGGCATGAGGTCCCAGCGGGCGGCGAGGAATTCGCTGCCTCCGATGCGGCCGCCTTCGTAGATCTTCTGAAGGGGAGCGCCGGCGAGAATGTCGGTGACGGCCTTACCCCAGGCGATGTCGCCGTCGCCTTTGACTACGGCGTGAGCGTGGCCGCGCTCGAAGGCTTCTTCAGGGAAGAGGGTGGCGTGGATGCCGCCGTAGACGACCCAGGCTCCGCGTTCGCGGGCGATGCGGCCGACTTCGTAGCCGCGGAGGGCGTTGCCGGTGTGGACGCTGATGCCGACGATGTCTTCGGGCTGGATGGATTCGGGGGTGATCTGTTCGAGGGATTCGTCGATGAGGATGGGATCTCCTGCGGACGACGGTGTGGCTGCTGCGAGAACGAAGAGCCAACGCGGGGTGATGACTGCGGTCCCAAACGAGTTGTCGCTGGGATTTACGAGATGAACACTCAAAAATCGACCTTTGCTCGGCGAATAGCGGTGGATCCACAGAGTGTTTGAGAGTGGAACGAATCAGTACCAAGCTGCGGCAGGGCCCGAGTGCCGGCCAGGAAGATCCCTGCCGGACTATGTTGTCTATCATACAGAGCCAAGATTAAGGCTGGCTGAAGGTTGGGCGGATGGGTCGCGCGGTGACTAGCGCAGAACGCAAGTCGTTACTTATTCAAAATGCCTTCCAACTGAATTTGTATTTGCTGGCCGGGTTGCATGGGGATTGTGAGTGGGATGGCTTCGAAGCCGGGGACGAGGTTGAAGGTGCGTTCCTGTGGGATGGCTTCGAAGCCTTGTGGGGCGTCAGTGCGGATGGTGAGTGTGCCGTTTGGTTTTGTGATGCGGATGGTTTTGGGGTTGGGTTGTGCGATTGCTTCGCTGGATCGTGAGAGGACGGGGAGGATGAATTGGAGAGGGGTTTGGGACGGGGCATCGACGCTTGCGGTGATTTCGACGGTGGATTTGGTGAGGTCGTAGGTAAGGCGATAGTGGGCTTCGCCTGTGGGTGGGGGTTGGTGGGAGGCGGTGAGTAGGCGGCCTTTGGCGTTGAAGTTGATTTGAGCGGGAGTTGCGGTGCTGGTCAGGGCGGCTTCGAAGTCGCTGAGGCTGGTGTAGGTTTGCTTGTTGGCGGATTCGATGCGCGGGGTGAGGGGCATGTGGGGTTTGTCGAGAAAGGCTTGTTCATTGGAGATTTCGATCATCTGGTACTCGGTCATGCTGGCGGTGAGGATGGGGCCGAGGGTTTGGTGGTAGAGGAGGGAGAGGGCTCCGCCTGAGGCGTGGCCTCCTCCGGATGCGCCTCCGCCGCCGGATTGGACGCGCTCGATGTATTCGAAGTCGTAGCCGGTGACGGTGGCGCGCCAGGGTCCGATGGAGGCTAGGTGAGTGGCGATCTCGGGGTAGGATTTCAGGCCGTAGGGTTCGTCGCGGGGGAGGGTGAGGCGGGGTGAGGGGGTGAGGGTGGCGGCGCTGCAGTCGAGTACGGTGGCGAGGGATTTGGCGTGGGTGAAGGTGTGGTGGATGCAGGGCTGGTCGCCGTGGGCGAAGTAGTCGGGGCCGCCGTAGAGGAGGTTGTTGTGGGTGGAGGCGGACATGAGTTCGAGGTTGCGGTGGGCTGCTTCGAGGAACTTTGGTTCGTGTTGGGCGAGCAGGACGTAGGCGGGGTGGCAACCGTCGCTGGTGCGGCTTCCCCACCACGTCCATTTGTAGTTGCGGGAGCCCCACGAGTTATCCCAGGCGCCGTCGGGGAGCATGAACTCCATGTGGGTGCGGAGGGCAGCGATGGTTTTTTCGAGGACGGGCTGGTCGTTGGTGAGGAGAGCGTACTGGGCGAGGGCGGGGAGGGATTCTTCTACGTTGTAGCCGAGGTCGACGGGGCGGCAGTGCTTGGGGGTGATGGCGGTTTGGGGGTGGCCTTCGCCGAAGAGGAGGTTGTTGGGGGTGAAGTAGTCGAGGGTTGCATGGGCTAGTTGGCGGGCGCGGTCGTTGTAGTGATGGTCGCCGAGGACCTGGGCGCAGAGCGCGAAGCAGTGCGAGGCGGTGACGGGGTAGTTGATGTTGCCTGTTTTGATTGTGATGAAGGTGTCGAGGAACTTGGCGGCGCGGGCGAGGCGGTCGGTCCAGCGTTGGCGGGTGGCGGTGTCGAGGATGGCGCCGTGGTGGTGGAGGGCTTCGGCGAGGGCGATGGAGTGGAAGACGGTGATGCCCTTCCAGGAGCTGAGGGTGACGTCGTTGATCCAACTGCCGTCGGCGCGGCTGACTTGTTGCTCGGACCACTCGTGGACGAAGAGAGCGGCTTCGAGGTATTTTGCTTTGCCGGTGGTGTGGGCTACTCGGAGGAGCGGGTAGACGGCGTCGCCACAGCGGCCGTGGATGATGGCGCAGGCGGGGCAGAGGAGGGCTCCGCGGAGGGCTGGGTCTGGGTTGGTGGATTGGTGGGCTAGGAGGCCGTCGCACCAGTTTTGGAGGAGTTGAGCGTAGAGGTTTTTTTGTGCGGTGGGTTGGGGGGCTTGCTCGGATGCGAAGGTGAGGCCGGTGCTAAGTGCGGTGGCTGCGGTGGCGGAGAGTTGCAGCATCTGGCGGCGGGTGTAGGTGGATTTGGTCATCGGGTGAATCTTAGAACAATCGTTTGGATTGCGAACTATGGGTTAAGTGAGGACCAGAACATGGGCAAAATCAGATCCTCCGGCTGAGGCGAAGGTGACAGCTGGAAAAGCAAACGCAGATCCCCATTCGACTTCGCTCAGGGCAGGCTCTTCGGGGATGACAACCAGAGGCAAAGGCGCGCGAAAAAGAGAGCAGAGGCAAGGTGGGCGATAAGCGCACGGTTGTTCGCGTTTCGCGTTGCTGGGAGTTGTTTGCGTCCGCTACACTTCTTGGGCGGGCAGTTCGCGAAAATTACCTATGAAAATTCACGAGTATCAGGCAAAAGAGATTCTGCGGAAGTATGGTGTGCCGGTTCCGGGCGGCGAGATGGCGACTACGCTTGAAGAGGCAGATACGGCTTCGAAGAGCTTGTTTGGCGCGGGGAATAAGGTCGTCGTGGTGAAGGCGCAGATCCATGCGGGTGGGCGCGGCAAGGGCGGCGGGGTGAAGCTGGCGAAGACGCTCGAAGAGGCGAATGCGGCGGCGAAGGCGATCCTGGGGATGCAGTTGGTGACGCATCAGACGGGGCCCGCGGGGCAGAAGGTGCGGCGGTTGCTCATCGAAGAGGGGTCGGCGATCGAGCGTGAGCTTTATCTGGGGCTGGTGTTGGACAGGGCTTCGGCGAAGGTTGTGTTTATGGCTTCGCAGTCGGGTGGGATGGAGATTGAAGAGGTCGCGCATAAGACGCCGGAGCTGATCTATAAGGAGTACATCGATCCTGCGGTGGGGTTTGCTCCGTATCAGGCGCGGAAGCTGGCGTTCAAGCTGGGATTGAAGCCTACGCAGATCAATGATGCGGTGAAGTTCATGACGGGGTTGTATAAGGCTTTTGTTGAGACGGATTCGACGCTGATGGAGATCAATCCTTTTATTACGACGAAGGATGATCGGCTGTTGGCGCTGGATTGCAAGATCAATTTTGATGACAACGCCATGTTCCGGCATAAGGATCTGAAGGAGCTTCGTGATCTTTCTGAAGAGGATCCGCTGGAGGTGGAGGCGTCGAAGTTTGCGCTGAACTACATCAAGCTGGATGGCACGATTGCCTGCATGGTGAACGGCGCTGGGTTGGCGATGGCGACGATGGACATCATTCAGTATGCGGGCGGGTCGGCGGCGAATTTTCTGGATGTGGGTGGTGGGGCGAATCAGGAGCAGATTGAGAATGCGTTTGGGATTTTGTTGAGTGATCCGAATGTGAAGGCGATCTTCATTAATATTTTTGGCGGGATTCTGCGCGTAGATGTGCTGGCTACTGCGGTGGTTGCGGCGGCGAAGAAGTTGGATGTGAAGATACCGATCATCCTGCGACTTGAAGGGACAAACGTTGAAGAGGGGCGAAAGATCTTGAAGGATTCGGGCTTGAAGTTTGAAGTGGGGGCGACTATGAAGGAAGCTGCGGACTTGGCGGTTGCTGCTGCGAAAGGTTAGCTTCTGGTTCTCAGTTGTCCGTTCTCAGTTCTCAGTTCTCAGTTTGGTTGTCGGTTTTGAGTTGTCAGTGAGGTGGCATGGCGAAGTCGTTTCGGGATTTGAAGGTTTGGAACCGTGCGATCGATCTTTCAACCCTGGTTTATGCGTTGACAGCAGAATTTCCTAAGGCTGAGATTTACGGTTTGAGTTCACAGATGAGGAGAGCGGCTGTTTCGATTGCGAGCAATATCGCTGAAGGTTCCGCTCGAGGAACCAAGAAAGACTTTAAGCAGTTTGACACGATTGCTCGTGGCAGTAATTGCGAGTTGCAGACGCAGCTCGTGATCGCAGGGCGACTTGGATTTATCGGTCCCGAAAAAATTAACGTCGCGGAGACACTGTCGCATGAAGTTGGACAGATGCTGAGTGGATTGTCGAAGTATCTCGGTTCGTCACGTCCGGCTTGAGGCCTCGACTGAGAACTGATAACGGAGAACGGAGAACACAATGGCGGTTTTGGTTGATAAGAATACTCGGTTGATTGTGCAGGGGATTACGGGGCGTGAGGGGACTTTTCATGCGAAGGCCTGCGCGGAGTATGGGACTAAGGTTGTGGGTGGGGTTACGCCGGGTAAGGGTGGGACTACGCATGAGGGTTGGCCTGTGTTCAATACCGTCGAGGAGGCGGTGAAGGAGACGGGGGCGAATGTGTCGGTGATCTTTGTGCCGCCTCCGGCTGCTGCGGATGGGATTCTGGAGGCTGCGGCGGCGGAGGTTCCTTTGGTGATTTGTATTACTGAGGGGATTCCTGTTCTCGATATGGTGAAGGTGTGGGAGTTCGTGAAAACTTCGAAGTCGCGGCTGATTGGGCCGAATTGTCCTGGGGTGATTTCGCCGGGGAAGGCTAAGGTTGGGATTATGCCGGGGCGGATTCATAAGGAAGGCTCGGTGGGGATCGTTTCGAAGTCGGGGACGCTGACGTATGAGGCGGTTTATCAGTTGACGACGCGTGGGATTGGGCAGTCGACGGCGATTGGGATTGGGGGCGACCCGATTATTGGGACGACTCATATCGATGCGCTGAAGCTGTTGAATGATGATCCGGAGACGGAGGCGATCATCATGATTGGTGAGATTGGCGGGTCGGCGGAAGAGGCTGCGGCGAAGTTTATTAAGCAGAATGTGAAGAAGCCGGTGGTTGGGTTTATTGCCGGGCAGACGGCTCCTCCGGGACGACGGATGGGTCATGCTGGGGCGATTATCTCTGGTGGTGAGGGGACGGCTGCGGAGAAGATGAAGGCTATGTCGGAGGCGGGGATTACGGTGGTGAAGTCGCCGGCTGAGATTGGTGAGGCTATGGCTAGGGTGTTGGGGAAGGGTTAGCGGCTTCGCGACGAAAAGACTGTGGCCGGAGAGCACCGACTCTCCGGCCACAGTCTTTTTAGGTGAATGATATGAGGGTCGACGCGATCGGTGGGGCGTGGGCGTTTGTATACTTTCCGCATGCGTAAATTGGTGTTGTTGTTCGTGCTGACTGTTGCGTTCAGCACGTCGTTGAGTGCCGAGACGGGCGTGCAGGCTGTTTCGGTGTCGTTTCCTCCGGCGCAGTCGGCGAAGGCGTTGGATGGGCGGTTGTTGCTGCTGCTGTCGAACGATCCGACGGAGGAGCCGCGGATGCAGATCGACGATACGCCGAAGAGCCAGATGGTTTTTGGCTTGACCGTGGATGGGTGGAAGCCGGGACAGAGCGTGAAGGTGGATGATTCGGCGGCGGGGTATCCGGTGCGAAAGCTGAGTGAGGTGCCGGCTGGGGACTATACCGTGCAGGCGGTGCTGGATGTGTACCAGACTTTCCATCGGGCGGATGGGAAGACGATCAAGCTGTCACCGGATCGGGGCGAGGGCAAGCATTGGAATCTTGCACCGGGAAATCTTTACAGCAAGCCGCGGAAGGTTCATGTCGAGCCGGGTGGAGCGGCGATTGCGATTTCGCTCGATCAGGTGATTCCGCCAATTGTGCCTGTGGCGGATACAAAATATGTGCGGCATATCCGGATTGAGAGTGCGCTGCTGACGAAGTTCTGGGGGACGCCGACGTATCTCAGCGCGATTGTGCTGGTGCCGGAGGGGTTTGATGAGCATCCGAATGCGCGGTATCCGCTGATGATCTTTCATGATCACTTTGTTTCTGGGTTCGATGATTTTCGGACGACTCCGCCGGATCCGGATCTGAAGCCGAATTATTCGGAGCGGTTTCATCTTGAGGGTTACAACAGGATTCAGCAGGAGGAGGCTTACAAGGAGTATCAGCAGTGGTCAGGGAAGAATTTTCCGCGGGTGCTGGTGATGAAAATTCAGCATGCGAATCCCTATTATGACGATTCGTACGCGGTGAACTCGGCGAACCTGGGGCCGTATGGGGATGCGATTGAGACGGAGCTGATTCCGGCGGTGGAGAAGAAGTTTCGCGCGATTGGGGAGGGCTGGGCGCGGTTTATGTATGGTGGGTCGACGGGTGGGTGGGAGTCGCTGGCGGTGCAGATCCTTTATCCGGAGCATTACAACGGAGCGTTTGTGGCTTGTCCTGATCCGGTGGACTTTCATGCTTTTATGACGAGGGATTTATACAACGACGCGAACATGTTTTATCTCCAGGGCGCGAACAAGCGGGTGGAGCAGCCGGCGATGCGGGATTATCTGGGGCATACGCTGATCTCGATGCGCGACAACATTGCGTATGAGGCGGCGCTGGGGGATCATGGGCGGTCGGGGGAGCAGTTCGACATCTGGCAGGCGGTTTATTCGCCGGTGGGGGCGGATGGGTATCCGCAGCCGATCTTCGATAAGGCTACGGGAGAGATCGATCATAAGGTCGCCGAGTATTGGAAGGAGCATTACGATCTCGACGCGAAGCTCGAGCGGGATTGGGCGGCGCTGGGGCCGAAGCTGCAGGGAAAGATTCACCTGTATGTGGGGGACGCGGATACTTACTTTTTGAATGATGCGGTTTACCTGATGGAGGATTTTTTGAAGACTACGGGGACTCCGGGGCATGGGGTTCCGTATGAGGGTGAGGTGAAGTATGGGCCTCGGGCGGAGCATTGCTGGAATGGGGATCCTGCGTTGGCGAATGCTTATTCGCGGCTGCATTACAACACGATGTATCTGCCGCAGATCATGGAGCGGATTGCTAAGACGGCTCCTGCTGGGGCGGATTTGACGAGCTGGAAGTATTAGGAGACGGAAGAGAGGGCCCGGGGCTAAAGCCCCGGATTTTGGCGATGGTTTTTCGTAGGGCTAAAGCCCTACGCTTAATCCCAAAGGCAAAGGCAAGGCAAAGGCAGATCCCTTCGTCTGCGGCGAAGGATCAAAACTAAAAAGCAGATCCCCTTCGGGGATGACAACCAAAAAGGCAAAGGCAAAAGCAAAAGCAAAAGAAGAAGCAGATCCCTCCGGGATGACAACAAGAAAGGCAAATACAAAAGCAAACGCAAATGCGGGTTCTTCGCTGCGTAGAACGACAGGCTAGGGTGTAAGGGGGCGTTTTTGCGCGCTAGGTCTGGCGGCGGTAGAAGAGGCCGGCGGTGAAGAAGACGATCGCCACCATCAAGGCCAGGCGGGCGTGCAGCATGTTGTGGAGGCGAAGGCTTAGGAGGGCGTCGCCCAGCCACGCTGCGAAGCCGACAAACCAGATCCATGCTGTCTTTCGCATCATCGCTCATGCTCCAGTGAGAAACCCGGCCAGGTTGAACAGGCGCAGTTCGATTGCCTTGTTCTACACTAAGTAATAGAGACTCACCTAGGAGAAATACGTTGTCACAGCGCACATTCAGCATCATCAAGCCGGACGCGGTCCAGAAGGGCCATGCCGGGGCTATTCTTGCCGAGATTGAAAAGGCAGGGTTTAAGATTATTTCCATTAAGAAGCTATCGATTTCCAAGGCTCAGGCTGAGGGTTTTTATTACGTTCACGCGGCGCGTCCTTTTTTTGGCGAATTGACGGAGTTCATGTCGAGCGGACCGATTTTTCCGATGGTGCTTGAGAAAGAAAACGCAATTGCGGATTTGCGCAAGCTGATGGGCGCGACCAACCCGGCGCAGGCTGAAGAGGGGACGATTCGCAAGAAGTTCGCCGCTTCGATTGGGGAGAATGCGATTCATGGATCGGATGCTGAGGATACGGCGGCGTTTGAGATTGGTTATTTCTTCGCCGGGATGGAACTGAAATAGCGGTTGTTTCATCGTCGATACAACTCGGGCGGCAGGTGGGTGGATCGTAAGATTTTCCTGCCTGCCGCCTCACGCGTTGATGCGCGGGAAACTTGTAAGGACAAACGCAGATTTCTCCGCTGCCTGCGAGATGACAAGAAGCCAAGCGGCAGAAGGAGAGGAGATAGAGCATGGAGATGAAGCTGAAGCTGCCGGACGGGCCTTTCAAGGCTTATCTGTTTGATTGTGATGGGACGATTGTGGATTCGATGCCGCTGCACTATGTGGCATGGAAGACGGTGCTGGCGGAGTGGGGATGCAAGTTCGACGAAGAGTTGTTTTATTCGTGGGGCGGAATGCCGGTTGCCGAGATTATTGCCGCGCTGAATGTGCGGGAAGGGCTGGCGATGCCGGTGGACGAGGTGCAACGGCGCAAGGAAGGGATGTACTACAAGATTCTGCCGGAGTTGAAGGCTGTTCCGGAGGTGCTGGAGCATATTCACCTGAGTCATGGAAAGGTTCCGTTTGCGGTGGTCTCGGGGAGCACGCGCGACTCGGTGACAAAGTCGTTGGAGACGCTGGGGATTCTGGATAAATTTGAGACGCTGGTGTGTGCGGGAGACTATACGAAGAGTAAGCCTGATCCGGAGCCGTTTTTGATCGCTGCGGAGAGGCTTGGAGTGGCGCCGGAGGATTGCCTGGTGTTTGAGGATACGGAGATGGGGATTCAGGCGGCGACTGCGGCTGGTATGGCTTCAGTGAAGGTGCTGCAGCCCTGGGAGCGGGTGGCTGGGTAAGTGACTGGGGGTAAGTGACAGGCTGCCACCGGCAAAGACGAGATAAACGGCGGCCGGAGGATCCGATAGGGTCATCCGGCCTGCGATGGACAGGTCAGCTGGCCCGTGATGCAAACGATCGAACGCATTTACCGTTACCTCTTCGATCCCGCAGGTGGTTCCAGAGAGCACTACCTTGCGCGCTGGCTCTTTCTGCGTGCACTCGGCCTGATCTATTTTTCGGCGTTTTACGCGCTTCTGTTCCAGATTCGCGGTCTGATTGGGCTGCAAGGCATTCTTCCTGCCGGCGAATACCTGCAGGCGGTAAGGCAGTTGGGTGTTCTGCGATTCTGGTACGCCCCCACGCTCCTGTGGTTCTCGGCAAACGACGCTATGTTGATGACGTTGTGCTGGACGGGTGTGATCGCGTCGGTGCTTCTGGTCGTCAATCTCTGGCCGCGCATGATGCTGCTGGTATGCTTCTGCTGTTTTGTCTCGTTCGTCGGGGCGGCGCAGGACTTCTCCGGCTACCAGTCGGACGGCATGCTGCTGGAGGCGGGATTTCTTTCGCTGTTTCTTGCGCCGTCAGGGTTCTTGCCCGGATTTGGAAGAAAGCAGCCCGTGGTGCGGGCGGCGATGTTCCTGGTGTTGTGGGAGTGGTTCCGGATTTACTTTGAGTCAGGAGTTGTGAAGCTGGAGAGCGGCGACCCTACGTGGCGAAACCTGACCGCGATGTACGAGTACTACCAGAACGGGCCTCTGCCGACCTGGATTGGCTGGTACCTGGCCCATCTGCCGAACTGGTTCCACGTCGCGACGGCGGGCGCCACGCTGGTGATGGAGTTGGGGCTGGTGTGGATGGCGTTTCTGCCGCGACGGTGGAAGATCGTGTGCTTCTTCGTGGTTACGGGGTGGCAGGTGGGGGTGATTGCGACGGCGAACTATGCTTTTCTCAACTACCTTGTGCTTGTGCTTGCGATTCTGTTGCTGGATGACCGGTTTTTGGGGCGGTTTTTTCCGCGGCGATGGCAAACGGAGGTCGATCGGGAGTCTCGTGCTCAGGAACCTGAGCCGGATTCCCTTGATAAGGAGGAGGGCTCACCGACGAGGACGCTGTGGTGGAATCCGCTTCGCTCCGCTACATTCGCTGTGGTGCTGACGTGGATCTTCTATGCCACCGCGGTTCCTTTGGTGCGGATGTTCTGGCCCACGTCCCCGCTTCCTACTGGACCCGTTGCTGCGCTCGATCCGCTTCGCATCGCGAACCAGTACGGACTGTTTGCGGTGATGACGCCACATCGCTATGAGATCGAGTTTCAGGGATCGGACGATGGAGAGCACTGGGTGGTTTATCCGTTCCGGTACAAGCCGCAGGAATTGAAGGAGCGGCCGAGGATCTATGCCCCCTATCAGCCTCGCTTCGACTGGAACCTCTGGTTCGCGTCCCTTGGCGGGTGGCGGCAGTATCCGTTCGTTCCGCGGACAGAAGAGCTTCTTCTGGAAAACGATCCTGCGGTGCTTCGGCTCTTCAAAGCCAATCCCTTTGCTAAGGCGCCGCCGCGCCTGGTTCGGGCCGTGCTCTGGCAGTATTGGTTCACCACGATGGAGGAGCGGCGTGCCGAGGGCCTCTGGTGGAGGCGGGAGCTGGTGGGCGCCTATGCTCCTACGATTACCCGGCTGCCGGATGGGAGCTTCGGAGTTGTGAAAGGAGCCACGCTTCAGGATTCGTTATCGCCTTGAGTTGCTGGGGGTCGTCAGGGTCTTGTTCGGATTGGTCCTATTTGGTGAAGAGGTTGAGGTCGATGGATTCGCCCATGGCTTTGTAGCCGGCGTCGCCGGGGTGGAGGTGGTCGCCGGAGTCGTCGAGGATGAGGAACATGCCGGGGTGGGTGGGGTCGGTGGTGACTTTGTCGAAGTCGATGACGCCGTCGAACTGGTCGGTGGTGCGGATCCATTTATTGATGGCCTGGCGCATCTCTTCGCCGGCGGGGGATTGGTATTTTGCTCCGACGAAGGGGGTGAGGGTTGCGCCGTAGACCTTGATGCCGTG
>Ga0210406_10007251_pt1 | contig 11308 bp, 15 predicted proteins | sample IncBWC30MmetaG_FD_155454 | JGI IMG/M metagenome (GOLD analysis project Ga0210406, IMG submission 155454) | Forest soil microbial communities from Barre Woods Harvard Forest LTER site, Petersham, Massachusetts, United States - Inc-BW-C-30-M | ecosystem: Environmental > Terrestrial > Soil >... | reverse complement strand
TTCACTGCGGCGCAGGGCAATCTTGGCTTCGCCGCTTGTAAAGGAAGCGTCGCCTTCGTCAAGCACGATCGCAGAATGTTCCGCGCATACCCTCATAAGCGGCTGTGAGTTTTGTTCGCCATTAAAGTGAGCCACCGGATAGGCACACCGCAGCGAGAAAGCATGCTTCTTCGCCAATTCGTTCCATAGCTGTTCGAGCCGTATGGCGGCCTCGATCTTACCCTCCGTCCACAATAGAGAAACCATCTCTCCAAATGCGGCAATTTCGGGACGCGACGTTTTTGCGCGGGCCTTGGTTCTATCGATTGTTTCACCGACTATCGCTTCGAAGCGGCCGCCGTCGGGCATCCCATCCACCATGAATTTCGATAGAAGTTCAGCAGCATCGAGCTCACAGTACCTTCCCTCATTGGTGGCCTTGGGGATATCCAAGCCGCGAGCCGTAAGCCGGTGCCGAAGTCCTTCGCGATGAATCTTGGTTGCAATGACAAGCGCAGCATTGCCGGCGCCCAAAGAACCACCGATATAGGCAGACAATGCCTCAAGCAGAGAATCGCTCTCTTGATAGAAGTAGGCAACATGGTCGCCCTGAGAGGGACTGCCCGGTTGCCACTGAAGCATCAGATACCTGGGGTCGTGACTCAAAGCACTCGTAGTCATGTCGATTCTCCTGCCTGACACGTAGCGGCCGCCCACTCCCATGTTGGATAACGGGGCCTTGTGGCCACGTCAATGTGTTTGATAAAGCCGCTATTCCCTATTCCCGATTGAACGTAACACACTCGTTCGTTGAGTTCACCCTTAAAGCCCGGATGGTCATCAAAATTCCAGCGAGTATCCCACTACTTGTGTTGTGACGATGCGGATACCGTATAGTGCTTTTTATTCGCGTACATATCCCGATCCGCGCGGGCCATGAGTTCTCCAAGCGAGCCGACAGTTTCCGAATCGAACCTTGCTATACCGATGCTGAGTGACAATTTATAACGAGACTCCTCGGCATTCGCCTTTTCGAGACTCCTATCCATCCGAGCCACGATCGCTTCTCGATCTGAGGTCGAGGCTTCCGAGGCTAGCACGGCGAACTCGTCACCACCTAGCCGGGCCAGAATGTCCGAATCACGGAAGGTCTCCTCCAGCGCGTCGGCAGCCCGGACGATTGCCAGATCCCCCTCCTGGTGTCCGAAGGCATCGTTAATCCCCTTCAAATTGTCCATGTCGCAATAGAGGAGTAGGACATCTTGAGAGCGGCGTTGAGCGAGCTTCAATTGGTGCATTGCAGACGCCAGAAAACCACGCCGATTGTAAAGACCCGTAAGCTCGTCCGTAACGGCCAGTGAACGAATTTCTCGATCCAGCAGCGACTGCCTTACGGCGCACGATGCTGCTCGCTGCAGAACATTGTCAAGGCTTCGCGCCTTCGGAGCGCCGGACTTTAGCGAGTTGGAGATCTCCTCTAAGGCGGACAAAAGTTGGTCGAGTTCCGTGTCATCCGAACGCAGAGCGGAAGAGAGTAGAGACTCTAAAGATTCCTTATGAACAACGTTCCCGCGCGCTATGGAAAGTACTCCGGCATCAGATCTGGAGTCGTCTGCCAAGAACCTCCTACGGGCTCCATGGTTCCCAATCCAGTTGTCGGCATTTCGGAGCGACAACGGCACCCCCGTGCACGAGCCGATAAACTCGGTTCCGGGTACCAATCTAGTGTTCCAAATATCATCAAGCCATAGGGTAAATGCTGTACAAGGCCCTACGCATAGAGCCTAGCCGGCTCAAGTCAGGCAGGAAGAACACCCAGCGGTCCGGCATCGAACTCCAATCGGACCTGCCTGTAAATATTACAATCGAAGATATTGAAACGGCCCGTTTGTGCGTACTAGGCCCGCAGTCCACAAGGTAGCTTCCTAACCCTAGAGAACCCAAAATGCACGACTTGTCTCGGATGGCTAGTAAAGTGCATGAAAGTACCGGCGTATGAGCCGGCAACGATTTTCTAATCCCTTAGCGTAGTGCAGCTTGTCGTTTCGGGCCCCCGTTAGCGTTCGCCTACTTACATTCCTGCCCAGGAGGGCCATATGGAGACAGTATCTGGTTGCTTCGCCCATGTCCTTTTGTTCGCCTGCCCGCAATGCGGAATACCTTTAGCTTCCGCATGCGCGGGCGTGGAGAGGAATTTGGAGAGCGCGGATGCGCACTGGTTCGATCCACACTGCCCTTGTGGATGGACGGGATCAGTGATCGGTCTTCAGGCCGTGAAGCATTGGGTCGAAGAATGGAGAGTTCCCGTCAAACTGAGATCAGATGGGGCAGGTTCGTGCGAGGGCGGGCGGCCCGCTAGCGTCTAAGCCACGCCGTCCGGGCAATTCGATTTCCATGCCCAGGCCGGCATTCGTCCATATCCCACGATTGGGCCACCACCTGCTCCAACTTTGCCTACAACGCGGTTATGTACCAGGCAGCCACTCAATTATTTCGTTTTCTCGCGCGGAACCTTAGCACCCTTCTTTCGAGCTTCAGAAAGCCCAATCGCTATCGCTTGCTTTCTACTTTTTACAATTCCTCCTTTGCCGCCCTTTCCTGAACGCAGGGTTCCGCGCTTTCTGCGACGCATGGCAGCCCGCACTGACTTGCTTGCCGCTTTTCCATATCTCGCCATTTGCCCCTCCCATCGAATTGTTCCGGTGGCGTTGAGTTCCTAGATCAGCAAATGCTGGCACAAAGCATCGAAGGATCTCTTTCGCCACGAGCCAAGGCCCAAGCCGGAGCGTGAGGATAGCGCAACCTTCTTTAGGGTCTCAATTCGAGGCTTGCTGTAGATCACTCAGCAACTCCCTGTAGGGGCGGCAGGCAATAGCAACTCACCTCTATATGCGGGCAGTGATTGCTTCCCGTCCAAGCAGTTTCAGACGAGATACACCCTTCTTTCCAATTCCCTACCCGTTTCCCCGTATGGCCTCCCGAAGCCGGAAGTTGTTTACTGAACCTGGACCGAATTGCCGCAACTTATTTTCGAACAAGTGGCGAATTTGAATTGATAGGAGATCCCCATGGAAATGAATCGCTTGAAGCATCTTTACATCGAGGAACTAAAGGATTTGTATAGCGCGGAAAATCAGCTAGTGCAGGCTATTCCCAAGATGGCTCACGCTGCGTCTTCCGAGGATTTGCGCGCTGGCTTTGAAGAACACTTAGTCCAAACGAAGGAGCATGTTGTCCGTCTGGAAAAGATTCTCAAGGCTCTGGGAGAGAGTGCGAAGGGCAAGAAATGCAAGGGCATGGAAGGTCTGATTCAGGAAGGCAACGAAATGATCAAGGAAGATCCCGCGCCAGAAGAACTAGACGCCGGACTTATCTCAGCCGCACAGCGAGTGGAACACTATGAAATCGCCGGCTACGGCTGCGTCAGCACTTACGCCAAGCTTCTTGGGGAAGACCAAGCAGTCACGCTATTGAAGCGGACCCTCGAGGAAGAAAAGGAGACAGACGAGAAGCTAACGGAACTGGCAGGCAGCATCAATCTGCGAGCCGCCGAATCCGAGGAATCGGAAGAAGGCAGCAACAGGTCGAGGAAAGCCAAGGCAGTCCGCGCCTAGCAAGCTTTTGTGGAGTGGTACAGGTAACAAATTTCGAAAGGAGAATCAAATATATGAATGTACGTTGGATTAAATTGCAGCGATTGCTGTTTCCTATGGGTTCGTTGTTGTTTGGCGTGTCCCTGATGGCCACGCCAATCCCTCGATACCAAGACCCCCAGCAGACACCGCCGGACAACACCAAACAAAACAAGGACCAGACAGACCCTACCGCGGATCAACAGAAGATGAATCCTGCGGACCGCACTATTACGCAGAAAATTCGCAAAGCGATCCACGAGGACACCACGCTCTCGACTTATGCGCACAACGTCAAAATCATCACGCAAGACGGCAAGGTTACTCTTCGCGGGCCAGTGCGGTCCGAAGAAGAGAAGAGCAACATCGAGGCCAAGGCAGTGGTCGTGGCCGGACAAGGTAACGTAACCAATCAACTCGAGATCGCGCCCCCGAAGTAATTGAGCAAAGAATGTATCCAGATGGAATTCAAAGGAGAAAGACAAATGTCATCTAAAAAAACAGGAGTATTCGGGATTTACTCAACACGCGTTGCGGTCGAAAATGCTACGAATTCTCTCATCCGAGCGGGCTTTCCTGCGGCGGATATCTCCGTACTATTGCCGGAGAGTCTTGGCGGTCCCAAGGACATGGGGACCGAAAAGGCAACGAAGGCCCCCGAAGGTGCTGCAGCGGGAGTGACGACCGGAGGCGCAATTGGCGGCACACTCGGCGTGCTGGCAGGCGTTGGACTGTTGGCGATCCCTGGCCTAGGCCCTTTCATCGCGGCCGGTCCCATTATGGCGGGACTGGCGGGGCTGGGCGTTGGAGGAGCAGTCGGCGGGATTACCGGCGCCTTGATCGGCATGGGAATTCCTGAATTCGAAGCGAAGCGGTACGAAGGCCGCCTGCAAAAGGGCGGAATTCTCCTCTCCGTGCATTGCGATACGTCCGAGGAAATCAATCGTGCCAAGGCCGAGTTAAAGGCCACTGGCGCGGAGGATGTTTCTTCGACGGGAGAATCCTCTGTTGATGCCAAGGAAGTCGATCGTGACGCGGTCGCGAAGGCTGCTCGCAGGTCCTATTAATCCAAAGGGGGAAGCCGCACTACGGCTTCCCCCGTATCCTTCCAGTAGCAAAGAGGGACGTTCCCACTCCGAGAGGGCGTCCCTCACCTTTCCGAAATCGCTGTACACGTACACTTCGAGAGGGACACCAATCGACCCAGTGACTCGCCACCACCGACCAGACTCGCCGTGGGGCATCCTGAAAGTCAGAAATCAAAGGTTCAGGTCCTGATTAACGCGGTTACCGGACAGGTGGGTCCCAGTACCTGATAGAACGGACTGGCCGTCAAGCGGGGAATAACCTTAGCCACAGTTCAGGTCTTCCTTGTATTGCTTCACCATATTCGCGGGCGGCATACTCCCCGGAATCTACATACCCCCTTGAAGGGTGGTATTTTCCGGTCTGGGCGGATCGGACGGCATCGGTTATCTCGCCGTTCTTTTCGTCCTCGCACCGTTTGTTGCGCTGCCGGAGAGAATCGAGCTGGGGAGATTTGGCTCCCGGTCATTGTGGCGAATGCCCGGAGGTTAGGAGCAATTCGATGGAAACTACGACAATCCCCGGAATCGACCTAAAGGTCTCGCGGATTGGGCTCGGCACTTGGGCCATTGGTGGCTGGATGTGGGGCGGCGCCGACGACCGCGAATCCATCCGCACCATCCACGCGGCGCTGGACAAGGGAATTAACCTTTTGGATAGTGCGCCGGTCTATGGCTTCGGCCGCTCCGAAGAAATTGTCGGCCAAGCTATAACGCAGCTTGGCTGTCGAGACAGAGTAATCATTGCAACCAAGGTCGGCCTTCAGTGGTCGAAAGGGCTAGTGCTCCGCAATGCGTCCCGCGCGCGAATTCTGAAGGAGGTAGACGATTCCTTGCGCCGCCTCCAAACGAGTTATATCGATATCTACCAAGTGCACTGGCCCGATCCCCGCATTCCGGTCGAAGAGACCGCAGAAGCGATGAATCAGCTGTATCGCGAGGGCAAGATTCGCGCCATCGGCGTAAGCAACTATTCGCCGGCCGATATGGAGCGGTTCCGTTCGGTTGCGCCCCTACACTTAGATCAACCTCCGTATAACCTCTTTGAACGTCAAAGCGAAGGTGACGTGCTTCTTTACCTCCGCGAAAATAGCATCATTGCACTCACGTATGGCTCGCTTTGTCGCGGCCTGCTCAGCGGGAGGATGAGCGCAGACAGGGTGTTTCAGGGCGATGACCTGCGCAAAACCGATCCTAAGTTCCGGCCGCCCATCTATGCTCAGTATTTGAGAGCCGTGGAACGCCTCGACCAGTTCGCTCAGGAGCATTACGGCAAGCGTGTGCTGGATCTTGCCGTGCGCTGGGTGCTCGATCAACCGGGAGTGACGGCGACTCTTTGGGGCGCGCGCCGTCCCGCACAGATATCGGCCGTGGACGGCATCGAAGGATGGAAGCTTGATGCAAGCGCCTTGAGGGCCATTGACGGGATTTTACGCGAGACGATCCTCAATCCGGTCGGGGCGGGATCAGCGGTGCCATTGTCCTGGCCCGCGAAGCAGAAGAAGGATGCACGAGAGGTCGCATCAATGTCCCTGAGCGCTGCGGTAACTGCTGATTAGTTCTATAAAAGTAGTTAAGAAAAAATACTTCCCCTGCGGCCGAATTTTTCTTGTCGTCCAGCTCACCCCATCAGCGTCATAGAACGATTCTCCTGCCGGGATTCTATACCGGCATTTGCGATCTGGGCTTTTCACGCTGTAAGAATCAATATCGACGGCAACTGCTGGAAGCATGGACGTGAGTTCTCCTAATTTCGCCGAGCGTAGAACATGGAATAGTCACCCGCAAATCTCGTTCTGTTTCTTCTCAGGTCCCGATTAACGCGGTAACCGGAGAGGTGTGGCTCATAGTACCCACATGGACGGTTAGCCGACAAATCAGGACTTGCCTCTGACTTTGAGGGCTTCTGCAACGGCGGATTGCGCTTCTGGGTAGTTCGGTCGCTGACTGATTGCCATGCGATATTCCACGATAGCCTCCTCAAGATCACCTTTGGCTTGAAGGGCGCGGGCAAGATGGTAATGCGCTTCCGGATACTCCTTTCGCCGCTTGATTACTGCGCGATACTCCGAGATAGCCCCTTCAAAATCACCCTTGTCTTCAAGAATACTGCCGAGCGCCTCGTGTGCCTGCAAAATGTTCGGCCACTTACTGATTACAGCGCGGTATTGTGCGATGGCCCCTTCAAGGTCGCTTTTGTGTTCGAGGGCGTTGCCGAGCGCTAACTGTGCTTGCCAAATGTTCGGCCACTTACTGATTACAGTGCGGTATTGTGCGATGGCCTCTTCAAAATCTCCTTTGGCTTGAAGGGCAGTCCCGAGGTTGTAAACCGGCCGCCAAAACGTGGAGCACTGGCCAATGGAGAGCTGATATTCCGCGATAGCCCCCTCAAGGTCACCTTTGATCTGGAGGTCAAGGCCGTGGTTGTAATGCTTCACGGCGTGCCAGCAACTAGAAGGGCCGTCGGCAGGATTCGCCAGGAAAACTAGGCGCTGCTCCTTCGCGTGGGCCCCAACTTTTGCGAAAAGCAGTGCCACGATGAGGAAAGGGATTCGCGAACCTGAACGACGCTTCACTTTGGTCTCGCTCATTTTGTCTGTGCCATATCCTGATCGTCTGGACGATGCTTGATTTCCAAAGTGTTTGCAGAATGTCCATGCCAGTAAGTCACCTCTCGCCAAATGGCAAGAAGCATGGTCGCTATGTACCTTTCTGTTTAATTCCAGGGAAAGATTAACCCTTTAGAGGCATTGGGCCAACTCCTGATTAACGCGCTAACCGTCCATGTGGGTACTAGCCGTCACATGTGCGGTTATTCTCACGTATTCCGAGATGTTTGATGATCGACACGAGGGTAGCCGCTTGCGGGCATCTTTAAGAAGATATCCACAGCAGCAAGGAATGCTGCTGCAGCCATGAGGGCTTTCGCGGGGCCAATTTCAGTAGCCGCAGACGCTGAAATTAGAATTTGGATTAAGCCAAGGAAGATGACTGCAGCCCAGCCAACTACCAAAACGCGCTCCTTGCCCTGGGCAATCCGGTAAAGCAGCACGCCACCCCAGAGTAATCCTGCGTAGAACGCCAGATTAACTCCCGCTACGACCCAGGCTGGCAGCGAAATATGCCATAAGACGAGCCAGTCAAAGTCGAGAAGCCAGTGGTGTTGACGTTGGGAATGCCAGAGCACATTCCAAACACTCAAGGCCGCGACATAGCCCGTAAAGCACAGTGCAATTACCGCTCCGCGCTTGGTGTGGATGAGTCGAGGCTTGGATTCCGGTTGTCCCATTTGAGTGGATTATACGATGAAGAAGTTCCATCGACTATTGGGGGCAACTGTCCACGAGTGAACTTCCTCGAATCCCAATACGGCGTAGGTCCTGATTAACGCCGTAACCGGACAAGTCAAGTAATGGTACGGGACTTGTCCGGTAAGCCGACTAACCAGGACTTGGCTCCAAGGCTGTGTTATTTTTCTTACCATAGACTTTCAACGCTTGTGGAGGCAAACCATGCTTCGATGGCATTTGTTCACCGCCGTTGTGGTCCTTTGGGCGATTGCGATTCCATCGACAGCAAACTCGGCGGACGCCTTTCGTGCTGCTCAAGATATCACCGCCGACGCCCAATCAAGCGAGGAATTCAGCGCTCGGGTCGCTGCGATTATTCAATCGTATCGAGAAGGCGACACAGCTAAGGGTCGTCAGTTGATCGAGCAGTTTCGCTTGCCGCACGCGCAAGACTGGTTTTCCGAACATCTTGGTTCTGAGCAAAGCGCGGACTTCGCGAATCGATATGACCGTCTATACGCAAATTTTGCGGAATCTTTCGAGCATACTGTCGAGGCTATTGTTGCGAAGCGCGATGCGGAGCTCGTCACCAAACTAGAAAATGGCAATGGGGAAACTCCCGCGAAAGTTCTTCGCCCTGGCGCAAAACTGAGCGGCGTCGTTTCCATCGAGTCGGCGAGCCTTCTTTACGGCAATTTCCAAATCAAGGTCCAAAGAAAAGATACTTCGTCTTGGGCGGACACATTTGTCCGCGAAGATGGCGCATTTCGGTTCTTGGGCTTTGGGGGTTGGCCTTTCTGGGTATGGCAGGACGGCACCGAAGGGGCAGCGCCCAAGACTGGATTTTTCAGCACGCCTCCAATCTTGATCTCCCGAGTCAACCCGGTTTATCCCCCGGAGGCTAGATCAAAGCAAGTCGAAGGGGTCGTCGTTGTGCGTGTTCTCGTCGACAAGGGCGGATTCGTAAAGAACGCCGAGATTCTAAAAGGAGATCCTCTTTTGACTCAAGCAGCAATCGACGCGGTGCGGCAGTGGCGGTACAAACCCGCGACGCTTGGTGGCGCACCGAGCGATTCGGAAGCGAGAGTAGACGTAAACTTTTCTCTGCACTGAGCGTATCGCGAGTAACGAAGGATTACCGAACAGAATCCCACATAAGAAACGCCCCGGATTTTTGTCTAGCTCCTGGTTAACGCGGAAACCGGACAAGTGGAATCGTCCAAAAAACCACGACTTACCAGGGATTGCGCCAACTTCGAAGCCGGACTGCCCCGTGCTGATTTACGTTATTTGTAGGATTTCTCCATACGATTCCGAATCCGAACAAGCTGTGCATAGCGAGCTTCAGCGTCCGCAGATTTATCAGATGACCGCCAATCCCGATGACAATCGTCCACTTGGATCAAGTACCCGTGCAGACTTGCATACTCCATGCGTTCTCGTTGTGTTATAGCCGTGTTTTGTAGAACGTTGACCGCGTCCCGTGATTTCTCGATGCAAGCGACAAAATATGGATTTTCTTCGGGGATTCTATCGTCGCATTCGCGGATCGAGCGATATGCCATTCGACTAGCTGACAAAAAGGCCGGTGAAATCTGATTGGAGCGCCAAAATGCAAACTGGACGAATCCAACGCAGCCAATTGGAACCGAAAACAAAATGATAAGAATCAGTGCACGGTTGCTCAATCGCCGCATTTTGGTGTGAGCCTAGCGCCCCTCGAACCAGTATAGGTGAATCCAATACAGTAGGCTGCCCGGTTGTCAGTCAAAGGGTTATCACCCACTCATTCGCCCAACGCCTGATTAACGCCCTAATCGGTAAGGTTAAGTACTAGCCGGAACTCTTCCGGTTTGGCGACTTCCCGGAGTTGACCCGAAATCGACAGGTCGGCCAGAGGGAACGCGGCCCCCATGAGTCTTTTTCGTTGGTCTCCCCGTATAGCTCAGTATCCAAGCCTCGGGGAGATTCCCCCCTCATAATGGGAAAAGGAATCCCGTACCTGGGCGGGAGCGCAACTCAGAACCTGCATTGCTTTTCCGTAGGAGGTTGACATCCATGACACAAAGGAGCGGTTGTCTCTATTGTGGCTCTTCGCGTTATTGAACTACCTGTATGCGGACGTTGTTGCCCTGTTTGCTATTGTTGGCTCGCGAAATTCATTCGAGCCTCTTCTAACCGGACACCCGGACGCGAAACGCGCCTACGCATGGAGCTATGAGCGCCCGGACGGCAAGCGACGGTTCTTCGCCGTGCTGCATGTGGGCGGCATTACAGGGCCGCGTGAGGCCGTAAGAGCGGCAATAGTGGCGGAAGCGAGGAGGAAGCAATGACGATCAACGATTTACCCGCGATCATGGGAACAGTTCTGATTGTTGCCGGGCTCGCTTTGGTAGGCATTTACACACGGTTCCGTACCGAGGGCAGCGAAAAGAGCGTTCAGGCCGGGGCTCTTCTGATTGTGGTCGGTGCGGTCCTCTTGGGGCTGTCGCTATTCGTACCCCACGCAAAATAGGACTCAGGTCCGCACCCATTCAAATTAGGACACTACCTAGCTTCTGGCGGGCATTGTCATCCCCACCGAAATCCTTCTTGTTTGCAAAAAGGTATTCGAGACCTGCAATTTCGTGGGCTGGGTCCTGATTAACGCGGTTACCGGAGAAGTGGGTACTCGGATCAACATGTCCGGGGAGTTGTCTGAGATGAACGCCTGAAAACGACTTTACAAATGCTCCTGGCCATCATTGGGATACACTCCTCTACGTGAGGGCACAAAGAATCTCATGCGCGTTCCTGCTGCCGATTGCAGAACTTGCTCTGTGGTCCGCGCTTGTGCTGGTTCCGACGCTGCTCATGTACGGTAGATTTTATTCACTCCAGAAGCATGAAAATGCCTCGACCGAGTCTGGACGATTCGAGTTGATTCTCCCTCGCGACCGCTGGCTGGGGTTTTCGCTTGCAACCGTATGTGAGCGGCGATTCCATACAATCGTGAATCTTAATTTGCCTGGCGCACTCATTGGAGCTCCCCTCTCCGTGCCTGCGGCGTTATACTTCCGAACGCACGCGGCTGGGCTTTCGATACGAACTTGGCACACCGTCACGCTGCCATTCTTTTGCCTACCAGCCTGGTGGTTCGTAGGACTAGGAATGGGAGGAGCGCTCAAACGAAAACGCTTGCACTGGGCGTTGAGTGCGGTCGGGTCGATTTTCTGTTGTGCTTGCGTCGCATTAGTGATTGGCATCTTGACTTCACCGCCAGCCGACAGGAGTGATTTACTGTCGTTCATGCCAGGTGCCATCTTCTGGGCCGCCGCGTTCG
>Ga0210406_10007250_pt1 | contig 11308 bp, 10 predicted proteins | sample IncBWC30MmetaG_FD_155454 | JGI IMG/M metagenome (GOLD analysis project Ga0210406, IMG submission 155454) | Forest soil microbial communities from Barre Woods Harvard Forest LTER site, Petersham, Massachusetts, United States - Inc-BW-C-30-M | ecosystem: Environmental > Terrestrial > Soil >... | reverse complement strand
GGGGCGGCTACCGGAGCCAGCAAAGATCACCGCATCCATGTCGGCGGCGCGCAGCGATTTGTGCGAGGTCTCACCCATTGCCCAGCGCAACGCCTCGACCAGATTCGATTTGCCGCAGCCGTTCGGCCCGACCACGCCGGTGAGGCCGGGTTCGATCACGAAATCAGTGGGTTCAACGAACGACTTGAAACCGTGGAGGCGAAGGCGGGTCAGTTTCATAGGCACAGATTCTCTGTTGGCAGGGCGCGAATCTCCCTGCCGGGACAATACCATAGAAGGCAATGTCGGTGTGTGGGCGAGTCACTCAGGCGGCTCTTATGGGCCGACAATGGCGAGGCCGGGGCCGGAGGGCAACCGCAGCGGCGGGCTTTTCCCAAGGGTTTTGCGGAAGGTTTTGCAGACGGTTTTATTGAGGCTTTTAGCGGGGTTACGGGCTACCTTGAGTTCCGTTCCGCAGCGGCAGCGAATCAGCTCTTCAACAATGACTTGATCCGCTTGTCGAATTCCTCGAACGAGGTCTCGCCCTTGATTTTCTCGCCATTGAGGAAAAAGGTCGGCGTCGAATTCACCTGAAGCACCTCGGACGCGTATTTCTGGTCGGCGACAATCTTGTCGAGCAGCGCCTGGTCCTTGAGGCAATCCTCGACCTGCTGCTGGCTCAGTCCGGCTTGCTTGCCGATCCGGGTCAGCGTTTCGGTGGTGTTCTTCGTCACCCAGTCGTTCTGCTGTTTGAACAGCATGTCGGTGACCGCAAAGTACTTTCCGGAATCATCCTTGGCGATGCAGCGCGACAGCATGGAGCCCGCCGCGGCCTTGATGTCGAGCGGGAACTCGCGGAACACGTAGCGGATCTTGCCGGTATCGATATAGGCCGCCTTGATTTTCGGGAACACGGCTTCGTTGAAGGCCGCGCAGTGCGGGCAGGTCATGGAGGCGAATTCGGTGATGGTCACCGGAGCGTTGGCAGGCCCAAGCGCCATGTCGGGCAGCGATACGGGCTTGGCCACATCGGCCGCACCTTGCGCAAAAGCGTCGGCGATCAGGCGCAGCGGCGGGAGCCCAAGGAAAGCGGCAAGTCCGGTCAGCGACAGGGCGGCGGTGAAGGCGCGGCGCGTGATGATCAAGGTCTGCTCCCGAATTGGCGTTTTCACGCCTAAGAACCCACGTCAGCTGTTCGCTAGCTTGAAACCACAATTGTGGCAATGGCGGGCCGCCAATGCCGGTCTTGGCGGCAGGCTCAATTTCGCTTGATCGATGCACCGAGCCGCGCCAGCGCGGCCCGCAATCCCTCGTCGTCGACCGAGGACAGGGTTTCCGCGACTTCCGCCACCTCTTTGGCGTCCGGCGCCCGGGAGGCCGCGCGCGACTGCCGGCGCGACAGCGGCCCTTGGCGCAGCGCCAGCCGGCCAACGGCGCTCCAGCCGAAGAAGCGGTTGACCCGCTGCAGGATGATTTCGGAGGCATGCTGGATCTCCAGCGCCATCGGGCCATCGACCCGCAGCACGAGTGTCGCCGGTTCCTGGGGTTGTCCCTCCACCGGCCGCGGCCACTGGATTTTCAGTGGTTCGCAATGGGCTGCTATTTCGGGACCTGCGATTTCGACCCAGCGGGTGACGAGCTCGCGCGCCGCAAATCCCTGCTTTGCATAGGCATCGGAAAAGACGTCGCTGAGCAAGACGGAAAGCGGCTTTGCCGAGATCGGACCGGGTTTGGCCATGGGGTCTCATAGCACCGGCTGCCCCGCGGCGATACGCTTAGGCCGCGCGGGGGCGGATGGTTTTCAGATCGCGGTCGATTTCTCGCCGCCGCTGCATTAAATCGTAGTCCATCTGCAGCCCGAGGAAGAATCCCTCCGACAGGCCGAAATACCGGGCGAGCCGCAGATCGGTGTCTGCCGTAACATCTCGCTTTCCCAAGACGATCTCGTTGATGCGGCGTGGCGCAACATGAACCGCGCGCGCCAATCCGTTCTGGCTGAGGCCCATCGGCTTCAGGAATTCTTCAAGCAGGATTTCGCCAGGATGGGGGTTTGGTTTGGCCATCCTTAACCTATACCACGCCGCGGTTCTCTGCAGGAACCATCGGATCGTCATGGCCGGGCATAGCCGCCCGAAGGACGGCGTCGCTTCCGCTCGCCTGTGCCCGGCCATCCACGTCTTGGATTGCCGCGAAGAAAGACGTGGATGCCCGCGACAAGCGCGGGCATGACGTGGAGAGATAGGCGCCTTGGCACTACAGTGGTCTCATGAATTCCCCTGCGATTGCCAAAACAAGACGACGCGACCTTGCTTGTGGGCCACCCGATCGTCCCGCGCTGCTTCTCGCGTGGTACGACCGGCATCGCCGGGCGCTACCATGGCGCCCGGCGCCGGGCGGCCGCGCCGATCCCTATGCCGTCTGGTTGTCGGAAATCATGCTGCAGCAGACCGGCGTCAAGACGGTCGGGCCCTATTTCGAGAAATTCCTGGCGCGCTGGCCGGATGTCGCCGCACTGGGCCGTGCCTCGCTCGACGATGTCTTGAGGATGTGGGCCGGGCTCGGCTACTACTCGCGCGCGCGCAACCTTCATGCCTGCGCGGTCGCGGTGCTGCGCGATCATGGCGGGGTGTTTCCGGACACCGAGGAAGGCCTGCGCGCCCTGCCGGGGATCGGGCCTTACACCGCCGCCGCCATCGCCGCGATCGCATTCGGCCGCCGCACCATGCCGGTCGACGGCAATATCGAGCGGGTGGTGTCGCGGCTATTCGCGGTCGATGAGCCGCTGCCGCAGGCAAAGCCCCTGATCCAGAACCTGGCGACAACATTGCTTGCCGAAACACGCGCCGGCGACGAGAAGTCTCGCGCCGGCGACGTGGAGTCACGCGCCGGCGATAGCGCGCAGGCGCTGATGGATCTGGGGTCCTCGATCTGTACGCCGAAAAAACCGGCCTGTGCGCTGTGTCCGCTCAACGAGGGTTGTGCGGCGCGCGCGCGGGGCGATCAGGAGACGTTTCCGCGCAAAGCGCCGAAGAAATCCGGCGAGTTGCGGCGAGGTGCTGCTTTCGTCGTCAGGCGCGGCGATGAACTCCTGGTCCGCACCCGTCCCGAAAAAGGGTTGCTGGGAGGCATGACCGAAGTGCCGGGCTCACACTGGCTCGCGGCGCAGGACGATGAAGCGGCGCGCCAGCAGGCCCCTCGGCTGAAAGGTGTCGCGCGCTGGCATCGCAAGGCGGGCGTGGTCAGCCACGTGTTCACGCATTTTCCGCTGCAGCTTGTGGTCTACACCGCGAATGCGCCGGCCCGCGCCCGTGCCCCGGACGGCATGCGCTGGGTACCGATAGCAACGTTGAAGGGTGAAGCGCTGCCGAATGTGATGCGCAAGGTGATCGCGCACGGGCTGGGGCAATAGCTACCCTACGCGGCCTTGCGCTTCGGTGAAATTCCGGCCTTGAAGATTCCGGCGGCGATTTGAAGTATCAGTTGGCGTCACTGCCGTCACCCGGAGAAGGTCATGTCGAAGCCGTCGAAGGAATTCCTCAGCCCCAAAACCCTGATAGCCCCGGGCCCGGCCGGCTATTCGCACATCGCCAAGGTCAATCATGGGACCATCGTCTATCTTTCCGGCCAGGTCCCGAGCGACGCGTCCGGCAAGCTAATAGGCGAGGGCGATTTCGAGGCGCAGGTCGAACAGGTCTTTCGCAATCTCAAGATCGCCGTCGAAGCGGCAGGCGGCACCATGGCGGATATTGTCAAGCTGAATTATTACCTCGTCGCCGAGGTCGACCAAGCCAATGTGCCGAAGCTTCGTCCGATACGCGATCGCTATCTCAATGTCGAAAATCCGCCGGCCAGCACGTTCGTCGTCGTCAGCCGCCTGATGCGGCCGGGCTGGCTGATCGAGATCGAGGCGGTTGCCGCACTCGATGCGTGAAACGAGAACGGCGCCCGCGAAGGGCGCCGTCTCGTCGTGGTGGGCTGATCAGGCCGCCTTGGTCTTGAGATGGCGGAACATGATGTGGCGCGCCTCGTCGTCCATTTCGGCCTTGAAGACGAACTTGTCCTTCAGCGCGAGCGCGCGTGCGGCGGCGGGTCTTGCCGAGACTTCATCGAGCAGGCGCTTCACGTTCGGATATTTCGTGAACGCATCGTCGCCGAGAATATACGGCGCCATCCGCGCCCAACCCCAGAACGCCATATCCGCGATGGTGTAGGTATCGCCGACCATGTAGCGGCTGTTGGCGAGATGGTCGTTGAGAATGCCGTAGTGGCGATTTGCCTCGAACTGGTAGCGGTTGTGGGCGTATTCCAGATCCTTCGGCGCGAAGTGCTTGAAATGCACCGCCTGTCCCGAAAAGGGGCCGAGACCGGTGGCAATGAACATCAGCCAGGACAGGAATTGCGCGCGGTTGTTGGGCGGGGCTAAGAACTTGCCGGTCTTCTCGGCGAGGTAAAGCAGGATGGCGTTTGAGTCGAAGACGAACACGCCGTTGTCGTCGATCGCGGGCACCTTGCCGTTCGGATTCACTTTAAGGAATTCCGGCTTGAACTGGTCTCCCTTGCGGGTATCGACCGGCACCAGTTCGTAGGGCAGGCCGGACTCCTCCAGGAACAGCGCGACCTTGGCGGGGTTGGGCGCTCCGTTGAAATAGAATTTGAGCATTCGCATCTCCCTTGGCTTTTGTTGACGAGAAAATCGGGGCGCAGCGACAAGGCCGCAAACAGCATGTCCATGCTCAAATTTTTGCAAAAAGCGCAACCGACGAGTTCGTGAGGCAGGGTTGCGCGCGGTCGATAAACCGACCCGTCATTCCGGGGCGCGCGACAGCGCGAACCCGGAATCTCGAGATTCCGGGTCTGGTCCTTCGGACCATCCCGGAATGACGAAGAGGAATGTTTAGAAGAATGAAAGGCTCAGCCCGCCGCCATTCCGGAGCGGATTTCGGCGCGCAGTTCGTCGATCAGTTTGAGGCCCTTCTTGGTCTCGACGTGCCAGAAGGTCCAGCCGTTGCAGGCGCCCGCGCCTTGCGCGACCGCGCCGATGCGGTGAATCGAGCCGACCTTGTCCCCTAACATGATGGCGCCGTCGGCTCGGACCAGAGCGCCATGGCGCTTCCTGGAATCGACCAATCGGGTGCCGGGCGAAATCATGCCGCGCTCGATCAGTTCGGAGAACGCGACGCGAGGGGCCTCGCGGGCGGTCATGAACGGCGCCAGCGTGGCCTCCGGCAGCGGTTCGATGGCGGCGATGCGCGCTTGCGCCGCCTTCGCATAGCTCTGGTCGCGCTCGAAACCGATGTAGCGGCGGCCGAGGCGCTTTGCGACCGCGCCCGTGGTGCCGGTGCCGTTGAACGGATCGATCACGAGATCGCCAGGCTTGGACGACGACAATAACACCCGCGCGAGCAGGCCTTCCGGCTTCTGGGTTGGATGGACCTTCTTGCCATCGGCGCCTTTGAGGCGTTCCTCGCCGGTGCAGAGCGGGATCAGCCAATCGGAGCGCGCCTGGACGTCCTCGTTGGCGGCCTTCAGCGCCTCGTAGTTGAACGTATAGCCTTTTGCTTTCTCGTCGCGCGCGGCCCAGATCATGGTTTCGTGAGCGTTCGTAAAACGGCGGCCGCGGAAATTCGGCATCGGGTTGGTCTTGCGCCACACGATGTCATTGAGAACCCAGAAGCCGAGGTCCTGCATGATCGCGCCGACGCGGAAAATGTTGTGGTAGGAGCCGATCACCCACAGCGTCGCCGAAGGCTTCATGACGCGGCGGCAGGCAAGCAGCCAGGCGCGGGTGAAATCGTCATAGGCGGCGAAGGATGAGAACTTGTCCCAGTCGTTGTTGACGGCGTCGACGTGGGATTCGTCGGGCCGCTTGAGATCGCCCTTGAGTTGCAGGTTGTAAGGCGGGTCCGCGAACACCAGGTCGACCGAGGCGGCCGGCAATTTCGACATCTCGGCGACGCAATCGCCTACGACGATACGGGAATCGGGAACGGAATCAAATTTAGTGCGGGGCGCCCTTGCAGACGCCCCGCGACGCGACACAACCATGACTCAAATACTCTGACTCAGGCGACGCTGTCGGCGACGCGGGACTAAACAACCGACTGGCGATACATTGACGAGGCAAAGTAAAAATCGGCTTAACCCGGTAATTCTTTCACGCTAGGCAATTTTTGCCGGGCGGGTTATTAATTAACGCAACGAAAATCCAGCGTTCTCGTTGCCCTGATATCGGCAAGGCTGCAGCCAATTGGAATGAGGAAAACGAGCCATGCGTTACGATGATTTTCGCCGCAGCGACGATATCGAGGACCGTCGCGATGACAGCGGCGGCGGAATGGGAGGTGGCGGCATGGGCCTTCCGATGGGCGGCGGCGGGCTCGGCATCGGTACCATCATCGTTCTCGGCCTCGTCGGCTGGGCCTTTGGCATCGATCCGCGCGTCCTGATCGGTGCGGAAATCCTCACCGGCGGCGGCCAGTCGTCGAGCTACCAAAACGATCGCCGCTCCGCGCCGGTCAAGAAGGGCGCGCCGACCGACGAGATGGGCAGCATGATCTCAGGCATCCTCGGCGAGATCGACGACCGCTGGAGCGAAATCTTCCAGGCCTCGGGGCAGACCTATACAGGTCCGCGCATCGTGCTGTTTCGCAACGCCACCAATGGCGGCCGCTGCGGCATGGCGCAGGCGGCAATGGGGCCGTTCTACTGTCCGCCGGAAAAGCAGATTTTTCTCGACACCGGATTTTTCCGCGAGATCGAGACCAGGTTTCACGGCTGTTCGGGAAGCGCCTGCAAGTTCACCGCGGCCTATATCATCGCCCACGAGGCCGGGCATCATGTCCAGAACCTGCTCGGCATCCTGCCGCGCGTGACGCAGCAGCAACAGGCGGCCGGCAGCAAGGCGGCCTCCAACGCCTTGCAGGTGCGGGTCGAGTTGCAGGCCGATTGTCTTTCGGGCATCTGGGTCAATCGCGAGGAGAAGAAGCGTCCGGGCTTCATCGAGGCCGGCGACATCGACGGCGCGTTGCGGACGGCGTCTGCGATCGGCGACGATACGCTGCAGCGGCAGGCGACCGGGCGGGTGGTGCCGGATTCCTTCACGCACGGCTCGGCGGAGCAGCGCAAGCGATGGTTCATGACCGGCTATCAGCAGGGAACGCTGAAGGCATGCGACACGTTCGGCACGGCAGCGTTGTAACCTCGGCGTCATTCCAGGGCGCGCGAAGCGCGAACCCGGAATCTCATGCCGAATTGATGAGATTCCGGATCAGCCCGCTTCGCGGCCTGTCCGGAATGACAACTGAGAGTTTGACATGTCCACCATCGACGAAACCAAACAATTCATTCCGCTCAACATCGCGGTGCTGACGATCTCCGACACGCGCACGCTTGCGGATGACAAATCCGGAACCACGCTGTCGGAGCGGATCGTCGCGGCCGGCCATAAGCTCGCAGCGAGGGAGATCGTCGTCGACGATGTCGAAGCGATCCGCGGCATTATCAAAAAATGGATTGCCGATCCAGCCGTTGACGTTGTCATCACCACGGGCGGGACCGGCTTCACCGGCCGCGACGTGACGCCGGAGGCGATCGAGCCGCTATTTGAAAAGCGGATGGACGGCTTCTCCATCGCGTTTCATATGCTGAGCCACGCCAAGATCGGCACCTCGACGATTCAGAGCCGCGCCACCGCGGGTGTCGCGGGCGCCACCTTCATCTTCTGCCTGCCGGGATCGCCGGGCGCCTGCCGCGACGGCTGGGACGGCATTCTCTTAGCCCAGCTCGATTACCGCACGCGGCCGTGCAATTTCGTGGAGATCATGCCGCGGCTCGACGAACATCTGCGCCGCCCGAAGGCACGAGCATCTTCCGGCAAAGTGGAGTCCGGTTTGCCGTAAGAAGATGCTTTCGCGTATTCCGATTCGCAAAACCGGTACCGCACTTTTGCGGAATGCGCGCCGGCGCGTCTAGTCGGCGCCGTCATTCCAAGGCGCGGTGAGCGTTCGGGCGGCTGATGATTGGCAACATCTTTGTGCTGGTGCAACTCATCTCTTGACTTCGGCCCCGTTTCATGGTCGCATGAACTATAATGCATAAAAATAACTGGGGAGGCATGCGCGGCTCGAAGAAGCCGCTTGCTTCGAGGGGTGTCGGCTGTGCCGAATTTCCATACGTTCCCACAAGCATGCACTTTATTTCCTCTGGCCTGAATCCACCGCGCGGCAGTGCGCCGCTTTGGTGACGACGTTCTTAGCGTCATGTCCGACCAGGCCAAGGGGATACACCCCTCTTTTTCGATCCGTTCTGTGTGGTGCCGCAAAGGCTAACCACTGATCTCAAGTGCGACCAAGCTGAGAGTGAATGACGTCAAAAAAGGGAGGTAAATCATGGTGAGTGGATTGAGAATGCTGTCGTGCTCAGCTGTTCTGCTGGGCGCTATTGTTGCTGGACCAAGTCCTTCAGCGGCAGCGAGCTGCGCTAGTTTAGCAACCTTGGAGCTTCCAGACGTCACCTCCATCGTGGCGAAATCCTTCCCTGGAGGAACGTTCCAGCCGCCCGACCCGGCCGGCTTTGTCCCGACGCCCGCGCGCCCGCACGCATCTCCACCCATACCCGGTCTCCCGGCATTTTGCGAAGTCTCGATCGTGATCGAGCCGGCAATCAATATTGAGATCTGGCTCCCTCTTCCCGCTGCCTGGAACAACCGGTTCCAAGGTGTCGGAGGTGGCGGGTATGCGGGCACTATTTCGTGGAGCGCACTCGCCCAGGCAGTTGAGGGAGGATACTCCACGGCCTCGACTGATACGGGCCACTCCGCTTTCGCGCCAAACAACGGAAATGGCGGTGGCGGATTTGCGCTGAATCAGCCCGCCGATACGCTGAATAACGGCCTGATCAAAGACTTTGCCGAACGCTCCGAAGTGCAACTCGCCCGGAAAGGAAAAGCGCTCACGCAAGCGTTCTACGGGACTGGCCCGCGCTTTAGCTATTGGACTGGATGCTCGACCGGAGGACGACAGGGCTGGATCATGGCCCAACGCCACGCCGAGGAATATGACGGGCTGCTTACGGGCGCGCCTGCCTTCAACTGGGACCGCTTCATCCCTGCGGAATTGTGGGGTGAGGTGGTCATGAACAAGGAAGTGGGAGGACCGATCTCGCCCGCAAAATTGACGGCGGTGACGAATGCAGCGGTCGCGGCCTGTGCTGGCCATGATGGCGACGGCACACTCACGACCGACCAGTTCCTCGCCGATCCGCGTTTGTGCACATACGATCCCGCACAGATGAGCTGTTCTGCACAATCCGCAAATCCCAATTGCCTGACCTCACAGGAAGTCGGCGCGGTCAGAAAAATTTGGGATGGCCCGCGCGACGCCAAAGGAAAAAGGCTGTGGTTCGGACTGGATCGGGGTGCGACATTGTCCCCGTTTGGACTGGACGGGCCGACGCCATTTACAATCGCGACCGATCATTTCGCGTACTGGATTCACCAGAACCCGAGCTTCGATTGGCACACGGTCACGGAGTCGTCCTTCGTTACGGACTTCTTCACTTCCGAAGCCAAATTCCAGGACGTGATCGGGACCGACAGTACGGACCTGGATGAGTTCATCGAACACAAAGCCAAAGATATCAGCTATCACGGCATGGCCGATCAGCTCATCTTCTCGCGTGGTACGACCAATTACTTCGAGCGCCTGCATAAGAAGTATGGCGAGAAAAACGTCGACAAGTTCGCCCGCCTGTTCAGGGTCCCGGGAATGGGCCACTGTGGTGGAGGCCCCGGCCCCAACGCCTTCGGTCAGGGTGGACCCACCGTGCCGTCTGATCCGCAGCACGACATCTTCCAGGCGCTGATCCATTGGGTCGAGTTTGGCACGCCGCCGAATCAAATCGTCGCGACGAAATACATAAACGACAATCCGGCCAGTGGCGTTGCTTTCACGCGTCCGTTGTGTGTGTTCCCGAACGTCGCCAAGTACAAAGGGAGCGGCAACGCTAGCGACGCCGCAAACTGGACATGCGTGGAAGGGCTTGCAAACGACACTACTGAAGACGCTGACGCGGTACTCCGTGACCGTGGCAGCCGGGATACCGACGATCACGACTAGTTCTCTGAAGCGCGAAGGGCGCGGGGCACTGCTTGCGAGCGGCCCCGCGCCCTTTCAGTTTTCGCACCCATCTCACCCGGATCGGCTCAGTTTGGTAATCACGCTATTTCGGCAATGTCACGAGTAGCGGTGCCGTTAGAATAAAAAATGTTTGAGGCCATCGACTTCCGCTAAGGGTCGCAGCGACCATAGCTCCGCGCTTTCACCTTAGCCTCCGCACACAACATCTCGATCACGTTGCTGCGTTTGCTCACTCGCGGCGATCACCTCTGCCTCAAACTCAAAAACGCAATAGGGGGTTGTCACAGCCTTCAGTTGTCTGTTAGCTTTTGTGTGCCAGCGTCGAAACTAGATCCTACTCGCTCAACCGTTCGCGACATTGCCGCCCTGGCAAAGTCGTAAGGACGAACAACAACAACACGGGGGGTCCTCATGATTCACACCGCAAGCGGTGCGCCATTTTTCCGCACACCTTATTCCAGAAAGCACAAACTATATTCCAGAAAGCACAAACTATCTCGGCTTGGCATTGCAAGCCTTCTGGCGACCAGTGTCCTGGCCGCAGCGCCCGTTGCGCACGCGCGCACCACGCAAATCCAGATCCTGACCAGAGGCACTGCCTTCGGGGGCCATTCATTTGCCGGCGTCGGCCAGTATGAGTTCATCACCGGCATCGCGACCGGCGAGGTCGACCCGGCAAATCCGCAGAATGCTCTTATCACCGACATCCAGCTCGCGCCGAAAAACGCGCAAGGACATGTCGTCTATCAGCACAATTTCTACATTTTGCAGCCTTTGGACCCAAGCCAGGGCAATCGCAAAATGATGTATGAGCCGCCGAACCGCGGCAGCAAGACGTACCAGCAGCTAAACAACACGCCGACTGGCGGCAACGATCCGGCGGCGCTCACCGATGCAGCCGCCCTGGACGATTCCTTCCTGTGGACCCGGGGCTACATCACGGCATGGTCCGGCTGGGAAAACCATTTCGGGCCGCTGAATGGTCTCACAGCGACGGCCTCCCTCCCGGTTGCAGGTGACCCCAATAATCCGATCACCGGGCCGGGATACGAATACATCGTAACGGGCGCCGCCAGCTTCTCGCTGGCTTACCCGCCTGCCTCGACAGATCAAAGCAAGGCCGTCCTGACCCATCGCGTCCATCTGGACGACGCACCCGTGACCATCCCGGCCAGCGGCTGGGCCTATACCAG
>Ga0210406_10007249_pt1 | contig 11310 bp, 9 predicted proteins | sample IncBWC30MmetaG_FD_155454 | JGI IMG/M metagenome (GOLD analysis project Ga0210406, IMG submission 155454) | Forest soil microbial communities from Barre Woods Harvard Forest LTER site, Petersham, Massachusetts, United States - Inc-BW-C-30-M | ecosystem: Environmental > Terrestrial > Soil >... | reverse complement strand
CTCCCCCCCAAAAGAAACACCAGGTCACCGAAAAAACAGGAGACCAAACCCCTCGACCTGCGTCTCTCTTGGACAAGCAAGTGAAACCCCCGCCGCTGCTTGCGCTTTCGAAACTTACTACTCCGGGATACCTTCAGAGCATATTTGACGGCATGATGAATGAGTCTGAGCGATTGACCCGGGACAAGGCTGTGCTGCGAGAGCGCGAGGGCTCGATGCGGTTACTTATCGAGAGTCTTCAGGAATATGCCATCTTTCTGTTGGACGCGAACGGCCGGGTTGCGACCTGGAATGCCGGGGCGCAACGACTCAAAGGGTACCGCGCTGACGAGATCATCGGAAAACATTTCTCCTGTTTCTATCCAGAAGAGGACCGAGCCGACGGCAAACCTGCGAAAACCTTGCAGGCTGCTTTGGCCGATGGCCAGATCCAAGACGAAGGGTGGCGGGTTCGCAAAGACGGTCAGAGGTTCTGGGCCAGAGTCACCACAAGCAGAGTATTAGACCATGATGGTCGCCTCCTGGGTTTCAGCAAAGTCACCAGGGATAGGACTGAACGGAGAAAGATGGAGCTGGCTCTTCAGGAAAAAAATATTGAGCTGCGCAAGACGCTGGAAGCCAGAGACTTGTTTCTCGCCAACATGTCTCACGAGCTCAGGACCCCGCTCAACGGGATTATTGGGTTTGCCGAGTTCTTAGCCGACGAAAAACCGGGTCCCCTCAGCCCGAAACAAAAAGAATATCTGGAAGATATCCTGCATAGCGGGAAGCACTTGCTACATGTCATCAATGATGTCCTCGATCTCGCCAAAGTGGAAGCCGGGAAAATGGAGCTCACGGTCGAGGCATTCTCAATCGCCAAAGCCGTCGACGATGTCTATGCAGCTCTTGAGCTCACCGCTCAGAAAAAGCAGCTCCAGATCGGCATTCGACTGGACTCCGATTTCGATGAAGTCTCACTCGACCGGAATCGTTTTAAGCAGGTTCTTTACAACCTCTTTTCCAACGCGGTTAAGTTCACCGACGAAGGCGGCTCAGTTGAGGTGGTCACCACGAAGATCGATAGGGACCGTTTCCGATTGGTGGTTGCGGATACCGGGATCGGAATCAAGCCGGAAGACCTGAAGCGTCTGTTCAAGCAATTCGAGCAGATCAACCCGGGGCAACGCCGAGGTCAAGGAACAGGATTAGGCTTGGCGTTGACCCGAAGAATTGTCGAATTGCAGTTCGGAAGTATTGACGTCGAGAGCGAATTCGGCAAAGGAACAAAATTCACGATTGTGCTGCCATTGGTTTTACCGCCGCTTGATCCTGACTCCCAATCTTGAGACCGAACGATACAGAACCGCGGCTGGCAAAACCCGTAGCTACCGTCCTGGTAGTTGACGACAACCCGATCAATTTGAAATTGGTCTCCGATCTTCTCGCCTTTGAGGGCTATCGCGTGCTAAAAGCCGATGATGGCGAGAAAGCCGCGGCGAGCGTGCAACTGGATCCGCCTGACCTGATCCTCTTGGATGTCGACCTTCCCGGGATCGATGGCCTTACCTTAACCAAAAGACTGAAAAGCGACCCGCCAACGGCAGACATCATTATCGTCGCGCTGACTGCCTTCGCGATGAAAGCGGATCGCCAGCGGGCCATCGCAGCGGGGTGCGACGCGTACGTGACTAAGCCAATTAATACGCGAGAACTGCCCGTCCAAGTCGCCGAGTTGTTGCAACGCCGGGAGAAGCAAAAACCTAACGAATGAATGGAGGACGCCAATTAAAATTCTGGCTGTAGAAGATAACCCGTTGCATTTGAAGCTGGTCTACGTTGTTCTGAGTGCGGCCGGCCATCGCGTCAGTGGAGCGAGAGCCGCAAGCCAAGCGATCGAGTCGATCAATCGCGAGAAACCGGAGATGATTATTATCGACCTATCGCTTCCGGATACCGATGGGTTGACCCTCGTCCGTAAATTGCGCTCCGACCCGCGCTCGGTAAAAATCCCAGTATTGGCGGTTACATTTTACCCGGAACGCTACAGCCGAGAAGAAGCCATGGCCGCCGGCTGTGACGCTTACGTCGTCAAACCGATCAGTACGCGAACCTTGCCGGATTTGGTAAACAAAGTCGCCGCCGGCAAGTAACTTCGGTTTTAGGTTCGAGGTTATAGGTTTTAAGTTTTAGGTAAAAGCTGCGCTCCGGCGCTTACCCCGGGGCTTCGGGGTTTCACGGTTTCGACCGCAGAACCCAACTTAAAACCTAGAACTTACAATCTAAAACCTATAACCCTTTTCCCCCGCCAACTTAGAACCTAAAACTTATAACTTAGAACCTAGAACTCTATGGTCCCTGCGAATGAGCGTCAGGAGTTTTTGAGTACCATTCCGATCTTTGCGGGTCTCAATGAAGCTGCGTTGTCAGAGTTGGTTAGGGTCGCCGAAGAAGTCTCCGTAGACGATAAACAAGTTATTGTCAGAGAAGGCGAGGCCGGCAACCGGATGTTCATTATTCACACAGGCCGAGTAGAAGTCGTAAAGTACCTTGGCCAACCAAAGGAAACCATCCTGGCAGTGTTCGGATCACGCGATTTTCTGGGAGAAATGTCCATGATTGAATGCGTAACTCGATCCGCCTCGCTACGGGCTGCCGAACCGGCCTCGCTTTTTGCCCTCAAAGGAACTGACCTATACCACCTCTACCGGCATCAACCGGATCAGTACGCGATCGTCATCCTGAATATTGCGCGCGACTTATCAAGAAGACTCCGATCAATCGATGAAAAGTTCGCCGCAGTCTCCCACTAGGTTCCGGGTTTTAGATTAGAAGTTTTAGGTTCTGAGTTGTTGCAGCCACGCCTTGAAACGCCGCGTTATACCACCGCGCGTTGCCGGCCTTAGCCGAACAACCTAAAACTTAAAACCTATAACTTAGAACGTAGAACTTAGAACGCCCGTGTCGGGCCGGAAGACAAACGTGTCGCCACATTGGTGGCAGGTCACGGGTCAAAGCATCACGACGCGAAGTTGTATCCCACGTCCCATAGCGTCCTTCATCGCTTCCGCCACCTGTCGTTCCCCTTCCTTCCGCGCCGCATCCGCTGTCTCAGCTCCGAACGGAGCCCCGCATCCAGGACAAGGCCAGGCCGCAAGCTGCGCCAAACGTTTTTGCCGATCGCGACGAACCTGGTATTCGAGAAAACGCAGAAACAGAAAGAACCCCACAATCCCCGCTAAGAACAGGAACCCGGGTAGATTTTGCAGCGACATCAGTCCAACGCTCCACGACGGCTCGGCGCGATTATCGGCGTAGCAGAACCGCGCATCGTTTCGAGATCGACTCTCCGCTTAGGCGCTCGGTTACACGGGAGCCTCGCCCTACCATAGCCTGGATGCCTCTATGCATTCAGGCTAGGCCATCCAGTTCCCACCATCCACTCCGTAGGTTTGTGCAACCACGTAGTCCGAATCCTCTGAAGCAAGGAAAACGGCGCAGCCCCCCACCTCTTCCGGCCGTCCCATCCGTCCGATCGGAATCACCTCACTAACCTGGCGTTTCTTTTCGCCGATGGCCAGGTTTTCGAGTCGGGCAAATTCCCGATCCACGACATCCCACATCGGTGTGTCGATAATTCCAGGTGCGATGGCGTTTACGTTGATCCGGTGTTGGTTCAGAGCCAGACCTGCCGATTGAGTAAGACTGATTACGGCCGCCTTGGTTGCGCAATAGGCTGCACCCAACGGTTCGCCACGCCGGGCCGGCTTGGCTCGCCAGGTTGATGATCTTGCCGCCGCGCCCTTGTTTGATCATTTGCCTGGCGACAGCTTGCATGGTGAAAAAGGTGCCATTGACGTTGATAGAAAATAGCGTCGACCATTGCTCTCGCGAAACCTCCGTGATCGGCGTCAGCGCGTAAATCGCAGCACAATTGACGAGAATATCGATACCGCCCGCCCGTTCGGCTACAGCTGCAACCAGGCCATCAATCGACTCTTGGTTAGTCACATCCAATTCGACACTGAATGAGCCTGCACCAAGACTTTTTGCCAAGGCCTCGGCGGCCGTCGCGTCCCGATCCGCGACCACTATTCGCGCTCCCTCATCAAAGAAGCGTTTCACAATCGCTTTTCCGATCCCGCTCGCTCCCCCGGTCACAATCGCAACTTTGTCCGCGAGTTTCATAGTTTTCACGACATAACGAAAACCACGCGCGTGGTCGAGCCGGTAGGGCGAAAAACTCGGCGCGGTAGGGACGAGTTCCTGCTCGTCCGCGTTTGTAGTCTTGGTACGGCTCACCTCTAACGCGGTATCCTCAACGACACTCCGGACCGGCAGAAGCTCATCCCAGCCGACCTGATTTTCATCCTAGCGCCCTCGCCGTTTGCCAAAAACGGCACCACCTGCTGCTCGGAAATGGACGATTTTTCGCACGGATGGCACCGGCAGCTGGTCCCTCCCCAGGGAAAAGCGCATCTGGCACACAACATGCTTTATCTGAAACGCGTATTGATTATGAAGTACGCACAGTTCCACACGCTCCATGGAGCGCTTAAGGAAAGGGTGGGATCGGTTAGGAAGCTTACGACACGCTAAGCTCCCAGTCTGAGCAACCCTTTCGAAATCGGCGAAGGAAAATTTCCTTCGTGAGAGAGGATCCCTCTCTCAGGTCCAAACCTTACCGACGGGCAGCTTCACCTGCTCGAACCCCATAACGGAAGAGAGGACTGCTGTTTTTAGAGGGGGAGTAAGCCGGACTGAGACCTCGCGTCAGCTAGAACCGGAGGGTAACGATGAAACGTATTATACTAGCGGTGTTTGTTTTTGTTGGCGCTGGCCTGCTTGTTAGCGCCTTTTCGGTCAGCCAGGAGCCTTTACATTATCGTCTGGCCAGCGACCCGGCGATCCATGGCAAAGGTAAAGATGGTGAATGCATGGACTATGCTGTCGCTCTTTCTTCAAAACTTGCGGCCAACGGCATTCACGGCCGGCTGATTTTTTATCGATGGCATATTCGCGACAGCGGGATTACCGGCAGTCACGTGTTTGTGGTTTATAACTTACCCGATAAATCCGAATGGATTGTCGACAACGAAAACGATCACCCGCGAGAAGTGCCGGCAGACGCTAGCCCAATGCAACTTGTCTACCTGCTGAGCAACGCACGCCCGGCTCCAGTAGACGTAGAATTGCAGGAAGGATTAAATCACCTGAGTTTCTTCTAATGTTCGATTCACAAGAACGAACCGGTGCAATTCATTTTCAGCAGCGAAGCTGCGAGTCAGCATAGCCTAGAGGTCAGGCCCAGCTCCGTAGGAGCGAAATCTTTATAGATTAAGCGAAAAAACGCGATCAGCTCCGTAGGAGCGACATCTAATCGAGAACCCTTTCTATGCCGCTCCTAACGGAGCTGGTCGCGGTTTGTGTTGCCGTTGCTATAAAGATTTCACTCCTACGGAGCTGGGCCCGTTTTTTTCCGCTCAAGCATGAAGACTGAACCCCTGCGAAGCTGTTGTTTCCGATCAACACTCCCTCACTCCGTTACTCCCCACTCCATTGTTTCTCGCTAGCTCTCATACCCGACATACTCTGGCTTCCACTGCGATTTTGTAACCTGGCGGCGAAGCTCAGTCTCATCCCCCTTGGGAGCCAAGCCTTCTTGCTGCGCCGATATCCCGACAGCAAACGCTATCTCGCGGGCAATATCTCGAATGTTTTGCACGCCCGGCAGCAACGAAGCCGTGGGATCTTTGATGGCAGGCGAGTTTTCGCCCAACGCATTTGCCGCCGCCAACAGCATCTTATCTGTCACTCGCTGCGCTTGCGACGCGACTAACCCAAGGCCCACCGCCGGAAAAATGTACACATTGTTACATTGAGCGATGTCGATACTCTTTCCGCCATATTTGGCCGGACCAAACGGCGAGCCGGTGGCGACAAGCGCTCTCCCTTCGGTCCAAGAAATCAAGTCCGCCGGATCTGCCTCAGAATGACTGGTTGGATTGGACAATGGAAATATGATTGGCCGTTCGCTCTTTCTGGCCATCTCGCGAACAATCGCCTCAGAGAATATCCCGTGTACTGTGCTAAGACCAATCAAGACCGTTGCATTGATCTTATTAATCACTTCCGGTAAGCCAATTGTGCCCTGCCCATTCCGAGGCCAATCCGCGATTTCGTTTCGATCTCGAGCGTATCTCTTCTGTTCTTCCACCAGATCTTGACGATCCGAGTTCAGCAACCCGTCTTTATCAACGATCCAAAATCGGCTCACCGCTTCTTTCTCGGATAAACCTTCAGATAACATGGCAAATCGTAAGTAATCGGCGACGCCGATGGCCGCTGAGCCTGCACCGACAAAAACGATTTGATGATCCGAAATCTTTTTCTGCGCGACTTTAGACGCTTCAATGATTGCCCCTAGGGTAACCGCCGCGGTACCCTGAACATCATCATTAAAGGTGAGCAACTGATTCTGATAACGCAGCAAGAGTGGTCGAGCGTTAGGCGTCGCGAAATCCTCCCATTGCAGACAGGTGCTGGGTAACTCCGCCTTAACCGCGTCTACAAAGCGATCGATAAAATCGTGATATTCCGATCCGGTGATTCTTTCGTGCCGCCAACCAAGATATTCGGGATCATCCAAGCGTTCCTGATTGTTAGTACCGACATCGAGGATGATCGGTAAGGTCCGCGAAGGATGGATACCGCCGATCAACGAATAGAGTGACAGTTTCCCAATTGGAATACCCAGTCCGCCAAAACCCTGGTCGCCAAGTCCGAGGATCCGTTCTCCATCAGTAACCACGATCACATCGACCTCGGGATTCGGCCGGTTCCGCAATATCTGTTCGATCGAATCCTTTAACGGATAAGAAATGGCCAAGCCGCGGGGACGCCGATAAATGTGGCTGAATTGCTGGCAAGCTAAACCGACCGTCGGTGTATAAACGATCGGCATCATCTCGACCGTATGATCAAGCATCAGACGATAGAATAGGGTTTCGTTGGTATCCTGCAGCTGCCGGAGATAGATATGGCGCTCCAAATCATTCTCCAACGCTTCGTACGCCTCGTAGGCACGCCCCGCCTGCTCAGTTAACGTCTCAACCTGCGGAGGTAGCACCCCGTGCAGGCCAAAAGCATCTCGTTCCCGATCGCTGAACGCCGTTCCCTTATTCCAAAGCGGCGTGTCCAATAAATCCATTCCGCGTAGTCCATTAGGAATTCTAACCGTCTTCTCGTCTGGCATAGATTTTCTCCGCGTTTCCCTTCAAACTCGGCAATGAGTAAGCCTTTGTCATCTCAATGTTTACGAAGGCAGCAGCTTTTATTGGATGGTTCGGTAGCGATGAACTCCCGCTCATCCGTGTTCGTGTTTCCGGCCCGCGTTGAGGTCTAACTCAGTCTCTCGTCCGCCCTCTGGCGAGCAGGAGCTCGTCCCTACCGGATCACGGCCCCCTAAAACGGATGCGAGCCGTCAAACGGGCATTATTTGACTCCAAAAAAGAGCCGTGAATGGTTGGCCCTTATGAAGGGCTATCTCTTGTTGTTCGCAACCGTTTTGGGTCTGGGTGCACTTACTTTTCTGGCAGGTTGCGCAGAAGATTCTGGTTGGAATACAGGATTCATGGGTTCACCCATGAATTCACAAGCCACGCCGAGTGATTCCTATCGTTGAGTTCGGTAGGGATGAGCTCCTGCTCATCCGAGGTGCCCTTGCGGATACCGCTTCAATAAAGGATCTACAGTTCCCTCCAGCCCGGACAAGGTCCGAGGACAGCGGTCAGTCCCTCTCTATCCAAAGCGAGAAAGCGCTTGACTTTAACGTTAAAGGTAATAGGAAAGATTTTGTATCTTTAACGTTATAGTCACCAAGACGGATTTGCCTGTGCGCCGGGCCACCCCAGCTAAATCTAGTGCACCTCTGCGAGACGGGGTAAACCTGAAATCCTTGGCCAAGCACCTCGGCGTCTCGGCCATGACCATATCGAACGCCTTTAACCGCCCCGAGGAACTGTCAGCCAGTCTCAGGCAACGCATTCTCTCTACCGCCGCAAACCTTGGTTACCACGGACCCCGCCCCTCCGGTAGAATGCTCAGAACCGGACTGGCTGGTGCCATCGCCCTCTTTAATCCCGATCCTATTCCGCACCTCTTTGAAGATTCCAATGCGTCCGCATTTATGGCCGGAATCTCCGAGGTCTGCGAAAAACACCAGTACGGGTTAACCGTCTTACCTCCGGTGCCGGATGACTCCCGACTGACCGCCGTCGACAAAGTGGCCGTCGATGGCTTCATCCTCTACGCCATCCCCGACCATAGTTCGATTGTTAAACGCATCCTGGGCAGACAGCTGCCTACGGTGACCGTGGATATGAGCAAACTCCCCGCGGTCGCAGCCGTTGGAATCGACGATCGAGCCGCGGCAAGGACGATCGCTCACCATGTCTTACAACTCGGCCATCACCGGATAGCCATTCTATCTTTGGAGATGATGCCCGACGGATACTCCGGCCTGGTAACCGATGACCGAGTCGAGAAATGTCACGCCTCCGTGACGCGGCAACGCCTTTTGGGGTATGCCGATGTCTTAAGAAAGGTTGGGCTTGATCCGGCAGCGGTCCCAATCTACGAGATTCGGACTAATGACGACGCCGAAGCGTCTTTTTGGACCAAGAGTCTCCTCAAACAAAAACGTGGCCGGCCAACCGCGATATTTTCCATGAGTGACCGGATGGCGATCGGGGCGCTGCACGCTGCCGCTCAACTCGGGTTACAGGTGCCGCGAGATCTTTCCATCGTCGGATTTGACGACATACCCCAAGCCACTAGCTGTGTTCCTGCGCTGACCACAATTCGGCAACCGTCAAGAACCAAGGGGCAAGTGGCAGCTTCGATCGTCGCTGGAGATGTACCGTACACTTCGGAGTTGCGGCTGCTTTCGATCGAGTTGATCGAGCGAGACTCGGTAGCACGCCCGCGAAGAACAACGCGGTCCTAAACAGGAAGAGCGCATCATGGACGATGAGGCTTATATCTCGGCTGTAACGATAAGGACGGAGCTCGTTCCAACCTGCGAACTCCAGATCAGACACTCGAGCTCGTCAGGAAAAATGCGGGCTAAGCAGATTCCTTTCTCCCCCTCCTCACCTTGGGCGGAAGCCCAGATGAAACCAAACAACAAAGGAAAATAAAGTGAAACCCCGAATAAGCATATGGACCGTGCTGATAGCTGGTTGTCTTCTGTCCGCGCCGGGCACCCGGGCCGCACAGATCCCATTGAAGAATCAGCCCCTCGAAAGGGAAAATGATCAAAACCTGAATATGAAGCGTTACGTGGCCGCGGGTGATCGCGCCTACGTCGTCGGCGTCCAGGACGGCAGCCAGGTTCCGGCTGTCAGCCTCAATGCGAACGGAATAGGCTGGCACATTACCGGGCAAATGGGTGGCGTATGGGCGCACCCGATCAAACTTCTCAATCAGTTCCAATTCTTCTTGAATGGCAAACTCTTGCCTGCAGCTACGAAGTTCGTGAGTGGCGAAGGCTATGTCCGGTTGGAGTTGCCACCGACCAATGGGCTCGAGATCAGTGAGACGCAGTTTGCACCGGACGGAATGCCGGTCGTGCTGGTCGGAGTGCAGTTGACCAACTCGAATCCAAGTGCCGCCAGCTTCACCCTGGCCATCCAGGCTGAAAGCGAACTAATTCCGGCTTATCCATGGAGTAGTACCAAGCCCACCTCCGAATCACGCCATCTACAGGATCAAGTCTCTTTTGATTGGAAGCTGGGAGCGCTGCAGTTCCTTCAACCTGCACAACCTATGTATAGCCGCCTGGCATGGTATGCGCTTGTCGGTGCGGCCCTAGACCCGCAGGATCACGAGACAGGTTTCGAATCACTTGGCGCTAGCTTTCCCCTGAATACATCGAAGCACAACGGCGCTACCGGCGCTCTGAGTTTTCAAATCAATCTCAAAGGAAAATCCAGCGCGACTGTCTGGTTCGCCATTGCGGGCTCGAATGTGGATGAGTCGGAAGCTTCGGGAGCGTTGACGATGGGGCTGGCATCTCCGGATGAACTGCTCAGCGCGAAAATCTCCGGGCGTCAGAACGTGCTCTCCCAGGCACAAATCCAGGTCCCGGACGCCGACATACAGGCTGCTTTTGATTGGGGTAAACTGAACCTGGCTGATATGCAACGAACGGTTCGCGATGTGATGGTCCGCGATACCATGGAAGGAACAGTGTACCCGTCCCCCCTCACGCCTTCATTTGACGTTCTTTCCGGTTTCGGAGCCGGATACCCGGATTATCCCTGGTTTTTCGGTACCGACGGCGCCTATAGCATCTTTTCGCTGTCTGCGCTTGGGCAATGGCAAGAAGCAAAGAATCATTTAGCTACTATCCGCCAGGTTTCACAGCTTGTGAATGGAACCACCGGCAAAGTACTGCATGAGATCGTCACCGATGGCTCGATCTACTTTGGTACCAACGCGCAAGACGGTGACGTAAACGAAACAGCGGAGTTTGCCACGGCGGCTGCCACGCTCTGGCGCTGGTCGGGCGATAATTCCGTTCGGGACGACAACTACGATTTCATCAAAGCCGGGCTCAGCTATATCACCAGTCAATTGGTTACCGCCAATTTAAATCCGGACGGTTGGCCTGAAGGTGCCGGCATGGTCGAAGCTACCGGCATGGGAGCGGTGAAACTCGATGTGGCCGTGTACACAATTCGCGCGCTCAATGATCTGGCTGAAATGGCGGACAGCAAAGGAGATACTGCCACGAGTGAAATGGCCGCAAAGCAGGCTGCCACGCTGCTTAGCAAGTTCAGGCCAGACTGGTGGATCCAGAGCCAGGGCCTCTTTGCCGATTCGCTGGGCCTTAGTCAAAAGGTGCTGACCGATCCTAATGCAACACTTGGCTCCGGACCTGGGTACAGCCAGTTGGAGCAGCTCTTCTGGATAAATGCTACCCCGATGGAGACGAGTTTCGCTTTGCCGGGGGACGCCGCGTTGGTCCTGCCACAACTCGAGTCTTCTACCTTTACCGGAACGACTGGCTTCTTTCAACAAGGCCAAAGCCTCCCGACAATTCAAGGCAATCGGCAAGCCTCCGCTGTGAACACTGGGGTAATGGCCATCGCCGAGGCCAATTACGGGCGAATGGACCAATCGCTTAGATATGTTCAATTCATCGCCGATGAACTCGACGTCGAGCAGCCCGGCGCATTACCGGAGTTATTCCCCAGTCCAGATTACAATTACTTCAGCGGAGGCAACCCATTTGGCGGGGCTATGGTCATGCAAGCCTGGTCTTCC
>Ga0210406_10007247_pt1 | contig 11314 bp, 9 predicted proteins | sample IncBWC30MmetaG_FD_155454 | JGI IMG/M metagenome (GOLD analysis project Ga0210406, IMG submission 155454) | Forest soil microbial communities from Barre Woods Harvard Forest LTER site, Petersham, Massachusetts, United States - Inc-BW-C-30-M | ecosystem: Environmental > Terrestrial > Soil >... | reverse complement strand
TTGTGCTTCTCGCCTCCCGATTTTTTTAAGGTTCGCCGCCCGGGCCATCATTGCGGCCGAACCAATCTAATGCTACACGCTGTAGCAATCAACGATCACGCAGTCAACGATCACGCAGATCAGGACTGCCTGCGTCGGCGCGTGTGTGTAGTTCAAAATCTCCGAGAGTTCGGAATGTCCATCCAGCCCGCTGTGAAAGAAACGACTCTGGCCGCCCTGACACCGGAGCTTGACGCCCTCGCAGGAGAGGCGATGGCGGAGTGGAAGGTGCCCGGTGTTGCGATTGCCGTCGTGCAGAACGGCGAGACCGTCCTCCTTAAAGCCTATGGTCAGCGCGACGTCGAGGCTGGATTGGCGACCACGACCCGGACCCAGTTTACAATTTGCTCGATCACCAAGACGTTCACGGCCACAGGCCTCGCAATGTTGGTCGACGAGGGACGTCTCGACTGGAAAAAGCCTGTTCGCGACTATGTTCCGGAGTTCCGGCTGCACGACGCGATCGCTACAGACCGGATTACGGTGCGTGACCTGCTGTCTCACCACACTGGGTTGCCGCGACATGATTGGATCTGGATGCCTGGCGACCTCTCTCGCGCGGAGATGCTGGCAGCCATGCGCTACATCGAGCCGAGCCGGGACGTTCGAACCGCCTTTCAGTACAGCAATCTCGGTTACAACGCCGCGAGCATCGTAGCGGAAAGGGTGAGCGGCCTGAGCTGGGAGGATTTCACGCGCAGGCGAATTGCCGATCGGTTGCACATGCCCGTGACATTCACGGCCGAGGAATTGGAGGCGGCCGACGATGCGGCAATTCCCTACTCAATGCATCGAGATCAACGCAAGCGCACGAAGAATTGGCCGATACGGGCGACGGCGGCGGGCGCCATCAACACATCGGTCGCGGCGATCGCCAACTGGATGAAGTTTCTGCTTTCCGAGGGTGAATTCGAAAGCGAGCGGCTGCTTTCGGCCACTTTGGTTCGTGAGATGCAAGCGCCGCGCGTTCACTCGGGCGTCCCGGAATTCGAATTCGGGCACACTCATTACGGCCTCGGGTTCGTCTCGACGATCTATCGCGGAGAGCGGGTCGTCGGGCATTCCGGCGGCTGGATCGGCTGGAGCACGCTGATGCGCCTGATGCCCGACAAAAATCTGGGCGTCGCGGTGTTCTGCAATCGCGGAGACGCTCCCGTCCCGAGCATTCTGATCAACTACGTGCTCGATCGGGTCTGCGGCAAGGAGCCTGTGCCGTGGCTGGACCGGCTTCGTGATCTCCGCCGCAAGGCTCTGGCGCAAGAAGAGATTGACGAGCAGACGCGGCAAGCGGCCCGAAAGCCGAATGCGTCGCCTGGCCACGAACTCTCAGACTACGCCGGCAGCTACGAGCATCCCGGATACGGACGGATGATCATCACCCGGGCCGGGGACAGCCTTCATTGGGCGTATCGCGCTTTTTCGGCCGAATTGGCGCATCGACACTACGAGACATTCGAAGTCCCGCCGGTCCCCTACGAACTCAATCCGGCCCGCCTCGCGATATCCTTCACGACCGATCGCGATGGCAATGTTGCGAGTCTGTCTGCGCAACTCGAACCGATGGTGGCGGACATCGTCTTTATGCGTGTGCCGAGCGGCGACTGCATGGACGTTGATTATCGACAGGCTTGTGTCGGTCGGTACAGGCACGGAGCGATAACTCACGTGGTCGCGCTGCATGCTGACGGGCAACTCACGCTCAAGCCAGACTATCAGCCGCTTTACCATCTCCGCCCCTATCAGGGCGGTATCTTCAGCATCGTCGAGCTTGAAGGGTTTCGCGTGGAGTTTCGACGCGGCCCTACGGGCGCAGCCGGCGAACTTGTCTTTCATCAGCCGAACGGCACTTTCGTTGCTCGGCGGAGCGAGCCCGACAACATGTCGAGCTGAGTGCAAAGCCGTCTGCTCATGAGTATTTGCCGTGCATGACAAGAGCACGAGATCACGCCTTGCGCCTGGGTGCATTTCGAGGACGGGCGACGGCCGGAGCGATCGAGTCGCGCGCGCGCCAGACTCTCCAATGTGTGGGAAAGATCAAGATCGGCTCATCGGCCCACGCATTGTACCAAACGCCCAATCTGCGGCGGCATGGGAAATGCAATGGCGCAATGCCGGCCTTATCAACTTCGCCGACCTCCAGATCGCAATCTTCCGGCGCGAGTTGGATAGGTAGCCACAGCACGGTTTGATACGATGTCCCTTAGAGCATGATCCGGAAAAGCATGCCCGGGGGCGACGACCCGACGGGTGCAAACCGGTTCTCCGTCGCGACAAACGTGGAACGCGTTTGCGCGGAGATCATGCTCAAACGAAAAGAGCTGGAGTGCGATCTGTTGCGCTTTAGAGAGCGCGTGTTACCAGTGCGGCCACTCGCCAATAAAAGCTGCCGATCTGGCGAAACGCATCCTGCCGCTCTGTTCCCTCAGGCAGCCGTTGCGCGGTTTCCCATAAGTTCGCCAGCAATCGTGCCATGTCTTTCAATTCATTGGCCTCGGATATTCCAACTGTGCGTCGACTCAACGTTTGAATCCTCATTGCTAAGAATGGATCAATATGTACGGAACAGGCGACATGCGCGGTAAGGAAAAGAGCGAGTGCAAATGGCACTGTCATGCAGTTGCCGCACGGCACTACCGACACGGCAATGCTCTTTCCATGGAGGCGGCGTAGCACCGGCCTCAATTCCTGACTAATGTTGAATACGAAGGTCAGCCAACCTTCGCGTGCATCCCGTGTGTCATGCATTTGTCATACTTGGAGCGCGATCCCTAGAAAGCCTGCCCCGCACTTGGATAGCGGGATGTGGAGCGTTTTCCCCGCGACAAACGGAAAGGGCTTGTGCGGAGATCATGCTCACCGCGCGCTTCCTGACTGCTCATACAACGGCCCTGAACGCCACGCCGTGCAGATGAATGGTGGGCGTTACGCCGAAATGATTGCAGCCGAAGACCCGCATCCGCCTGTCGAGTTCCTCCTTGGTGATGTTGAGGGGAATGTCACAGATTGCCTCGTAGGCTCGCCGCGAATTTTTCCTGGTGCCCCATTTCAGCGGCTGCTCTTGCAGCGGCTCGGGCTGGGTCGCCAGCGTCCTCGCCAGCCGCCAGAACAATTTTGCCAGATGCGCGTAGGCCAGCCCTTCCAGACCGAGCACGCCGATATCGGGAGGAATCGCAAACGAGGCGACGTCAACGATCGGCCCGGAATCGACGCGCTCGGTCATGACATGCACCGTCGCGCCGAACTCGGTGGCCTGATCGTAGAGCGCGAAATGCGCCGGCGCCCAGCCCGGATATTGCGGCGGGCCGGGATGAAAATTGTAGCCGCCAAAGCCAAGGCTCTGGAGGATGCCCGGCGGCACGATGACCGGCGTGGAAAATGCGATCAGCCGCGCGCGCCTCAGCACCGCCGGATCGAGCGCGACGAGGCTGCCCTGCTCCGCGATCGAATGGATCGTCAGTTGCGGATTGTGCCCGCTCAGGACCAAGGCCAGCGGTCTCTGCTCAGCCGGTCCTGTCAGCAAGATGATCGTATCGAACACCGCCACACCGCGACCTCGCGCAACCTCTTTCCTGGGTCACTATGTCGCAATTGGTGTTAAAATCCTCTTAACCAATCTGGGGTTCGTGCCGCGCGACGGACAATGTCATTGCCGGGACATGATCCGCCACTCCCTGACATGGACTCCAAAATTGTGCTGGTAGAATGCGGTCGCGCTGTTGGATGCTTCTTGGCAGAAACAAAGACATGGTGCGCGGCTTCCCAAGACCAAAATTCAAGACCAAAATTGCGGAGGACAGAATGAGTGCAGCCAGCTCGCCTGCATCGAAAAACGCCGGTTCCGTCGGCGGACCGCCCGCCGTTCCGCATCTCGACATCGATCCCTTCGCGATCGCGTTCTTCGATGATCCCTTTCCGGCGCAGCAGGCGCTGCGGGACGCCGCGCCAGTCGTTTATCTCGACAAGTGGAACGTCTATGGGGTGGCTCGCTATGCCGAGGTCCATGCCGTTCTCAACGATCCCCTGACATTCTGCTCCAGCCGCGGTGTGGGCCTGAGCGACTTTGCCAAGGAGAAGCCGTGGCGGCCGCCGAGCCTCATCCTGGAGGCCGATCCGCCCGCACATACCCGCACCCGCGCCGTGCTCAGCAAGGTGTTGTCGCCGGCCACCATGAAGCAGATCCGCGATCGCTTTACCGCCGCCGCCGAGGCGAAGATCGACGAGCTGTTGCAGCGGAAGACCATCGATGCCGTCGCCGATCTGGCGGAGGCCTATCCGCTGTCGGTCTTTCCCGATGCGATGGGTCTGCGGGAGGAAGGCCGCGAGCATCTGCTGGCCTATGCCGGCGTCGTCTTCAACGCCTTCGGGCCGCCGAACGAGCTGCGCCAGACTGCGATCGAACGCTCGGCGCCGCATCAGGCCTATGTCGCCGCGCAATGCCAACGCCAGAACCTCGCGCCAGGCCGGTTCGGTGCCTGCGTCCATGCTTTTTCCGACACTGGCGAGATCACCGCGGCCGAAGCGCCGCTGCTGGTGCGCTCGCTATTGTCGGCCGGCCTGGATACGACCGTGAACGGGATCGGTGCCGCCGCCTATTGCCTGGCGCGCTTTCCGGAGCAATTGGCGCGATTGCGCCGCGAGCCCTCGCTCGCGCGCAATGCGTTCGAGGAGGCGGTGCGCTTTGAAAGCCCGGTGCAGACGTTTTTCAGGACGACGACGCGCGACGTCGAGATCGGCGGTTATGGAATCGCCGAGGGCGAGAAGGTCCTGATGTTTCTCGGCGCGGCCAACCGCGATCCGCGCCGCTGGGACGATCCCGACCGCTACGACATCACGCGAAGGACGTCGGGCCATGTCGGCTTCGGTTCCGGCATTCACATGTGCGTCGGACAATTGGTGGCGCGGCTGGAGGGCGAGGTCTTGCTCGCCGCGCTCGCCCGCAAGGTCGCTTCCATCGAGATCAGCGGCCCCGTGAAGCGGCGCTACAACAATACGCTGCGGGGGCTTGAGAGCCTGCCGATCACGCTGACGCCCGCCTGAGCGAGGACCATGCCCAGCATCACTTTCATCCATCCCGATGGCCGCAGCGAAAGCGTCAAGGCCGAAACAGGTGCCAGCGCCATGCTGGCCGCGCTCACCCATGGCGTCGACGGCATCGTCGCCGAATGCGGAGGCAACGCCGTCTGCGCCACCTGTCACGTCTATGTCGATGAGGTCTGGCTTGGGAAGCTTGCACCTCGCACTGCCGATGAGGACGATCTGCTGGACGGCGCGGCCGCGGAGCGGCGGCCGAATAGCCGCCTGTCCTGCCAGATCAAGATCACCGCCGATCTCGACGGCCTCGTGCTGCGGCTGCCGGATCGGCAGATCTGAATTTGCGCCGCGGCGGCTGCGCGCGGCAGCGGTTGACAGAAATCAAGGAACGCCCGGGGTTTTCATTGTTCGATAACGCGTCCACCGGGGTTCAAGATGAACAGTCGTGCACGCGTAGCCGCAGCTATCGCCGCTCTCTCGCTGTTCGGCGCGGTGGTCGTGTTGCCCAGGAACGTCGCAGGCCAGGACAAGCCGGCCACGGGACTGGCGGAGGTCATGGCCGCTACGCAGATGCAGCACACCAAGCTGTGGTCCGCGGGCAAGCTCGGTAACTGGAGACTGGCGGGCTACGAGCTCGACCAGATCGAAGCCGGCCTGAAGCAGGCGGAGAGCCTGTATCCCGCCGGACGCGCGTCGGAATTTGCCCCCAAGCAGTTGCCGTCGCTACGGGATGCGATCGGGCGCGGCGATAGCGCCGGCTTCGCCAAGGCCTATACCGAGCTGACGAACGCGTGCAACACCTGCCATCGCGCGCTCGGCCGCAGCTTCATTACGATCCAGATCCCGCCCAATTCGCCTTTCAGCGACCAGCTCTTTGCCGATCAGCTCACGGAGGGGAGGGCGCTTGCGCAGAGGATCTGCGGCGCCTGCCATGTCGTTTCCGAGACCGCGAACGAGGCGCCCCGGCCATTGCGCTTTCCGGCGCCGAGCTTTGCCGAATTGGCCCGCCGGCCGACACTCACGGAAGAGGGACTGCGCGAGTTGCTGAATTCCGGCCATCGCTATCTCGGGCCCAATCAGGCCATGCCAAATCCGCGGCTCGCGCAATATCAGATCGACGAAATCGTCGCGCTGTTCGAGACGTTGCGGCTGAGCGGCCAGTGATCAACCGGAAGCGACACGCCGAGCTGCTTTCTTCCCTGAGCGGTACCGGAACGGGGCGCCGCGACGCCGGCCATGACGCGCCGGGCGGATGCGGCATGCCTGGAGCGCAGTGCACGGCGTTCGAAAATGGTGTATCGGCAGGTCTCATCGGCTTGCTCGCGCCGGCCGTGCGCGGGCCAAAGACGAGTCAAGGGTTCGCCAAGGGCTCGCCAAAGGGTTCCGGAGGAAGGTTTCATGTCGGCTCTGCCGCTCTCAGGCATCAGTATTCTCGATCTCACGCGCGTGCTGGCGGGGCCGTTGTCCGCGCAGATGCTGGGCGATCTCGGCGCCGACGTGATCAAGATCGAGCGGCCAGGCACAGGCGACGATGCCCGCGCCTTCGGCCCGCCCTATCTGGTCGATCCCGAAGGCAGGGAGAACAACAATAATTCCTTCTATCTCTGCGCCAACCGCAACAAGCAGTCGGTCACGGTCAATATCGCCAAGCCGGAAGGGCAGGAGATCATCCGCGAGCTTGCGAAATCCGTCGACGTCTTCATGGAGAATTACAAGGTCGGCGATCTGAAGCGCTACGGCCTCGACTATGAGGCGATCCGCGCCGTCAACCCCGGCATCATCTATTGCTCGGTGACCGGCTTCGGCCAGACCGGGCCATACGCGCCGCGCGCGGGCTATGACGCGATCTTCCAGGCGATGGGCGGGCTGATGAGCGTCACCGGCCACATGGACGGCGAGCCGGGTGCCGGGCCGATGAAGGTCGGCCCCTCCATCGTCGACTACATGACCGGCATGAACACATCCATCGCGATCCTTGCCGCGCTGTATCACAAGAAGGCCAATGGCGGCGAGGGGCAGCATCTCGACGTCTGCCTGTACGACACGGTGATCGCCTCGCTGTCGCATTACGCGCAGATCTATCTCATCAACGGCCAGTCGCCGCCGCGCCGCGGCACCTGGGGCAATGGCGGCATGCCGGCCGGCGTGTTCCGCTGCGCGGACGGCGAGATCATGCTGGTGGTCGGCAATGACGCGCAGTTCATCCGCACCTGCGAGGTGATCGGCACGCCGGATCTCGCGAAGGACCCGAAATTCCTCAAGAACAACGACCGCGTCGTGAATGGCAAGGAGATCATGGCGATCTTCGCCGGCCATTTCCTGAAAAAGCCGGTGGCCTATTGGCTGGACGAGCTGGAGAAGGCCGGTGTGCCCTCGGGGCCCGTCAACGATTTCGCCCATGTGTTTGCCGATCCGCATGTCCGCTCGCGCGGCATGGAGGTCAAGGTCGATCACCCCTTCGAGCATGCGCTGTCCCTGATCAGAAATCCGCTGACATTCTCGGGCACGCCGGTGACCGACTATCGCGCGCCGCCGATGCTCGGCGAGCACACGCGGGAAATCCTGTCGTCGAAGCTCGGCTATGACGAGGCGAAGATCGAGGGGCTGAAGAAACAGGGCGTTATCTAGAGCATGATCCGGAAAAGCACGCCCTCGGGCTTGACCCGAGGGATCATGCTCAAACAAAGAACTAGAGCATGATGTTGTTTCCACCTAATCACATCATGCTCTAGCGGAAAGCGTGGCGGCGCGCGGGGCGGCCTCGTCCTGTGGCGCGGTCCCCACCAACCCCATCATCGCGACCGACACGACGCGGTCGATGACGCCTTCGACGTCATCGACGTCACATTGTCCTTCCGACAATTTGGTCAGGCGTTCGCTGTCGCGGACGGTCTGCTGCGCCATCGCGAGCGCGAAATGCAGGCCCCAATAGAGCTCGGCGTCGCCATGGGTCGGCAGCGAACGGCGCATCGCGGCGACGAATTTGCGCAAATGATCGATCTCGCGGTTCCTGATGCGGCGGATGGGCGGCACGGATTCGATGGAGACGCGCACCATGAAGCGCGCGGCGGTCGCGCGCTGATTGTCGGGGCCGAGGCAGCCGCGCAAGGACGGCCCGACCAGCGCGCGAAGAATATCGGCGATTTCCGCCCGCCCGCTGCCTTTCTCTTCGGCCGCCTTCAATTCCTTCAGCCGTTCGCGGTTCAGCGCGAGGCTGCGCGTCACAAACAATTCCGCGATCAGCTCGTCCTTGGAGCCGAAATGATAGTTCACGGCGGCGAGGTTGACATTGGCCTCCGCGACGATGTCGCGCAGCGTCACGTCGGAAAAGCCGCGCTCGGCATAGAGCCGTTCGGCGGCGGCGAGAATGGCGGTCCTGGTCTGATCGCTCGGCATCGGAGTTGCATTTCAAACATTTGTATGAAACTATCGTTTGACGACCGCAAAATGTCAATCCGCGGATTTTCGCGTGGCGGCATTTCGGTTTCATCAGGGGTGACCCTCACTGTCTGCGCCGGCCGCGAGAAGGCTCTTGCGGGGGCGAAGCAGTGGCAGGACAGTTGCGGCCCAAACGATCAGTCTTTTCAGGAACAGGCGAGGAGCGTCCGATGGATTTCACGATGTCGCAGAGGCAGAAGGAATGGCTCGACCGGGTGCGGGATTTCATGGCCAAGCATGTCCGCCCGGCGGTGCCGATCTACAAGCAGCAGGACGCCGAGGGTCCGCGCTGGAAGGTGATCCCGGTTCTGGAGGAATTGAAGAAGAAGGCGAAGGCCGAGGGCCTCTGGAACATGTTCCTGCCGCCATCGTCGCATGAGGACGACGAATTCCGCGGCGCGGGACTGACCAATCTGGAATACGCGCCGCTCGCCGAGGAGATGGGCCACATCAGTTGGGCCTCGGAGGTGTTCAACTGCTCCGCGCCGGATACCGGCAACACGGAAGTGTTCATGCGCTATGGCACCAAGGAGCAGAAGCGCAAATGGCTGCGTCCGCTGATGGACGGCGAAATCCGCTCGGCCTTCCTGATGACCGAGCCGGCGGTCGCCTCGTCCGATGCGACCAATATCGAGACCCGCATCGAGAGGGACGGCGATCACTATGTGATCAACGGCCGCAAGTGGTGGTCGTCCGGCGTCGGCGATCCGCGCTGCAAGATCGCGATCCTGATGGGCAAGACCGATCCGAACACGGCGCGTCACCAGCAGCAGTCGCAGATCCTGGTGCCGCTCGACACGCCCGGCATCACGGTCGAGAAGATGCTCCCGGTGTTCGGCTTCGACGATGCGCCGCATGGCCACGCCCAGGTGCTGCTCGAAAACGTCCGCGTCCCCGCCAGCAACATCCTGCTGGGCGAGGGCAGGGGCTTTGAGATCGCGCAGGGGCGCCTCGGTCCCGGCCGCATTCATCACTGCATGCGCACCATCGGCAAGGCCGAGGAGGCGCTGGAGAAGATGGTGAAGCGGCTGTCGTCGCGCACAGCGTTCGGCCGCAAGATCATCGAATATTCGATCTGGGAGCAGCGCATCGCGGAGGCCCGCACCAATATCGAGATGAACCGCCTGTTGTGTCTGAAGGCCGCCGACATGATGGACAAGGTCGGCAACAAGTCCGCGCAACTTGAAATCGCCATGATCAAGGTCGCAGCTCCCAACATGGCGCTGAAGATCATCGACGAGGCGATCCAGGCCTTCGGCGGCGCCGGCGTCTCCGACGATGCGGGGCTCGCGCGCGATTACGCCTCGATGCGCACCATGCGGCTCGCCGACGGTCCGGACGAGGTGCATAACCGCGCCATTGCCAGACTTGAACTTCGGAAGTATGCAAACACTTCCAACCATTGAGTAGGGAGTGCTCGGCTGGCGCTCCCTGCGGATCATAAAGTCAAGGAGCGTCAGACGTGGCCGACGGCGTCAGGAAGGACGAGGAATTTTCCGGTACCAAGCCGGTCGAGGAACGGCATCGGATCGATGAGATCAGCCTCGACCGCTGGCTGAAGGACAACGTCGAAGGCTATCAGGGACCGCTGACCGTCCTGCAGTTCAGGGGCGGTCAGTCCAACCCGACCTACCGGCTCGACACGCCCGGCCGCTCCTATGTGATGCGGCGCAAACCGTTCGGCAAATTGCTGCCGTCGGCGCACGCCGTCGATCGCGAGTTCCGCGTCATCTCCGCGCTGTCGAAGCAGGGCTTTCCGGTCGCGAAAGCCTATGCGCTATGCACCGACGATAATGTGATCGGCGCGGCCTTCTACATCATGTCGATGGAGGAGGGGCGGGTGTTCTGGGACCCGGCGCTGCCGGGCCAGGACCCGGACGCGCGGCGCAAGATCTTCATCAGCAAGATCGAGACGCTTGCGCATCTGCACAATTTCGGTCCCGAGGCGATCGGCCTTTCCGATTTCGGTCGGCCGGGAAATTATTTCGCGCGCCAGGTCGATCGCTGGACCAAGCAGTATCGCGCGTCCGAGACGCAGCATATCCCCGAGGTCGAGAAGCTGATCGAGTGGCTGCCGCGCACGCTGCCCGAGCAGAAGCGCGTCTCGGTGGTGCATGGCGACTATCGCCTTGACAACATGATCTTTCATCCGACCGAGCCGAAGGTGAAGGCGGTGCTCGACTGGGAACTGTCGACGCTGGGCGATCCCATGGCCGATTTCACCTATCTGTTGATGCAATGGATCATGCCGGGCCTTGCCGGCGTGGATTTGAAGGCGCTCAACATTCCCTCGATGGAAGAGGCCGCGCAGATCTATTGCAATGTCGCCGGCACGGCCGTGCCCGACCTCAACTGGTACTTTGCCTATAACCTGTTCCGGCTCGCCGGCATCACGCAAGGTATTGCCGGCCGGATTCGCGACGGCACCGCCGCAAATGCCAAGGCCATGGAGTCCGCGAAGCGCACCGTGCCGCTGGCCAAAGCCTCCTGGGACTACGCACAGAAAGCCGGCGCGGTTTAATCGGCCGCTCCAGCCAAACAAACGCAACGTCGTCGCCCGCGAAGGCGGGCGATCCAGTATTCCAGAGCCGCTTCCTAGAGCATGATCCGGAAAAGTGGAAGCCGGTTTTCCGAAAAGATCATGCTCAAACAAAGAGCTAGAGCATGATGCTGATTCTACCTAATCACATCATGCTCTAGGTGTTTAGTCCCAAGCTTTGATGGTGCATTCTTATCGCACGATTCGAAGGATGCGCTATGGGACAAATTTTACACGGCTGCGCCACCACGACTGAGGCAGTCCGTC
>Ga0210406_10007244_pt1 | contig 11318 bp, 6 predicted proteins | sample IncBWC30MmetaG_FD_155454 | JGI IMG/M metagenome (GOLD analysis project Ga0210406, IMG submission 155454) | Forest soil microbial communities from Barre Woods Harvard Forest LTER site, Petersham, Massachusetts, United States - Inc-BW-C-30-M | ecosystem: Environmental > Terrestrial > Soil >... | reverse complement strand
CGGGATCAATCTAACGGGTCTTGCGATATTCACGCCCGGGTTTCTCTCTCCGAGCGCGGGACAGGGACTCTCGACGCGGATGTTTATGGAGCAGCTACTCGCGGTTTCGGGTGGGGAAGGGCGGCTCTTGGCTGCGGGTGCAACATGCATCCTGATTTCCATTGCCTGCCGGAAGATGTTACGCCAACTGAGCCAGTCTGAGAGCGATGCGCTGGCGCAAAAGATCCTAAGGGAAGTCCGCGAGGGCAAGCCGGCATCGCAGCCCTATTTCCTGTACCTGCGAGCATTCGAAACAACGCGCAGGCTGAGGGCGCCGTTGTGGCTGATCGACCTGGGGACTCTGGGGCTGAACCGGCTGTGGACTTCGGAACTCGAAGGCGTTCTCAGTGCTGCCGTGCGAAAAGACGGTCCGCTGTTCGCGCTCGGACATCCGGGAGAAAACTTTGGAGCGGGGCGGGTAACGACCTCAGACGAGGCGTGGATGGACGACATTGTGAAGCTGGCCGCGGGGGCGCGGGGAATTCTGCTGATCCCTTCGCACCGGCCGGGAACGGTTTGGGAGATCGAGCATTTGAGGAAGGTAGCACTGCTAAACCGGACTGTGTTTCTGATGCCGCCTGAGTCGCGGGGATTCGACTGGAGATCGCACTGGTCAGAGGCGCGCCGGGCGATGGGAACTCTGGGCGCAGCTTTGCCCGAATATGAAGACGTGGGAATGCTGTTCTCGCTGGACGAGAACCTGCAAGTCCGCGGGATAGAGTCGTTCTCGGCCTTTGACCGGTTCTTTCTTCGGAAATCGATTCGGAGGCTGCTGCAACAGGGACAGCTACCGAGCAGCGGCGCTGCGCTTAGCAAAGCACGGCGGCGTTCGGGAAGATGGCGGCTGTTTGGCCGCGCCAACACAGTGGTGAGAAGCGCGGCATACCTATTCTTCGTGGCGGTGGCGATTCTGGGAGAGCGGGCCGCCAGGCCGCAGGGCGGACTACCTTGGACGGAGTTCTGGCACGAGTTTACAAATGCCGCGGTGATTGAACATGCGGACGATCCGATGTTTATGAAGTTTGTGACCTCGGCGACCTATCAAGAGCTGGCGAACAATCTTACAAAGGACCAAGCGCTGGCGCTGCGGGCGGAAATAACGCACGCCGGATTTCGGCGGTTGAGCGACCAGGAACTTCGCGGCGCGTATATCGCTATGAGCCAGATGCTGGAGAGAGCGGACGTGGAGACGTGTAGCGCAGGCGCGCGCAACGCCTTGTCTGGCGAGGCCTTGGAACGGGCGATGCTAAAGGTGCATTCGGATCAGGTGGACAGCTGGGTGAATGCGACTGAAGACGCAACGATTGCCGAGCTTGGAGAGAAGCCGTTTCCGGCGGTGTCCTATGGAGCGCTGGTGGAAGCGAGGCAGCAGTTTGAGAAATCTCTGAAACCGGAGGAGAGGAGTCGATACCAGGAACTCTCCGCGCGCGGTACGGCCAGGAGTGCGGAGAATGAGTGCTGGCTGGCAAGAAAAAAGTACAGTGCGGTGGGGAGTTTACCGGAGCCGCACAACCTGGCCTGGGCGCGGCTGCTGGAGTTTGAAGGGGAGCGCCCGATGACGTACGGGTTGATCAAGAACCCCCTCGAGAAGCTGAAGGCTCTGGCGGCATTTCAGCAGCGGACGCAGGGAATGACGGAGGCACAGGTGTCCGATCTGTTTGGCGAACTGGTCGGGAAAGGAGCGGCGCGGCTGGATGATTCGACACTGATGGCGAGGTACGCAGCGCTGGGAGAAGTGCTGGCGAAAGCAGACCAAGCAACCTGTGAGGCGATCGCGCAGGGAAAAACTTCTGTCCAGCAGTTCGAGACGGCACTTGGTCAGATTAATGATGGAGGGCAGGCTGCGTTCCTGGATTCGCAATACCGGGCCGCAGTGGCCGAGCTACAGCAGGCAAAGTTCGAGCTTCTTTCCAAGCAAGACGCTGAAGTTGCCAAGATGCGGTTCGGGGAGATCCTCAGCACTCAAGAACAGATCACGGCTCACGGAGAGAACTGCTTGATGGCCAGGAAGGCGTTTGCGGCGGTTACCGACTTGGAGGAGCCGTACAACCGCATGTGGGCGAGGGTTCTGAGCCAACAGTGAAGGCGACATTTGTACAGGCGAGTGTGAAAAATGCTGGATGCGAAAATCGAAGGCGGCAAATACCAGGCCAATAGCCACGGTTTGAGAGACGGCGATTTATGTGGACAAGCCCGCGCGAGACGTGACGGACACTCATCCCACCAGCGAGGGCTGTTGACAACAGCGCGCGTCCTCTAGCGGACTGGCGCAGCGGTCAAACGGCGTTCGCGGAGATGACAACGAAAACAGCCACTCGCGAAGCTTCGGTTCCACCAAAGGAACTTCTCGGTTCTTTCGCCAAATTCACATTGACGAGAACGCCGTTATCAGTACCGATCTCACCAAGCTGAGACGGGTAACCGTCAAAATGCGGAACTTCTCCAACAGCGGCGCTACCCGGCACTGGCGTGTGCTTCGGAGCGTCGAGCGCGAATTCCCAAGGGTTGGGATGTCGCTAGCGGCCATAGGTCCAGATGCTATTCCGCAGGGTCGTAGTTCAGATTTTGCCCGAGCCATCGCTCCACTTCTGCCACGCTCATCCCCTTGCGTTCGTGATAGTCGGCGACCTGATCGCGGTCGATCTTGCCGAGGCTGAAATATCGCGATTCCGGGTGGGCAAAGTACAGCCCGCTCACGCTCGATCCGGGCCACATCGCAAACGACTCAGTAATCAGCATTCCAGTGTGCGCCTGCACATCGAGCAAACGCCAAAGCGCACCCTTCTCCGTGTGATCCGGGCACGCCGGGTAACCTGCGGCCGGCCTGATCCCACGGTACTTCTCTTGGATGAGATCCGCGTTGCTCAGGCCTTCTTCACAACCGTAACCCCATTCATTCCGCACTCGCTTGTGCAGGCATTCGGCGAAGGCTTCAGCCAGGCGATCTGCGATGGCCTCCGCCATGATCGCGTTGTAGTCGTCGTGCTTGGTCCTGAACCCGTCGCACAGTTCCTTCAAGCCGATCCCGCTGGTTACCGCGAACGCACCGATATGATCAGGTAACCCCGTTTCCTTCGGCGCGATGAAGTCTGCGAGCGATCGGCACGGCTCATTGCCTTCCTTATTTGATTGCTGGCGGAGGAAGTGAAATCGTTCGAGCATCTGTCCGCGTGTGTCGTCCGCGTACAACTCGACATCGTCGCCCACGGCGTTGGCGGGAAAGAATCCGTATACGCCCCGCGCCGTAATCAAGTTCTTCTCAATGATGACATCCAGAAGAGCATTGGCTTCGGTGAAGATCTGGCGCGCCTGTGCACCTTGTCCCTCGTGCCCGAGAATGCGGGGGTAAATGCCCTTCAGCCCCCAAGTATGGAAGAACGGCGTCCAGTCAATGAAGTCGCGCAGGGTCGCTAGAGGAAAGTTGTCCAGCACGCGCACACCCGTAAACGCGGGTGCGGGCAAGTCTTCGGCACGCCACTCGATCGGAGTCCGTCTTGTGCGCGCCGTCGCAAGGGAGACGACCGTGTGCCGCGGCGCCGAGTGGGCCTTGCGAAGCGCCTCGTAGTCGGCGCGATGCTGCGCCACGAACGCCGACTTGCCCTCGTCACTCAGAAGGCTGGTCGTCACGGGAACCGCCCGGCTGGCATCCAGGACGTGGACCACCGGCTCGCTGTAATGCGGCGCAATCTTAATGGCCGTGTGCGCCCGGCTCGTGGTTGCGCCGCCGATGAGTAGCGGCAACTTGAAGCCCTGACGCTCCATCTCGCGGGCCACGTGCACCATCTCGTCGAGAGACGGCGTGATCAGGCCGCTTAGTCCGATCATGTCCGCCTTTTCCGTCTTGGCGCGTTCGAGGATTTTTTCGCAAGGGACCATCACACCCATGTCGATCACCTCATAGTTATTGCAGGCAAGCACGACGCCGACTATGTTTTTGCCAATGTCGTGAACGTCACCCTTGACCGTCGCGAGTACGATTTTTCCCTGCGCCTTGATCACTTGGCCGGATGCCGCCATCGCGACTTTTTCGGCCTCCATGAATGGCGTTAGGTGCGCCACGGCCTTCTTCATCACGCGCGCAGACTTGACCACTTGGGGCAAGAACATCTTGCCAGCTCCGAACAGATCGCCCACCACACTCATGCCGGCCATCAGCGGGCCTTCGATAACCAAGAGGGGGCGGCCCAGCTTGACGCGGGCTTCCTCCGCGTCGACTTCGATGTACGCGTCTATGCCCTTGATCAGTGCGTGAGAAAGACGCTCCTCGACCGTGCCGTTGCGCCATTCTTCGGCCTTTTTTTCACTCGCTACCGCGCCCGTCCCCTTGAGGGATTCGCCGTGCTCCACCAAGCGCTCTGTCGCGTCGGGACGGCGGTTTAGCAGCACGTCCTCGACCAGCACCTTCAGCTCGGCCTCAATCTCCTCGTACACCTCGAGCATCCCGGCATTCACGATGCCCATGTCCATGCCCGCCGCGATGGCGTGATAAAGAAAGGCGGAGTGCATGGCCTCGCGAACCTTGTTGTTGCCTCGAAAGCTGAACGAGATGTTTGATACCCCACCGCTGACCTTCGCGTGCGGCAGGTTTGCCTTGATCCAACGCGTAGCATTGATGAAGTCAACCGCGTAGTTGTTGTGCTCTTCCATGCCGGTGGCAACGGTAAGGATGTTCGGGTCGAAGATGATGTCTTCGGGCGGGAAACCGACCTCGTCAACCAGGATCCGGTAGGCGCGTTCGCAGACGCGGATCTTGTCCTCGTAAGTCGCGGCCTGGCCCTGTTCGTCGAAGGCCATTACCACGACCGCTGCACCATATTTCAGAACAGTAGCGGCGCTTTTGCGAAACTTCTCTTCGCCTTCTTTCAGCGAGATCGAGTTCACGATCCCCTTGCCCTGAAGGCACTTGAGCCCTGCCTCGATGACCTCCCATTTCGAGGAGTCGACCATAAAGGGCACCTTGGCGACTTCGGGTTCGCTAGCCAGCAACTGCAGGTAGCGTGTCATCGCCGTCACGCCGTCGATCATGCCCTCGTCCATGCAGATGTCGAGGACATTCGCGCCATTCTCGACTTGCTGCCGGGCTACGCTTACAGCTTCTTCATATTTGCCTTGCTTGATGAGCCTGGCGAACTTCGGCGAACCGGCCACATTGGTCCGCTCACCGATCATGATGTAGACGGCGGGCTGCTGCGTGAATGGGTGGGATCCCGAGAGACGGAGCGGCTTCGGCTGCGTGGGCTCGGCCGCGCTCACGCTATCGGACACGGTCACGGTCGACTCTCAATCTGGTGGGCGAAGGATTCCCCAGTGGATGTCGTCCTCCACTTTCGCGGAGGCTGGCCTTCGAGCGCCGTGGCAATAGCCGCGATGTGCTCGGGGGTGTTGCCGCAGCAGCCGCCGGCAATGTTAATCAGGCCCGAACGTGCAAAGTTGCCTAGATAGCGGGCCATGTCCTGCGGGCCCAGATCGAACCCTGTTTCCGAGAGGGGATTCGGTAAACCGGCATTTGGGTAGCACGAGATCGCCACGTCCGCCTTTTCCGAGAGCTCCTCCAGGAACGGATACATCAGATCGGGACCGAGAGAGCAGTTGAGTCCCACCGACAACGGTTTCACGTGCTGCACCGCATTCCAGAACGCCTCAGTGGTCTGCGCGGAAACCAACGTCTCGCCGCCACGCCCCACCGCTGCGGAGATCATCACCGGCAGTTCCTTGCCGTCCTCGTCGAATACCTCACGGATAGCGACAAGTGCCGCCTTGGCGTTCAGTGAGTCGAAGATTGTTTCGACCAGGAGCAGGTCTGCGCCGCCGGCGATGAGGGCGCGCACCTGCTGAATGTAGGCGATCTTAACCTGATCAAACGTGATCACCCGGAAGCCTGAATCATCGGCATCGGGCGAGTTCGAGAGAGACACGGTCAGCGGCCCAATCGCGCCCGCCACGAACCGTTGACGCGAGGTTGCGGTCCCGACGCGGTCGGCCCATTCGCGGCACTGCCGCGCCGATTGCTCATTGATATCCCAGGCCAGGCTGCCGAGGAACGGATCCTCGATGACCTTTTGGTAGAACGCGGGATCCTTCCGGCCGCCGTGCTCCCGCGGATCGTCGACAAAGAATTCGCTTTGGGTGATGCTGGTTGCCCCGAAGGTGTTCGTCTCGATGATGTCCGCTCCAGCCTCCAGAAACCGGCGATGGATGTCACCGATGATCTCTGGCTTAGTCAGCGAGAAGAGGTCACCGTTGTTCAGCAGGCTCTTCGCCGAATCCTTGAAACGCTCCCCGCGGATGTCCGCTTCCGTCATGCCATAGTTGCGGATCGTCGTGCCCATCGCTCCGTCAATAATTGCAATGCGACTCTCGAGGATCTTCTCAAGAGGATGTTGGTGGGCTCTAGTCATGTTTCCCTGGGCCGTGAACGCGGCTATGGTAGCAATAGGAGGCATCACCCCGAGCTCTGGTTTCCTGAACTCGACATTCGGCACCACGGCAGGCCTTCTTAATTATAGCGATATCGCACGATCAGCAGGAGGCCTAAACACTGGCGCGTGCGAGCGCTAACGTGATCGTGATAGGGTTGAAACTGTCTCGGCGCTCGTAAGGTCCTGACAGGAAGTCCGGGTGAAATTGGCGCGGTCGCGCCACGGTAAAAAGAGTTACCATTTCGCGAATGCCGCTTGGTTCTCAGGGATTGACGGCGAGGCTTTCTGCGGAGAATTGAAAGCGTGCAATCTACGGTTATTGCCTCTCACAACGTTAGAATGCCATTCGTCGCGGCGGGCGCGGTCACAGGTATTGGCAGCCTGCCGCTCACGTCTATCACCTCGGCGATTCGGTCAGTTGCCGAATTTTCGCCGGAAGTCCCCTTCTGGCCTCAGATGCCTCAACTTTCAGACCGCGAGAGTGTCATTGGCCAAGGCCTGGGCATTGTGGCGGAGCTGATTGAGCCCCGCAATGAAGGCTACGGTTACCAGGTAAAAGAGGGCCGGCTCGATTTGGTACTCGAAATCTTTCATCGGAGTAGTGGGGAGCTGACGCCGGCAAACGCAGCAGGATTTGCTGCGTTCGAAGAGGCGTTTTCATCCGGCCTCTTTAGGTCTGCTGTCGCCGTGAAGGGTCAGATCGAGGGTCCCATCACGCTGTCGGCGTATCTGTTCCACCAGGGCCGGCCCTTCCTGTCCGATCCCGCACTTTTTGCGGCCATCGCATTTCATGTCTCGCAGATCATCTGCTGGCAGATTGAGCGCCTGAAATCCACTGGCCTGCCTGTGCTGCTGTTTGTTGATGAACCAGCCTTGTGCCTGGAAGCACCCGTCGAGAACGCTGTCACAGAGGAACAAAGGCTCAATGCACTGGCGGCCGCACTGGAGGATGCGCGAAGTCGCGGAGCCTACGCCGGACTACATTGCTGTGCAGCGCGTCCGTTCGAGCGCATGTGCCGCGTAAACCCGGATATCATTTCGTTCGATGCCCATGAGGGACTCGACTCGTTTTTTGCTGATTGGCATGCGCTGGACTTCGTGCAACAGGGAGGAACGGTTGCCTATGGAATAGTCCCCACAAGGCCAGGTCTGAACGCCGTCGATTCAGCGAGCATCTTTATTCGCTGGCTGAAAGCGGCATCACTGGCTGGCGATCCCCAGAAATTTGCTCAGCGCGCGATGATCACGGCAACCTGCGGACTGGGACTGCTCGATACGTCCTCTGTCGCAGAGTCATTCAGCGTCGCGCACAGCATAAGCAAACTGATCAGATCCTTAGCTGGTTCGCTAGAGCTAGAACCATAACACCTTTAGGATAGTGCTCTGGATAAACTGCGAGAGGACGATGCAGTCACTGCCACAGATTGGTACGCATGAGTTGCGTAGGGTAGAGCTATCGGCACCTGAATGGGGCCTTTCTCGAGGGGGACTTCTGGAAAGAAGCCCAATAATCTGCTTAACTCGGTTTGACGGTAGGTCGCACTCGTGGGTACAACTCGTTCATCAGCTTTGGAAAAGCATCCCGGTACTGAAAATCTAGGTGAGAGCCCGTCAGTCGAGAAACCGTAACCGTACATCAAGTAGCAGTCAGTGGCGAGAAAACGCAGTTGGGGAAATTGTTACTAGTCGAAGTCAACATGGACAGCTCGAATGGCATGGCTATACCACCATCAGGTGACACGACTCCGTCTCCGGCCGCCGTTGCTCGGGAAGGTTGTCGGAGCGTATCGTATCTTCGTAAGGCGTCCTCACCTAATTGCGAGTGAAAGAGTGGATTGAAAGGCCATGCTGGCAGCCTCCCGAACGGACCGGATCGACGCTATCGAACCGGTGATGGTGCGCGTCCCAGGGGGTTGGTTCTGGATGGGTTGCGAAATTGGGCGAGATGATGAAAAGCCACTGCATCGCGTCTGGGTGGATGCCTTCGAGCTTGCTGCTTATCAGGTCACGAACGAGGAGTACGCCTGCTTCCTTGCCGCGATGAGTTTTCCTCAGCCGTTGTGCTGGAACGATCCAAACTTCAATCACCCGAAAATGCCTGTTGTGGCGATATCGTGGCATGAGGCTATCAGCTATTGCGAGTGGCTGAGTCGCGCGACTAACAAGCCCTATCGCTTGCCTAGCGAAGCGGAGTGGGAGCGCGCCGCTCGCGGCGACGCCGAACGCTCACTATACCCATGGGGAGACACGCCACCCGAGCAGGTTCCCGATTACGCCCGGCGTTGGAAGAGCGGGCCTGAGCCAGTTGGTCTGTATCCGCCGAGCACTTACGGGCTCTACAATCTGGGCGACAACGTGCACGAATGGTGCGTCGACTGGTACGACGCCGGCTACTATGGCTATTCTCCCGAACGAAATCCGCAAGGGCCCACCAACGCTAGCCGCCGAGCCTCGCGAGGTGGCTCCTGGCGGCACCATATCAAGGTCACCCGCACTGCGGCGCGATCGAGTATTCCGCCAGAGTTCAAATACGCGGACTACGGTTTCCGAGTCGCGCGACACTCGATCACCTGAGACTGCCCCTCGCGCCTCACCCCGAAGGCATCGCTCTCGCACGCCCACCATAATCGGACATGGACAGAAAAACGCGCTGTCATGAAGGTCACCCTCTTCCAGCCAGTTGGAGCCGGGGGACAGGCGGCGGGGAAGCCCGCGGGATGGTTTCGAGGGCTTCGAGCCATAGGCGGACAGCCGTGCAAAGCGGGCTGACGGCGATCCCGGTAAAGGCCGTTCGATATCTGTCGAGACGGCCCAACGCTGATCGCAGCAGCGAAACGGCTCCGGCGCAGTTGCCGCGCTGAAAATGATGGAAAGCAGCAGCGACCTGAATCAGCCCTTGCAGAAACGTCCTTTCTGGCTCTTGCGCCACGAGCCACACGGACTCCCAGTGTTCGTGGGCCTCGAAGAAGGCACTGGAATGGAAGCAGCGCAGGCCTTCGTGTAAGTTTCCCTGGGTCCAATCGAGTGACATGCGGCGGCGGAAACACGAATGCGTTTCGTCGTCTTTGGCACCGAGAGAGAACACAATTGAATTCATGCCCATTATCGTGTCCCGCCGCTCGGTAAGGAACCCAAGCTTTTCGAGGACACAAATCGAAGCGAGGTTTTCAGGATGAACCATTGCGGTCAGTCGATCGATGTGAAAATCATCGAACGCAGCGCGGACCCAAACGGATGCTACTTCCGTAGCTAGTCCCTTGCCCCAATAGGGTTGGGCGAGGCGGAAGCCAAGGTCGATCCAACCGTATTCATGAAGCATGAGCAGTCCCGAATCTCCAATCGGACGGCCTAAGTGTCGATCCAGGATGATCCACTTGCTGAAGCCATGTGCAATTTGGTGTTCCCGATATTTGGCCAGGCGGGCCTTAGTCTGCTCGATGGAAGTATCAGGACCAGTCGGGGTGAAGCGCATGACCATCGGGTCGCCAAACCATGTGAACGCCTCCCCTACGTCGTCTGACTCGAACGGACGCAGAATGAGTCGACTGGTTTCAATCGTGGCTCGCACCGGCGGTTATCCCCTGTGCGACAGCCAAATCTTGTTCTTAGTAAGACTTTCTCTCAAGATTGCTTCTCTCTCCGAAGAGTCTATCTTCGTGTTCGAGTTCGTTTCCTTTTGCTATTTCCAGAGCGAAAGACAAATATTGTCCCTATCGGGGGCACCGACGCGCCGAGCTCATTGCGCGGTTCATTAATGAGGCCTATCCACTGCGCCCCAAATCTTGGGCGGCTCTCCTGGTAACGGCTCTTCGTCTTCCCGCTCTTTGATGACTCTCGGCGGTGGCAAGAACACAGTTTCCCGACTCTTCAGTCTGCCTTTCCCCTTCAGCTTTTGTGCGAATGGGTTCCAGCATTCCGCGCAGATATCGTATTCCTTGCCCTCAATTTCCTTCTGCCGACAATCTTTTGTTTGGCCGCAGAGATCGCAAATAATCATGGATTTCTCTCCTTGAAACTCGCTGCAACTGTTCTTGATTCTTTCGTGTAGCGTACACGGAAAACTGGCATGCGGTCCACAAACGGCTTAATCGAACGCGCGCAGAGCACCGTGCCTGCCTTCAGGTATTCGCGAAAACGCGCGTCCGATTAAGCGCTAACGTTTTGAATCCCATTTTCCTGGCGTTGCCCGGCGGATGGCTACATTGCCTGAAACATTCTGCCCTCCTGATCGTCTACACCTATAGCTATCTAGGGGACAACCGCCCGTGGTCAAACCCAAGAATGGCGTTCTGCAGGGCACTGTGGTGCTGATGGTGCTCAGGACGTTGGCGCGAGAGCCGATCGGGCACTACGTCACCGCCAGTCCAGTTCGAGCTGCGCGTGCCAATGTGGATCTTGCTGCATCCAATTCCAAAAGCGTAAGCTGCGGCGGGGCGTGGGGAGAAGACCATGGCGTACAACAATCCAATTCGAGATTCGGTTTTGCAGGCGATCGGAAATACGCCTGTGGTGAGGCTGAGGAAAGTGGTGACGTCCTCCATGGCCGACGTTCTAGTGAAGCTGGAGTACTACAATCCTACCGGCTCTTACAAAGATCGCATGGCGCTGGCGATGATTGAAGAGGCGGAGGCGCGCGGCGAGCTCCGCGCGGGGATGCGCGTGGTTGAGTGGACGGGAGGAAGCACGGGATCGTCTCTGGCGATGGTCTGCGCGATCAAAGGATACCACTTCACGCCCATTTCTTCGGACGGATTTGCCAAAGAAAAGCTGCAGACCATGCGTCTTTTTGGTGCGGACCTGGAGATTTTTCCGGCCGAAGGCGGCAAGCTTGTACCGGAGCTTTACCAGAGAATGAAGATC
>Ga0210406_10007243_pt1 | contig 11318 bp, 9 predicted proteins | sample IncBWC30MmetaG_FD_155454 | JGI IMG/M metagenome (GOLD analysis project Ga0210406, IMG submission 155454) | Forest soil microbial communities from Barre Woods Harvard Forest LTER site, Petersham, Massachusetts, United States - Inc-BW-C-30-M | ecosystem: Environmental > Terrestrial > Soil >... | reverse complement strand
AACAGCGGCCGTGCGGGGCTGCCGGACGACTCAGTCCTGCAGCGAGCCGCCAAGCGCGCCCGCGAACAGGCGGCCGCCGAAGAGGCCGCGAACAGGGACGGGAACGGGCGACCGCCGAAAAGCGGCGGCCCTTAGTTAGCGCGCCCTTCACGGAGCGTAATCCACGCGGGACGCCTCCCAGACCTCGCGCGGCAATACGAAGAGGTGACAGTCCCACCAGCGATTCTTGGCGCGGCGATGCTTGCGGAACACGGCTTCCCAGCGCATGCCGATCTTCTCCAACACCCGGATCGAGGCGCCATTGTTGATGTCGACCGTGGAAATCACGCGATCGGCGCGCAGATCGAAAAATGCCGCATCGACCAGCGCCAGCGCAATCTCGGTCGCGTATCCCTTACCCCAACTCTCGATACCGAGCATGTATCCCAGGTCGACCACATTGCGCTCGATGAACGACAAGTCGCACGCCCCGATCACGCGCCCGGACGCGATTTCTTCGACCGCGAGCTCGAACCGGGTCCGCGGCCGTTCGAGCTGCGAGGCGAGCAGGCCGTCGAGATAGTCTGCGGTGCTGTCCTCGTCGCGCGGGCCGAAGAAGAGGTATCGCGTGACGCGCGGATCCGACGAGTAGGCATAGACGGCGTGGAAGTCGGTTCTCACGAACTCGCGCAGATTGAGGCGGGCGGTGCGAATGGGAACGGTCAGCGTACGCACAGCACCTTGCCCGGATTCATGATGCCCTTCGGATCGAGCGCGCGTTTCAATTCGCGCATGACGGCGAGTTCCACGGGGTCGCCGCGGCGCGCGAATTCGGCTGCCTTCAAGCGCCCGATGCCGTGTTCGGCGCTGATGCTCCCGCCGAGACTCTCGACCAGATCGAACATGGCCTGCTCGAGCACGGGACCCCGCGCCATGAAGCTCTTGACATCCGCTCCGGTTTTTTGGCTCACGTTGAAATGCAGGTTGCCGTCCCCGGCGTGACCGTAGGAGATGACGTCTCCTTCGGGCGCCAGGCGGCGCACCAGCGCCGAGCCCTCTGCGATGAGGGTAGGGATCGCCGAGACCGGCACGGAGACATCGTGCTTGAGGCTTGCGCCATGGTGGCGCTGCGCCTCGGGCACCGATTCGCGCAGCTTCCACATGGCCTGGGCTTGCGCGATGGAAGTCGCGAACATCGCGTCCATGATGGTGCCGCTTGCTGCCGCATCTTCGAGAGCCGCGGTCAACAGAGTCATGAGATTCTGCCGCGCATTCGGGGAGGTGAGCTCGATGAGCAGATACCAGGGAGCATTCTGGTCGAGCGGATCGGCAACGCCCGAAATATGCTTCACGGTCAGTTCCACCGCCAAGCGGGGCATCAACTCGAAAGAGGTCACTTGATCGCCGGCCGCGGTGCGCAGGCGCGCCAGCAGATCCAAGGCATGCTGCGGTGAATCGATGCCCACCAGCGCGGTGGCCGTATCGGCCGGCTGCGGGAAGAGTTTCAAGCATGCCGCGGTAATGACCCCGAGCGTGCCCTCGGCACCCACGAACAGGGATTTCACATCGTAACCGGTGTTGTCCTTGCGCAGGCTCTTGAGGCTCTCGAGCACTCGGCCGTCCGCGAGCACGACTTCGAGCCCCAGCACCAGGTCACGCATCATGCCGTAGCGCAGAACCGCGGTGCCCCCCGCATTGGTCGACAGGTTGCCGCCGATCTGTGCCGTACCCTCGGAACCCAAGCTCAACGGGAAGAGGCGGTCGGCCTCACGCGCGGCGTTTTGCGCTTCGGCCAAGGTGCAGCCCGCCTCGACGATCATCGAGTAGTTGGCGGCATCGATCTGGCGGACGCGGTTGAGCCGGCGCAGGGACAGCACGATCTGTGACCCTGTTTCATCCGGTGTGGCACCGCCGCAGTAGCCGGTGTTGCCTCCGTGGGGCACGACCGCCACCTCGTCGCGATTGCAGACTGCCAAGATCTGTGCGACCTGGTCGACGCTTCGCGGCAGCAGCACCAGGGGAGTTGCGCCATGGTACAGGCGGCGAAAATCGGTCAGAAAGGGTGCCACCGCGTCCGGCGCCTCGAGCCAGGACCCGTTGCCGACGGCGGCCTTGAGCTCGCCTAAGGTATTTTGGCCTGGCGGGCGCGGCATGGGCGGTGCATGAAAATCAGAATCGCTTGCCGTTCGCTTCCCGTACCGCCGCCGGTACCGGTTTGAGATCCCAAATCACGCCGACGAACGACATCAGCTTCAACAGGTAGAAGGTGATGTCGAACTCCCACCAATAAAAACCCTGGCGCACGGACGCGGGGTAGTGATGGTGGTTGTTGTGCCATCCCTCTCCCAAGGTGATGATGGCCAGCCACAGGTTATTGCGGCTGGTATCACCGGTCTTGTAGCGCTGGCGCCCGAAGACATGGGAGAGGGAATTGATGGTATAGGTCCCGTGATAAACAGCGACGGTGGAGATGAAGAATCCCCACACCAACATCTGCCAGCCATTGGTGCCCAAACCCGGCGCCACATGTTTCAGCAATACGCCCAGCAAGAATACGCCGACGCCGAGAATCGTCGGCACCGCGATATCGAAACGGTCCAGGAAGCGCAGCTCGGGATACTTGAGAAGATCTTTCACCCGCGAGAGATCCGCGGCGAAGTGCTTGTGAGACATGAACCAGCCCATGTGGCTCCAAAAAAAGCCGTGCTGCACCGGTGAGTGCACGTCCTCCGGTTTATCCGAATAGACGTGGTGGTGGCGGTGATGTGCCGCCCACCAAATCGGGCCGCGCTGCACCGCCGAGGCGCCCAGCAATCCGAAGATGAACTGCCCCACGCGCGAGGTCTTGAAGGTACGGTGCGAGAAATAGCGGTGATAGAAGCCCGTGATGGCGAACATGCGCACCACGTACAGCGCCACGGTCACGATGAGCGCGATCCAGCTGAATCCCACCCAGATGACGGCGAGACACGCGGCATGCATCAGCAGGAAGGGGATGACCCGCGCCCAGTCGATACGCCTGCCCGAGTTCCGAGGCGTCGCAGTGTCGATCGGCCTGGTCGCAAAGTCGCTGTTGCCGAACCAGCGCGACAGCTCTCTGCCCACGCGTTCCACAGTCGGCGGCTCGATCACGATTTCATTGTCTGGAGTCATCAGTTTTCCTGAAGATTATGTAAATTTGTGGGCCCGGCGCGGCGCGCCTCAAGCCGGCGACTGCAGTGCTGCGATGCGTTCGTCGAGCGGCGGATGGCTCATGAACAGCCGCATGAAGCCGTCGGCTGCGCCGGTGTTGATTCCGAAGGCCTGCATTTGCTGCGGCATGGGCTCCCCATGGCTCTGCTTCAATGCCTGCAGCGCTGCAATCATGCTGCCGGTGCCGGCGAGGTCGGCACCGCCCCGATCGGCTCGAAATTCCCGCCGCCGCGAATACCAACTGACAATCATGCTCGCTAAGATTCCTAGGACGATCTGGGCCACCATCGTAGTCAAAAAGTACCCGATGCCGGACTCTTCCCGGTCGTTCTTGAACAGGGTCCGGTCGATGAGGCTACCGATGATGCGCGCCAGAAATATGACGAATGTATTTAGCACACCTTGCAACAAAGCGAGGGTAACCATATCACCGTTCGCTACATGAGTTATTTCGTGACCCAATACCGCTTCGACCTGGGAACGCGACATGCTGCGCAGCAGGCCGCTGCTCACCGCGACCAAGGCCGCGTTGCGGCGCGCGCCCGTCGCGAACGCGTTCATTTCCTCCGCATCGAAGATGCCGACCTCGGGCATGCCGATCTGCGCTCGATCGGCCAAGCGCTTGACGGTGCCGAGCAGCCATCTCTCCACGTCGGACTGAGGTTCGCCGATGACGCGCACGCCCATCATGCGCTTGGCCGTCCACTTCGACAGGGCGAGCGAGATCAGCGCACCGCCGAAGCCGAAAATTGCTGCAAATACCAGCAGGCCGCCGAGGCCGCCCCCCGCCAAACGAACGCCGAAAACCCGCTCGATGACGAAAATAATCAGGCTGAGCAGAGCCAGCACGGCCAAGTTCGTGACGAGGAACAGGAAAATGCGCTTCATGAGCCTTTTCTTTGGAGAAACCAACCGCAATATCGGAAAAGCCAACCACAATATGGTAACGCGGCTGGGGTTAGGTCGGGACGTTCCTATTCGATTTCAAGCTGCAGCGCGGGGCCGGGGAGCCTCAGGCGCACGCCGCACGGATGACCGCTGGACGGACAAACCCGTATGTGCTGGTAATATCAGGGGTTAATCTCGCAAAGGTAGGGCATGCAATATAAGGATTATTACGAAGTTCTCGGTGTGACCCGCGGCGCCGACGCGGACACGGTGAAACGGGCCTATCGCAAGCTCGCTCGCAAATATCATCCCGATGTCAGCAAGGAAAAGAACGCCGAGAGCAAGTTCAAAGAGCTTCAGGAGGCCTACGAAGTGCTGCGCGACCCGGACAAGCGCGCGGCCTACGACCAGCTGGGACGAGACTACCGGACAGGTCAGCAATTCCGGCCGCCGCCGGATTGGTCGCAGCGCTTCGGTCACTCCGGCAGCCAGCGGTTTTCCGATCTCAACGGCTTCAGCGATTTTTTCTCCAGCCTATTCGGCGGTGCGGCAGGAGGTCCGCCGCCCGAGGCGGACGCGGGCTACCTGGAAGTCACCGTGGAAGAGGCCTTTACCGGCACGAGACGCCGCGTGACGCTCAACGAGGGTGGCCGCTCGCGCTCCGTCGACGTGCAAATCCCGCCCGGGGTCAGCGAGGGCCAGTCGCTGCGCATCGCCGGCACCGGCGGCAACGCGTCCTTGATGTTCCGCATTCGACTGCGCCCGCATGCACTCTACGTCCCTCAGGGCAAGGACGTGCAGATCGAGCTGCCCCTCGCCCCGTGGGAGGCCGCCCTGGGTGCGAAGGTGGCTGTGCCTACGCTGGGCGGGACCGTCGAATTGACGGTGCCTGCCGGCGCACAGTCAGGGCAGAAACTTCGGTTGCGCGGGCGAGGTTTTCCCGGCACTCCCCGGGGCGACCAAATCGTCAGCATCAAGCTGGTCACACCCGCCGCGGGGTCCACACAGGAGAAAGCGGCCTACGAGCGTATGAAAAAGGAATTCAATTTCGATCCGCGGGCCGGCTGGCCGACGGCTTAAGGTTCGCGGCGGGGGCGGGGCTTGCGCTCAGCCGTCGCCGATTTCCTCCGGCGTCATCGCGCCGCCCGCATCGTCCCCGACGCCGTCGGGGATCATTCCGCCGCTGCCGTCCGCCAATCGCTCCGCCGCGACCAGCACGCTTTGCGGCTTGACGAACAAAGCCGACACCTCAGGGTGCGCGCTGCGGACCCGAGTTTCCAATTCGATCACGGCGCGCTCGATGTCCGGCGCGCGCAGATAGTCGAAGAAATCCAGGCTCAGCGTCGCGATCACATTGTTCGGTGCAAGCTGCACCGTGACGATGCTGTTGGCGCTGCAGACGCCGGCGATGCCGGAGGCGGTACGCATGATGGCGTCGCTCAAGGCAGGGTCGGCGCGTTCGCCGATCAGGAGTTCCTTTGATTCCCTCGCGAGCAATCCCGCGACTGCCGCCAGGATAACCGCGATGGCTAGGGATGCCACGCCATCCCAGCGGGTATCCCCTGTCAGTATGGCCGCCATCGTGCCCGCGGCCGCCACGGCCAGCCCTAAAATTGCCGCAGAATCCTCGAAAACCACGATGAATGCCGGCGGATCCTTCGAGCGCCGAAACGCTTCCCACCAGCCAAGGGTGCGCTGCGTGGCGCGGAACGCACGCACGCCGACCAGCCACGAGGCGACCTCGAATGCCAGCGAGACGGCAAGCACGACAAAGATGACCACAGGCCGTTCGATGGGCACAGGGTGCAACAGTCGATCCACGCCCTCATACGTGGAGACACCCGCGCCCAGAGCGAAGATCAGCAGGGCGACGACGAAGCTCCAGAAATAGAGCTCCCGGGCATAGCCCAAGGGGTGCACGCGGTCGGGCGGCCTCGAGGAGCGTGCGATTCCGTAGAGCAGCAATAGCTCATTGACGGTGTCGACCAGGGAATGAACCGCCTCGCTCAGCATGGCCGCTGATCCGCTGACGGCGGCGGCCACGAACTTCGATGCTGCAACCAGCAAATTGCCCGCCAGCGCCGCCCAAACAGCCGCATTGGTGCCGGTTTTCGCCATCTTGAATTTTGCGATCCTGCCCGTAGATGCTGACTTGAAGTAGGCTTGTCGTCTTGAAGAATGGAGCGAGAGGCCCCACAACACACAAGGCTCGAGTTCCCCGTAAAACAACCAAATTGTAAGGCCATGACGACCGAAACACAGCCGCAGATCAAAGAGTTCCAAGCCGAAACCAAGCAAGTATTGCGATTGGTGATCCACTCGATGTATTCGCACAAGGAAATTTTCCTGCGCGAACTGATTTCCAACGCCTCGGACGCCTGCGAGAAGCTGCGCTTCGAGGCGCTCGCCAAGCCCGATCTATTGGGCTCGGACGCTCTCTCGGTCAGGCTCGTGCCCGACGCCGCAGCCGGCACCCTGTCGATCAAGGATAACGGGGTCGGCATGAGCGAGGCGGAGGTGATCGACAATCTCGGCACCATTGCACGCTCCGGAACCAAGAGATTCCTGGAAACCCTGAGCGGGGATTCGGCGAAGGATGCGCAGCTGATCGGCCAGTTCGGCGTGGGCTTCTATTCGGCGTTCATCGTCGCCGACAAGGTCACGGTGCTCACCAAGCGCGCCGACTCTCCCGGAGTCCGGTGGGACTCGGACGGCGAAGGCCAATACGAGATTCAAGCCGACGCCAAAGCGGACCGCGGCACCGAAGTGATCCTGCACCTCCGCGACGACGACAAGGAATTTCTGGAACCGGCCACCTTGAGGCAATTGGTGCGCAAGTACTCGGATCACTTGAGCATACCCATCGTCCTCAAGGCGGGCGACACCGAAGAGACCGTCAACCAGGCCAAGGCGTTCTGGACGCGCCCCAAATCTGAGCTCAGCGATGAGGATTACCAGGCGTTCTACAAGCACATTGCCCACGACTCCGAGGGTGCACGCGCATGGGCGCACAACAAGGTCGAAGGCAACATCGAATATACGTCGCTCTTGTATCTGCCCAAGCGCGCACCCTTCGATTTATTCGAGCGTGAGCAAAAACACGGCATTCAACTCTATGTCAAGCGCGTGTTCATCATGGACAAGGCGGCGGAACTGCTGCCGCCTTACTTGCGCTTCATGCGTGGGCTCGTCGACTCGGCCGACCTGCCCCTGAACGTATCGCGCGAGCTGCTCCAGAACAATCGCACCGTCGAGAAGATCAGGTCTGCGCTGGTCAAGCGCACGCTGGACTTGCTCGAGGATCTGGCGGCAAACAAGCCGGAGGAATACGCGGAGTTCTGGAAGAGCTTCGGCGTGGTGCTGAAGGAAGGCATCATCGAGGACCCGAGCCAGAAAGAGCGCATCGCGAAGCTGCTGCGCTTTCACTCCACCGCCGCGGCCGGCGATGCTCCCGAGGTCACGCTCGAGCAGTACGTCTCGCGCATGAAATCCGACCAGAAAGCGATTTACTATCTGACTGCCGATACGCTCGCCGCCGCGCGCAACAGTCCGCATCTAGAAGGTTTTCGCGCGAAGGGCATGGAAGTGCTGCTGCTCATCGACCGCATCGACGAATGGGTGGCCGGCCACCTGCACGAGTTCGACGGCAAAACGCTCGCGAATGTCGCGAGCAGCGCCGCCGACGTGGCGTCCGCCATCGAGACGCCGGAAAAGGCCGCCGCCGAATCGGCCTTCAAGGACACCGCGGAGCGCCTGGGCAAAATCTTGTCCGGCAAGATTGCGAGTGCCCGGGTGTCCGCCCGGCTGACCGAGTCGCCCGCGGTTCTGGTCGCGGGAGAATTCGGCGTGAGCCTGCGCATGGGCCGCATTCTCAAGCAGGCGGGCCAGAACAATCCGTTCGCCACACTGCCGATTCTCGAATTGAATCCCAAACATCCCTTGGTCGAGCGTCTCGGAGGCACTGCCGATGACGCCGCCTTCGCAGATCTGGCCCACGTTCTCTACGACCAGGCAATGCTGGCGGAGGGCGGCGAGCTGGACGACCCCGCGACCTTCGTTCGCCGCGTCAACCGGCTCATCGTGGAAGGCCTCGCTGCGCAGCCGAAAATCATTTTGAGCTGAGCATGCTGACACCGCAGTGGGTTGCCGCGCAGAACACAAGCCACGAGTCGTCCGCGGGAGACGACTCCTTGCTCGACGCGTACTCCGGTGCGGTGATCGGCGCGTTGGAGCGGGTGGCGCCCGCGGTCACGTTCATCGAGGTCGAACATGGCGCCGGGGCGGCGGGCCGGCGCGCGCCCAACGGCCGTGCGCCCAGGGGGCGCGGCACGCCCGAAGCGCGCCGTCCCGTGCGCGGCAGCGGTTCCGGATTCCTGTTCACGCCGGACGGCTATCTCCTGACCAACAGCCACGTGGTTCAGGGGTCGGACCAGATCACGGTGCGCTTGAACGACGACACCCGCTTCAGCGCCGATCTGGTCGGAAACGATCCTGATTCGGACCTGGCGGTGCTGCGAATCGGCTCGCCCAGCGCTCTGCCCTATGCGGAGTTCGGCGATTCCGCGGCCCTGAAGGTGGGACAGGTGGCGATCGCCATCGGCAATCCGCTCGGATATTCCAAGACCGTGACGACGGGTGTCATCTCGGCGCTCGGGCGCACGCTGCGGGCCACTTCCGGCAGACTCATGCACGACGTCATTCAAACGGACGCCGCGCTCAATCCGGGAAATTCCGGGGGACCGCTGGTCGACTCGAAGGGCAGGGTAATCGGCGTCAATACCGCGATGATCCCGCAAGCCCAGGCCATTTGTTTTGCCACGGGAATCAACACGGCAAAATGGGTCATTGGCCAGTTGTTCGCACACGGCCGGGTGCGCCGTGCCTATATCGGGGTTTCCGGAGCCACGGTGCCCATTGCGACTCGCGTGGTGCGGCATTTCGAACTGCAAAGCTCCACCGCCGTGCATGTGTTGGAACTAGTGCCGGGCAGTCCGGCCGCGGTTGCGGGCGTCGAGGTGGGCGATCGCATGATTGCGCTCGACGGCGTGCCCGTCGACGGGATCGACGGCCTGCAGCGCCTGCTCGACTCGAGTTGGATCGGGCGCGAGTGCGAGCTGAAGTTGCTGCGCCGATCGAGCGTGATTCGTGTGAAAATCCGGCCCATCGAACTGCCCACGCGCGGCGTGTGAGAATCCAGGAGTCGCTTCAAATGAGTACGCAATCCCATTCGATCACCTTGGCGGTGCCGCCGGAGCCCACCGACCATCTCGAAGGTTCGGAGCACGCGCGGGTGACGCTGGTCGAATACGGCGACTTCGAATGCCCCAGCTGCAAGGTCGCGACGGCGACGCCAAAGCTCCTGCTGGAGCGATTTCCCAACAAGATTCGTTTCCTATTTCGGCACTTTCCGCTGCAGGACGCTCATCCGCACGCGCTGCTGGCGGCCGAGGCCTCGGAAGCGGCGGCGGCGCAGGGAAAGTTTTGGCCGATGCACGATTTGCTGTTCCAGAACCAAGCGCACCTCAAGGACAGGGATTTGCATCGCTATGCAACGGACCTGGGTCTGGACATGGCGCGATATACAGCGGAGATGGACGATCACATCTACCTGCAGAAGGTGCGCGAACATATCGAGGGCGGCCGCCGCAGCCACATTCGTGCCACGCCGACGTTCTTCCTCGACGGCGTCGTGCAGGACATCTCTTTCGGCATGAAGGCGCTGCACGATGCTGTGGCGAACGCCGTGGGACGCGTCAGCGAGCCTACTCGCACGCCGCGCCGGATGACGTGAGCGGCGCCGGTGCTGCGCTCGGCACGGCCTCGGCGTGCTCGCGCAGAATCCTATAGACGACATTGAGAGGCATCGCCCGATCGAATTGCCGGTGGCGAATCGGCAGCAGGGTATCCGCGACGCTGCCCGGGAGCCGCGCGCTTTCCACGGTGACGTAGCCGTCGGAGGCTCGGCCTTGGGAATCGCGCGCGGCCGTGCCCATGATGGAATAGAAGGGAACACCGTCGACGATGGGTAAATCGCCGTAGGCCTGCATGAGTGGATTGTGCGGCGAGAGAGACGCCACGCTGGTCATGCGGCCGGAGGTGAACTCGGAGCGAATGTTGGGCTGCAGTTCCTGCGAATCGCGCAGCCCTATTTCGCGGGTGAGATTCACGTAGTCTGCCGGCAGGCGCAAAAGGCTGGCGCTCAGCCGGCCGAGCAGTCCGTCCGCCCTGTCGCTGCCGTGTTGCGGTGTTCCCATGAAAATGATCAGGCCGACGCTTGGCCAGGGCTTGAGAAGGAGCGCGTCCTCGAATGTGCTGCGGACGGGTGCGTCGGCGTGCAGCGCGTCGACGGGCACGCGAAATGTGGTGTCCCAGAGCTTGGTGCCGCTGTCTACGGCAACCGATTTGGCCAGCAGTCCGCCCATGCTGTGACCGATCAAGACCAGCTTCGGACTCACATTGGGATCGTATTTGACCACGGCAAGAAATTCTGCAAGCTCACGCCGAAAGCGGGTGGCGGTGGCCAAGAAGCTCTCATTGGTCGCGTACGTGTAGTGAATGATCTGGTATCGACCGCGCAATTCTTCGGATCCCAGAATGTCATTGGTGAGTTCGCGCCACGCCTCGGCGCTCGAGGCAAGGCCGTGAATCAATATCAGCGGAATCTTGTCGGGGTCCCAGGGCGCGCTCACGGTTACACCTAAGCGGCTGCCGGGAACCCTGTTGCCGAACAGAGCGGCGCGGCCCGCGGCGCGCGAATGATCGCGCGTGATCTCCACCGCATAGGGCGCGGTGAAATCGGCCGCGACGGGCAGGGTTTGCCTGCCGAAGCACACATATTCCGCCAGACGGGTGTCGGCGAGCCCTACCCGCACGCGTTCCGGCTGGGTTTGTAGATCCGGCGAGTTGCTCAAATCGTCGCTGGCGAAGCGCAGGTACACCGTAATGGGTGCGATGTACCCGCCCGCCGGAAAGTATTGCTCCAGCGGGAAACCTTCTTCCCCCGGCGCGCGCCGCGCAGCCGAGCGGCGCGCCACCATGGGTATGCCGATGCCGTCCCGCGTATAGCGGTTGCGGAGACCCGTGATTCGATAGCCCCAGGCGAGCGAGAAATCACTGAAAAAATAGGCATATAGATCGCTGTCGTCATTGTCGAAGGTTACGTTGAACGCTCCGGCCGGAGTGGTTTCCGTAAGATCGCCCGTCCAGTTGCGTCCCGAGGCCATCAGCATCAGGAAGTAGCGCCCCGCGGCGAGGCTGTA
>Ga0210406_10007236_pt1 | contig 11325 bp, 6 predicted proteins | sample IncBWC30MmetaG_FD_155454 | JGI IMG/M metagenome (GOLD analysis project Ga0210406, IMG submission 155454) | Forest soil microbial communities from Barre Woods Harvard Forest LTER site, Petersham, Massachusetts, United States - Inc-BW-C-30-M | ecosystem: Environmental > Terrestrial > Soil >... | reverse complement strand
CGCTAACTGGTTTTACGCTGCCCAAAATTTGGTGGGTGCGCGCGCATGAGCCGGAAAATTGGTCGCGCGTGCGCTCCGTGATGCTGCCGAAGGACTATGTGCGGTTCAAGTTGACGGGGGAGCGCGCCACAGACGTGGCGGACGCATCCGGGACCCTGTTGTTCAATGTGGTGCACCGCCGCTGGTCCGCGGAGATGCTCGAAGCGTCCGATTTGCAGGCCGAGATTTTGCCGGAGGTTTTCGAGTCGTCGGAGATTACGGGGCGAGTGTCGATGGATGGCGGGGCGGCAAGCGGGCTTCGGGACGGCACGCCAGTGGTTGCTGGCGGCGGTGATCAAGCGGCAGGCGCGGTAGGCATGGGAATTGTTGAACCGGGGAACGTCAGCGCGACGATTGGGACTTCGGGCGTGGTGTTCGCGGCGACGAGCAGTCCGGTGGTCGAGCCGAAGGGAAGAATTCATACGTTCTGCCATGCGATTCCCGGTCGCTGGCACGTAATGGGTGTGACCCAAGGCGCCGGCCTCTCTTTGCGGTGGTTTCGCGACCAGTTCGGCGGCGGTGCCTCCTATGACGCCTTGATGAAAGAAGCTGCGGCAGTTCCTGCGGGCGCCGATGGTTTGCTTTGGACGCCGTACTTAATGGGCGAGCGGACCCCGCATCTCGATCCCAACGCGCGCGCCGCATTAGTAGGGCTCACGGCACAGCACACGCGAGCGCACGTAATCCGCGCAATTCTCGAAGGCGTTGCCTTCAGTTTGCGCGATACTTTCACAATTTTTCGAGGCTTGGGTGTGCCGGTGAAATCAATACGCCTCGGCGGCGGCGGAGCCCGCAGCTCGTTATGGCAGCAGATCCAGGCGGACGTTTACGGAATGCCGGTCGACCTTGTTTCAGCGGAGGAGGGAGCTGCGTACGGGGCGGCGCTCCTCGCGGGCGTAGGCGTAGGTGTGTGGCAATCGGTGGACGCAGCAGGCGCAACGGCGGTGCAGGTGGCGAAGCGCGTGGAGCCGATCGGGAAAAACGTGGACTTGATGGATCGGGGGTACGAGGAGTATCGAAAACTCTATCCAGCCCTGCGGACTATTGGTCGGTGAAACTGGACGGAGCGCGCATTCGCCCTCGAACAGGACTGGGCTGCAATTGATATTGCAATAGACGAAACACTTCCTGGCGTGGGAATCTGTGCCCAATCCCTAAGTACCGGGAGCGCCCACAAACACAATGTACTATTGACTAAACACCCAAGCTTTGTTACTCTCCCGGATGTTACCTCGACAGAACCCCGCAAGTTATTTGCTTCCTATCACATCGCTGCAAGCCAAGCATTATCAAGCGATTACGCACTCTTTTGCGCAACGGGAATCAGCTATCCCCTCTGGTTTCAGTGGTTTCCACACTCTTTTGGTCGTGATAGGGGGTGGGGGGTATACATACCTGTCAGGGGTTGAATTCAAGGAAGCTTATCGATGTACGGCAAGTGCCGTACAATGCTGACCTAGGACTGGGCAGCCCATCGGACTGAAGGACGAAGATTCAATGGCCGTGATGAAGGATCCCAGAGTTGGAAATGTCGTGAATACCGCAGCTACGCCGCCAGTCCGTCTGCCCGCGGACCAAGAAGCGTTGGCCGTGTTGGCGGGGCGCAAGCTCCAACCCAATCGCGGCATCCCACTGAATCTAGACTGGATCGAGAATATTCGCGTCAACACCAGCGCGGTCGAGCGGCGCGCGCAGACGCTGGTTACACGGCGCACCGTAAAAAAAGACTGGCAGATCGCATGGCTCCTCCGCGCAATTTCGTGCATGGATCTCACCACTCTTTCCAGCGACGACACGGACGAGCGTGTACGGCGCTTGTGCGCGAAGGGGCGGCAACCGATTCGGCAGGATTTGGTGAAACTGCTTGGGATCGAATCGCTGGATATTCGAGTAGCGGCCATTTGCGTGTATCACTCATTTGTGGAAACGGCCGTGCGCGCCTTGGAGGGGAGCGGCATCAAGGTCGCTGCCGTGTCGACCGGATTTCCCGCAGGCTTGTCTCCGCTCGATGAACGCGTGGCCGAGATACGACGCTCGGTGGAAGCTGGAGCGCACGAAATTGACGTGGTCATCACGCGAGCGCACGTTTTCGGCGGCCGCTGGCAAGCCCTATTTGATGAGATCGCCACTTTCAAGGCCGCGTGCGGGAACGCGCACATGAAGGTGATTTTGGGGACGGGCGATCTGCTGACGCTGCGCAACGTGGCGCGCGCGAGCATGGTCGCAATGATGGCCGGCGCGGACTTCATCAAGACATCGACAGGAAAAGAGACGGTGAACGCAACGCTGCCGGTAGGAGTGGTGATGACGCGCGCCATTCGCGAATACGCACAGCAGACCGGCATGGCCGTTGGATTTAAACCGGCGGGCGGGATTCGCACTGCGAAGCAGTCGATTGAGTGGCTTTCTCTAATGAAGGAAGAGCTGGGCAGTTCATGGCTCAACGCCAAGCTTTTTCGTCTCGGCGCGAGCTCGATGTTGGCGGATATTGAGCGTCAGTTGGAATTTCACGCGACCGGCAGGTACTCAGCGGAGTATCGGCATCCGCTTGCGTAAGATTGTGTTCTAAGCACGCTGCTCTGAGGATGGCTGAGCACAAAGCATGAGCGTCACAGAAAAATTTCTATCGATGGAGTACGGTCCAGCGCCGGAGGATCCGCGCGAGGCACTGGTGTGGCTGGACCGGCATGCGCGCAAGCTCGGCCACTCCATCGGCGGCTCGTTTCGTCCTCCGACTGATGGCATTTATTTCGACACGTTTGACCCTTCCACGGGCGAGCGGTTGGCTGCGGTTGCGCAAGGTTCTGCGGCGGACATCGACGCGGCCGTGAAGGCCGCGCGCAGCGCTTTGCCCGAGTGGCAAGCTCTCACGCCGCACGCGCGAGCTCGCTATCTTTATGCTTTGGCTCGACAAGTGCAAAAGCATTCGCGCCTGCTTGCGGTTCTGGAAACGATGGACAACGGCAAGCCGATTCGCGAGAGTCGCGACCTGGATATCCCGCTCGTCGCACGCCATTTTTATCACCATGCCGGTTGGGCGCAGCTCCTATCGCAGGAATTTCCGGGTTACGTCGCATGCGGAGTCGTCGGACAAATCATTCCCTGGAATTTTCCGCTGCTGATGCTGGCGTGGAAGATTGCTCCGGCCTTGGCCACGGGAAACACAGTGGTGCTCAAGCCCGCGGAGTTTACGCCGCTGACGGCGCTGGCGTTCGCGGAGATTTGCCAGGAAGTGGGCTTGCCACCGGGCGTGGTGAACATCGTTACAGGCGATGGGTCTACTGGCGAAGCGCTGGTGAAACATCCGGACGTGGACAAGATTGCGTTCACGGGCTCCACGGAAGTTGGCCGAGCGATTCGCGCGGCTACGGCGCAGAGCCACAAGAAAATTTCGCTCGAGCTGGGAGGCAAGTCGCCTTTCATCATTTTTGAGGATGCGGACCTGGACAGCGCGGTAGAAGGATTGGTGGACGGAATTTGGCTTAACCAGGGCCAAGTGTGCTGCGCGGGCTCGCGTTTGCTGATGCAGGAGAGCGTCGCGGAGACGCTGCTTGGCAAAGTGCGCGAGCGCATGAGCACGCTGCGGGTTGGGCCGCCGCTCGATAAAGCTATCGATGTCGGGGCGATAGTGGCGCGTGTGCAGTTGGAGCGAATCCAGCGGTTGGTGGAGCAGGGTGTAGCGGAAGGCGCGACCTGTTGGCAGCCGCCGTCCCTTGCGATGCCTTCGCGCGGATTATTTTTCCCGCCGACATTGCTGAGCAATGTGCATCCGACGTCGACCGTCGCGCACCAGGAGATTTTCGGCCCGGTGCTCGCGGCCATGACGTTCCGTACGCCGCGCGAAGCCGTGGAGCTTGCGAATAATACGGTGTATGGGCTCGCGGCCAGCGTTTGGAGCGAGAGCATTAATGTAGCCCTGCACATTGCCGCGCAATTAAAGGCCGGGGTCGTTTGGGTGAATAGCACGAACCTGTTTGACGCGGCGTGTGGATTTGGCGGCTACAAGGAAAGCGGATTCGGACGCGAAGGCGGACGGGAAGGTTTGTACGAGTATCTCGAGCCTGCATGGTTCAAGAGCGCGCCACGCTCAGCAACAAAGCCCACCGCTATTGATCAGCCGCCCGAACAAGGAATGGACGCTGCAGCGCCGCTGATCGACCGCACGGTAAAATTGTACATTGGCGGCAAACAGGCACGTCCGGACTCCGGTTACAGCATTGAGGTGCGCCGTGCGGATGGCCGTTTGCTGGGTGAGGCTCCGCTCGGCAATCGCAAAGACATTCGCAATGCGGTGGAAGCGGCGCGAAAAGCGGACGGCTGGGCCAGGACTACGGCCCACAATCGCGCACAAGTGCTGTACTACATTGGCGAGAATCTTTCGCAGCGCGCGGAGGAAATCGTAGGGCGTCTCGCTACCGTGGTCGGTAAGGAGCAGGCCGCTGCGGAAGTCCGGCAGGGAATCGAACGCGTTTTTTCCTACGCGGCTTGGGCGGACAAATATGATGGCGCCGTCCACAACCCGCCCTTCCGCAGCATTTCGTTGGCGATGCATGAGCCGGTCGGCACGATCGGTATTATTTGTCCTGCGAATGTGCCTCTCCTCGGGTTTCTGTCCTTACTGATGCCCGCGATTGCCATGGGCAACACGGTCGTGGCGGTTCCTTCGGAAACGTATCCGCTCATCATCGGCGACTTGTATCAAGTTTTTGAAACCAGCGACTTACCGGGCGGAGTTGTGAATATCGTTTCGGGCCGCAGCACCGAGCTACTGAAGGTCCTGGCAGAACACGACGATGTGGACGCCATCTGGTCTTTTGCGGGCGAAGCGAGCAGCGCCGCAGCGAAGTCGTTATCCGTCGGCAATCTGAAGCAAGTCTTCAGCGATGAAGGCCGGGCCATCGATTGGTTCAACATCGAACAGGGTGAAGGCCGTTGGTTTCTGCACCATGCCACCCAAGTAAAGAACATTTGGGTACCATACGGAGAATAGGTTCTTCTTTTACAGTTAGCAGCCGGGCATTCCCCAATATGCCTGTGTGAAACCTGAGTGCAGTCCTATGTATAATCGAGAAGGGGTTTTGAAGGCCCCCGAATCGCGTATCCCACCCGCGAATTGGCATCTTCCCCGGACATACTGATTTCGGAGAGAGACCGTTGGACACTCCCGCCACCTTAGTAGATCGCGCACTCAGCACACTTCGCCGCGTCGTGATTGAAGCGGTAGAACCCGAGGTGGACGGCGGAAAGTTCCCCATTAAACGATGCGTTGGCGACCTCGTTCGCGTGCAGGCGGATATCTTTGCGGACGGCCACGATCAACTCGCGGCACGGTTGCTTTTTCGGCGGGCCGATGATTCCGAGTGGCAAGAGACAGCGATGCGGCTGATCGAAAATGATCGCTGGGCGGGAGAATTCGAGGTAAGTGAGCTCGGGCGGTACGTTTACACGATCATCGGCTGGGTGGATACGTACGGTACCTGGGCCGCTGATTTGGCCAAGAGAGTGAAAGCGGGCGTCGACATCTCCGTGGACATACTGCGCGGAGTGGAGCTGCTGCAATCGGCCGCGGATCGAGCCAGGGGTGCGGATCGGCGAGAGTTGGCTTATGCGATGGAGCGATTGCGCGAGTTGGCGGCGAACCCCACTGCTGCGGTCGAGTTCGCACAAAGCGCTGAACCTTCGGAGCTAATCACTCGAAACCGCGATTTGAGCCAGGACACGCGGTATGAAAGGGAACTGGTCGTTGTCGTAGATCCGGTTAGGGCTCGCTTTGGCGCGTGGTATGAGATGTTTCCGCGCTCGTGCACTACGGACGCGAAGCGGCCTGGAACATTTCGCGATTGCGCCGCTCGGCTCGGTTACGTCGCAGGAATGGGCTTTGACGTTTTATATTTGCCGCCAATTCATCCCATCGGCATCACCGAGCGAAAGGGCAAGAACAACTCATTGGTTTTTGCTGCGGACGACGTCGGCAGCCCGTGGGCGATTGGCGGAATGGAAGGCGGGCATAAGTCGATTCACCCGCAACTAGGCACTTTGGCAGACCTCAAAAATCTGCAGCGTAAGGCGCAAGAGTTGGGGTTGGAAGTTGCGCTCGATATCGCGTACCAGTGTTCCCCTGATCATCCTTACGTGAAAGAGCATCGCGAATGGTTTCGCGAGCGGCCTGACGGGACAGTTCAGTATGCGGAGAATCCGCCGAAGAAATATCAAGATATTTACCCGTTCGACTTTGAGACCAAGCATGCGCCCGACCTTTGGGAAGAGCTCAAGAGCATTGTGGTGTATTGGGCAGAGCAAGGATTTCGCATTTTTCGCGTGGACAATCCGCACACCAAGCCATTTGTTTTTTGGGAATGGCTGATTAACGATGTGAAGCGCGACTATCCTGACGCCATTTTTCTCTCCGAGGCGTTCACGCGTCCGAAGGTGATGTATCGACTGGCAAAGGTCGGTTTCACGCAGTCTTATACTTACTTTGCGTGGAAGAATACGAGCGCGGACTTAACCAAATATTTTACGGAGCTGACCCAGACACCGGTTCGCGAGTATTTTCGTCCGAACGTGTGGCCCAACACGCCAGACATTTTGAATGAATATCTACAAAATGGCGGTAGACCGGCCTTTGCGGCGCGATTTATCTTGGCCGCAACGCTCGGAGCGAGCTATGGCATTTATGGTCCAGCGTTTGAACTTTATGAAAATCGACCGATCCGAGCGGGCAGTGAAGAGTACCTAAATTCGGAAAAATATGAGATCCGCGTTTGGGACACCGACAATCCAAACAGCCTGAAGGACCTGATGACGCACGTGAATGCGATTCGCAAGGCGAGCCCGGCGCTGCACGGCGATTGGAGCCTGCGATTCCATCCCACAGACAACCAACAATTGATTGCCTACAGCAAAGTGTCAGAAGATTCTTCCGATAAGATTCTGGTGGTGGTCAATCTTGATCCGCACAATACGCAAGCTGGCTGGGTCTCGGTCGCTCTGAAAGAGCTTAAGCTGGGCAATGACGAGGCCTACCAAGTGCATGACCTACTGACCGATGCGCGCTACGTATGGCGTGGCTCGAGAAATTTTGTGCAGTTAAATCCTTCGATTCTCCCGGCTCATATTTTCCGGGTTCATCCGATAGGTTGACCTTTGCAGGACTCACCCACGCCGCCATCCATCGTTTCGCAGCCGCAGCCGGAGAGCTCCGCCTTGCTCTTGCAGGACGAAAACCTCTGGTACAAGGACGCGGTTATGTACCAGCTTCACGTGCGCACGTTCTGCGACAGTAATGCGGACGGGATCGGCGATTTCCGCGGGCTGACGAGCAAGCTCGACTATTTGCAAGAGCTGGGCATAAACGCTATCTGGGTTTTGCCTTTCTATCCTTCGCCGCTGCGTGACGACGGATATGACATTGCAGACTACACTTCGGTTCATCCGTCGTACGGAACGCTGCAGGACTTCAAGGATTTTCTCGCCGCGGCGCACAATCGGCGTATTCGCGTGATCACTGAGATGGTCGTCAATCATACGTCAGATCAGCACCCATGGTTTCAAGAAGCCCGGAGTTCCCGAGAGAACCCCAAGCGAGATTGGTACGTTTGGAGCGATACGGACAATCGCTACCAGGGCGTGCGCATTATTTTCGTCGATACCGAAATGTCCAATTGGTCCTGGGATCCGATTTCAAAATCGTATTACTGGCATCGCTTCTTCAATCATCAACCGGATTTGAATTACGACAATCCCGCGGTTCGCGAAGCAATGTGGAAAGTCATGAAGTTCTGGCTCGACATCGGCGTGGACGGCTTCCGGCTAGACGCGGTTCCTTATCTAATCGAGCGCGATGGCACGTCATGCGAAAACTTGCCGGAGACTCACGAGATAATTCGCGATTTTCGCAAGCGGATTGACCTTGCGTATCCGGGTAAGATGCTGCTCGCCGAAGCCAATCAGTGGCCTGCGGATGTGCGTTCCTATTTCGGAAATGGCGACGAGTTTCACATGGCGTTCCACTTTCCCTTGATGCCGCGGATGTTTATGGCCGTCAAACTGGAAGATCGCAAGCCCATCATCGAAATTCTAGAGCAGACCCCGCAAATTCCCGAGAATTGCCAGTGGTGCATCTTCTTGCGCAATCACGATGAACTGACGCTGGAGATGGTCACCGACATCGAACGCGACTACATGTACGACGAGTATGCGGTCGATAAAGCGATGCGCATAAATCTGGGGATTCGCCGCCGTCTGGCGCCGATGATGGAGAATGATCGACGGCGCGTGGAGCTTTTGACCGGGATGCTGCTCTCCATGCCCGGAACTCCCATTATTTATTACGGTGACGAAATCGGCATGGGCGACAACGTTTATTTGGGCGATCGAAACGGTGTGCGCACGCCGATGCAGTGGAATGGCGGATGGAATGCCGGCTTTTCGGCGGCCGATCCGGAGCGTTTGTATTCCCCGCTCATCTCCAATCCCGTTTATGGCTATCAAGCGATTAACGTGGACTCGCAAAGGCGCTCGGCGCATTCGCTGCTCTCGTGGACAAAGTCCGTGATTCAGACGCGAAACGCCTTCCGCGTGTTCAGTCGCGGATCGATTGAATTCCTGAATCCTTCGAACCACCGGGTGCTCGCGTACGTGCGTCGCCTCGGCGAAGAAAAAGTGCTCATCGTGAACAATCTTTCCAGCTCGGCGCAAGCGGTCGAGCTGAATCTGCAAATGTATAAGAGGCATATTCCGATCGAGATGTTTGGCAGAAACCTGTTTCCCCGCATCGGTGATCTGCCGTACCTGCTGACTTTGGGTCCCTACCAGTTTTATTGGTTCCGTCTCCGTCGAATTTGATTTAATTGGTTGATGCCGCCAAGGTTTTTCCGAATCGTGAGCAGACCGTCATGCAATAAGGAGCGCAGGGCAATTGGCTGAAGAAAGTTTCCTCGCTGACGATTTTATTCGCCAGCTTATGAGCGTGGGCGAGGTGGATCTGCTAGTGGGCATCCCGTCCTACAACAACGCTTCGACAATCGCGCAGGCTCTGCACAGCGTCGAGGAGAGTCTACGTCAGAATTTCGTCCGCGAACGGGCAGTGATCCTGAACGTGGACGGCGGATCCGGGGACGAGACGCGGCAGGTGTTTGAGCAGACCAGTGAGCGAAGGGAAGCTGGCCATAAGGGTTTGACATCTCTACGCACCATCCATCGCATTTCTTGCATGTACGATAGATCGCCATCTCAGGGCGTAGCCTTGCGGAGTGTCGTCGCGGCCGCCGATTTGCTGCGCGCACGAGCATGCGCCGTGATTTCCCCCGCGACAACGAACCTAACGCCTTCCTGGATCGCCAACTTGCTGCGGCCGGTCTATCGCGAAGGCCTGGACTTTGTTGCGCCTCTATATGTACGCAGCAGATTTCAGGGACTGCTGGCGCGCGATCTGCTTTATCCCATGAGCAGGGCTGTTTTTGGGCAGCGAATCCGCGAGCTCTATTCCGACGAATGGGGATTTTCCGGGCGGCTGGCGAGCCAATGTTTGGAGCAAGATGTATGGCGTGAAGAGGCGGTTCGCACGCGTCCCGAAGCGTGGATGGGTATCCTGGCGGGTAGCACGGGTTTGAAATGCGGCCAATATTTCTTGGGACCGAAGACGGTTTCCCCGTCAGCTACCGGGCCAGACATCGTGGACGCTATCCGCCAAACGGTTGGGAATTTTTTCTGGTGCATGGAAACGAATCAACCTTACTGGATGAGTCGCTCCAATTCGCCGTCGGTCTCTACGTTTGGACCCGAACATGAACTATCGGCAGACGGCATCCCGCCGAGCCAAGAGAAGATGTTCGAGCTTTTCCGCAGCGGCGTGAACGAGTTGGAACCAATTCTTGCTTCCATTCTTACTCCGGACACGCACGCCCAGATCAAGGCAATTGCCTTAAGTGATCGCGCGAAGTTTCGCTTTGCGGCGGAGCTGTGGGTGAAGACACTCTACGAGTTTGCGGCGTCCTATCACCGTGCGGTGCTCAACCGCGATCATCTCGTACAGGCTTTGGTTCCGCTGTATCGCGGCAGGGTCTATTCCTTCCTGCTCGAGCATGCAAATTCTTCCGCGGAAGCGATGGAAGCGCAGTCCGAGATTCTTTGTCAGGAATTCGAACGCCAAAAACCATATTTGCTGGAGAGATGGACCGCGAAAAGTTGAGGTGCAGCCATGAAGGAAGTAATTATCCAGGGACTCAGACAGGCCTACAGCAATCTTGTGCACATGTTTGCGGAGTTCTTGCCGCGGCTGTTGGTGATGCTAGTAATTGTGCTCGTCGGTTTGGTGGTCGCCTACTTGCTGAAGACGACCTTGCGCGCCGTACTCCACGTCACCAGGCTTGACCGGCTGTCTGAAGAAGCCGGCGCATCGCGCTTCCTGCGTATGGCAGCGCTTCCTTCGATGACCGAGTTGCTGAGCCGCTCGTTGTTCTGGGTCACCTGGTGCGGCTTTATCTTGATCGGGATTAGTGTCCTGGGAGTCGCAGGTCTCCAGGAACAGATTTCGAGACTCTTTCTGCTGCTGCCGGCGATATTCGTCGCGATACTGATTCTCTTCGTAGGTCTCGTTACGGCGAATTTCTTGTCGCGCGCTGCGCTCCTTGCCGCCGTGAACGCTGGTTACCCGTCACCGAAGCTGCTGAGCTGGTCCATCCGATTCGTAATTTGGGCTCTGGCTGTTTCCATGGCTTTGGAACAGGTTGGGGTCGCGCGCCAGACGGTGATCGCGGCATTTTCAATTGTGTTTGGAGCGTTCATGTTTGGATTGGCGATTGCCTTTGGCCTGGGAGGAAAGGATCTTGCTCGTGATTTTCTGGAGCGGAGCCTGGGTGAGAAGAAAAGGGAAAAGTACGAGGAGCCCCAGCCGCTGTGATTGCCTTGCAAGGGCCCTAAGTGCGCTGAATCTTGAGGAAACGTGCCAGGAAATCCAATTCTCGCCGAGATGCTTTCTGATCTGCGCCAGAGCCTTCCGGCTCAACTGCGGTCTTTTCTAGCCAGCCAGCGCTGGTTTGGCGGGAAGGCTCGCCAGATTCTTGGTGTCGATATCCTCGATGCGATTCCCATCGGAAGAGAGGAACGCGAGACGATCGTGTTGTTGGTTACGGTGAAGTATCTGGAGGGAGCAGAAGAAACCTACTCCATTCCGCTCATTGCAGCGCAATCGAAGGAGGGCGCCGATTCGGCGCCAACATCGGAAATGAGAAACGGTTCCGGGCTCGTATTTCGGGATGCCTTCTCAAGCCAGGAATTTCTTGT
>Ga0210406_10007234_pt1 | contig 11327 bp, 12 predicted proteins | sample IncBWC30MmetaG_FD_155454 | JGI IMG/M metagenome (GOLD analysis project Ga0210406, IMG submission 155454) | Forest soil microbial communities from Barre Woods Harvard Forest LTER site, Petersham, Massachusetts, United States - Inc-BW-C-30-M | ecosystem: Environmental > Terrestrial > Soil >... | reverse complement strand
GCACGCGGCGATGGAGTTCTTGCGGGAGTCTGTGCTGGCCGGCTGGGGAAAGAAGCTCGACTACGCCATGCGGGTTGCCGAGAAGAGCGGGCCGGAGAAGCTCAGGGAAGTACCGAAGATAACGATTGGCACGATCCATAGCGTCAAGGGCGGCGAGTCACAGGTTGTCTATCTGATGCCGGACCTATCGCCGAAAGGATACGCCGAGTGGGCCGGCGGACCGAAGCGGCGGGATGCGATCATACGCATGTTTTACGTTGGGATGACCAGGGCAAGTGAAAAGCTGGTGTTGTGTGCGGCGTCATCGCCGAGGAGTGTCCGCTTGTGATGGCGTTCGTTGACATAGAAATGCACAGGACGCTAAAGTTTCTTATCTGGGAAGGAAGGGTGTATTTATTAGTGTCTTTGAATTACCATTGGATTCATCCAGGCGAAAGCGTTCTGGTAGGAGATGCGGAAATAAGTTCTGACGCTTTGATAGAACAGGTAGAGCTTAGTCACTTGATAGAGGAATGCCGTAAATACGATAACCAGAAAGGAATCCCATGCTTGTCCTATCGCGTCTCCGCAACCAACGCATCTTCATCGATCTGCCCGACGGCCGGCGTATCGTGGTGACGCCGGTTGAATATCGGCAAGGGAAGTTCAGGATCGGGTTTGAAGCGGCACAGGACATCAAGATTATCCGAGAGGAGTTGGATTGTGCGGAACCTGCGGCAAGGTAATTTTTACCCCGACGACGTGACGCTCGAAGTCGAGGCTATCGGTCTGCTGGCACAGTGCCGCTACGCTCCGGGCACGTTCGCCAAGAAATTCGTTGCCGACGTGCGAGGAAGAGTAGATCGAAATACCGGCAAGTTGAAGCTATCGCACAAGCAATGCGAGCTGATATGGAAGCTGGTCTGGCAATATCGGCGGCAACTGCGCCTCATGGGAACAAGGGCCGCTGGATTAGTAGATTATGCGTCCAAGATCGTTGGCAAAGATGAGTGGGCAGACATAGGCGATCTTATCGCCGAATGCAGCAAAGAGGCATGAGATGCCAAAACATGGAGATGCCGAAGTAATCACGCTACCATCAACAGGCAGATGGATTGCTGGGACGAGAGTTCAGGTTATGCCGAATGGAAAGATAAATTTAGGCCCCGATCCAAACGGTGTTGTCATTAACAACACCGAAGAGGGCCAGCCAGTCCGTATCGCTTTGAGGTGGGGATTTAATTTGGAACGCATTGTCAAACAGCCTGTAGAAATAGCCATGTTGGACCTGATAGAGGATTGTCAATCGAAATAAAACCAGTTATTTTTCATGGAGGAGCTATGAACGAAGCGAAGAAGCCAGCTTGCCCGACCTGCAACCATGCCCTGGAGATGCCGCTGTTGACTCAGGACGGCTCTCGGGTGCTGGTCATGGCAGATTCGGTCAAGAAGAGTAAGCGAACGCAGTTTCGGGTGGTTAGCGACGATCCAGAGGCAGAGCTTAGGGAGGGCGACTGAATACAACGCGACTTTTAGTAAAAAAATTACGTTCGTGGGATTGCTCTTATATATACCCGAGCCGGACGTGGAAGGAATGTAACTATGAGCCAACCGCCGCAAATCGATGTGCATGGAAATACGATGCCCGGAAGCGTGCCCACGGTGTTCGTGCCGGAGCGGCTTGTTGCCAGAGTGGTCGGACTTCCGGCCGGGGTTATTCAGGGACAACATCAATCGCTGTGGGATGAGAACTGCGAGCTACGCCGGACTTTGCGAGCCGTGAAGGCCGAGCTGGCACAAACCAGACAAGAGCTTGCCGATATTCGCCAGGTGCTAGAGGCCGAACGAGAGCAATTCAATCGACTGGTTGCTCAGCACGAAACTTTCATGGCACGGTTGAGCGGAGAAATTAAAAGGAGTTGACCTTGTGTCAGTAGCATACAAAGACTTTCTTGCGTCCAAGCACTTGCGAACGCATCGCACCGGCTTCGATGTGTCGCCGGAGAAGCTGAATTCGCATCTCAAAGACTGGCAACGCCTGATATGCTGGTGGAACCTGAAAGCCGGCCGCTGTGCCGATCTGCTCAATTGCGGCCTTGGTAAGACGATCCTCCAGCTCGAATACGGCTATCAGATCGTCAAGAAAACGAACAAGAAGGTTTTGATATTGTGCCCGCTGGCGGTCGGCTGGCAGACGGTGCGAGAGGCGGAGAAGTTCGGCATCGGCTGCGATGTGAAGCAAGTCAAGGAACAGGGTGAGTGCGTCGGGCCTGGGATATTCGTGACGAACTATGAAAAGCTCGCCCACTTCGATTCGAAGAAGTTCGTCGGCATGGTAGCCGATGAATGTTTTCCGCAGGGCACGCCAATTGATACGCTTTCAGGACAAGTCGCTATTGAAAAGCTACGTCCTGGCGATATAATCTACAATGCGGCTGGGGTTGACCGGATTGTAGCTATCAAAAAAAGGCGTATTACCCATGCGACGAGGATTACGTACGACGGCGGGAAGAAAATCTACGCTTCAGCGAATCATCCGTTCTTTACCGCCAGGGGCTACGTCCGGGCTTGCGAGCTTAGACCCGGAGAAGTCCTTGTGGCGACAGGAACGGCCATGCGACTGGTGCGGGAAGCCAATTCAGCCCAAGATTCCTCCCGAGTGTTTGAAGCGTTTTTGCAACAAGAGTTGCTCAGCGAATTGGCGAATGAGGCAACCCAAGTACATTGCACAGGTTCACACAGAGGAAATACGGAAGAAGCGTGGCGAAGCGAAGAGGCGTTGGTTTCAAGCCGGTTCGGCGGCAGCGGAATTGGAGCGTGCCAGGATGGCAGCACTCAATCCGATGACCGATCCGAAAGTTCGGGAGAAACTGAAAGCTACACTCAAGCGGATCGGTCACAAGCCCAGCATTCGCGGCGGCAACGGGAAGCCATTGCCGGAGGCACAGAAGCGTTTGCTGGCGATCTTGCCCGCTGGTTGGGAACCAGAGCTTCCCATATCGCTCGGGAAGAAACAGGACGGGTATCCATCGAACTACAAGGTGGACCTGGGGAATGCGGAATTGAAAGTATATATCGAGGCCGACGGCCATACGCATCGATCGAGGAAGTCTCAAGATTTGAAGAAAGACACGAAGCTGGCTTCGCTCGGGTGGAAAGCGTTGAGATTTTGGAATTGGGATATCCTGAATTGGATAAATTCCGGGATGCCGAAGGACAGCTCTATTTCTACGATCTTCAAGCAGAACGGCATCCGTCTTTTAGTGTAGACGGCTTGTTGGTTCACAATTCTGGAATACTAAAATCCTATGTTGGCAAAACCAAGCGAGCGTTGTGCAAAGCGTTTGAACATACCGAATACAAGTTGTGTTGCTCGGCAACGCCGGCACCAAATGATCGGATGGAGCTGGGCAACCATAGCGAGTTCCTCGGCGTCATGCCAAGCTGTGAGATGCTGCAACGCTGGTTCATCAACGACGGTGGCAAGGCCGGCAGCTATCGGCTACGTCGGCATGGCGAGGATTCCTTCTGGCGATGGATGGCGAGCTGGTCCGCATGTCTTGCCTCGCCGGCCGACATCGGTTTCAGCGACGAAGGCTACAAGCTGCCGCCGCTCAACGTCGTGGAACACGTCATCGAAAGCAAGCCGCAGGAGGGCTATCTGTTCCCGATACCGAAAGACGTTTCGGCCACGGAAGTCCACCAGGAGAAGCGTGCGAACCTGGAAGAGAGGGTTGCCAAGGTGGCCGAGCTGGTAAATGCCGATAAGGATGTTTGGACGGTCTGGTGCGATACGGACTACGAAGCGGATGCTATCAAGAAACTGATACCGGATTGCTTGGAAATTCGCGGTAGCCATTCGGAGAAATTCAAGGAAGAGGGCTTGCAAGCGTTCATCGACGGTAAGGTGCGAGTGCTGGTCAGTAAGAGCGAGATTTGTGGCTTCGGATTGAATCTTCAGCATTGTCACAAGACGACGTGGTTCGCCGGATTCAGTTACGAGCGTTGGTATCAGGCGATAAGCCGGATGCAGCGGTTCGGGCAGAAGCATCAAGTCGATTGCCATATCGTCAGGACGACGAATGAGCAATCGATCATGGAAGTCGTGCAAAGAAAGCAGCGGAACCATGAAGAGATGCAACGCGAGATGCCGTCGCGGATGCGGGAGGGGATGGCTGAGGAGTTGGGGTTGGGAATGCGGCCGGTGAAGTATGAGGCGGAAAAGAGGATTGAAGTTCCGAATTGGCTGGTGAGCAAATGAATCTCTCAGGCGCTGAAAGCATTAGGGTGATGCGACCGCTATTCCAGGCGGGCGAAGGCGGTTCAACTCCGACCTCAGCGCTTCAGCTTGTTTTTGATACGATTGAAGTTGAACGAAAGGTTGATTTCGTATCAAGATTCCGAGGTTCACAATGGCACTATCTACAAAGCCTCTGGATGGAAACGTACAATAGAATCTAACGGAGGAGAATGGTGTTCAAAATCCAGGAAAAGGAAAAAAGTTCAAAGTTAGGCAAAGAAAATTCGTTGGGAAAAGGAGATCGTTCGATGAATTGCCAAGGTAAAGATTGGTCGCTGTTCCGAATTGGCTGGTGAGCAAATGAACTTCTACAACGATAACGATAAGCAATTGAGCAATACTTCTTTGAAAGATGCTCCATACGCATTGGCTTTAGGCATTGGCGGCATTTGAGTAGGTTGTTCATGCCATTTATTATACGGCCGTTTGTCATGGAAAAGAAATGGGCTTACTACAACGACAATGACCCGAAGGTCTGTGAATGGGCGAGAGAGCTTATTAAGGCCGGTTTGGTTATGGACGGAGCAGTCGATTGCCGGCCTATCCAGGAGGTGAAACGTGAAGAAATCCAAGGTTTCGTCCAACACCACTTCTTCAGCGGAATTCTCGGATGGCCCTACGCCTTGCAGCTTGCCGGTTGGGATTCAAACCGACCTGTTTGGACAGGTTCTTGCCCCTGCCAACCATTCTCGACAGCAGGCAAAAGAAAAGGTCAGGCGGACGAAAGACACCTCTGGCCTGACTTGTTCAGGCTCATTGAAGAATGCCGCCCTCCAATCGTTTTCGGAGAGCAAGTCAACGGACGAGGTGGACGAGAATGGCTTGCTGGTAAGCCGGGAGTGCAGCAAATGCAAGATGCGCAAGCTATCCTCCGAGTTTTACAAGGACTTCCAGTCGCGCCTGGGTCATCACAGCAGGTGCGGGAGTTGCATGAAGGAATCTTCGCGTGTGCGAGAGGCAAAGAAGCCGAAAGATTACAGAAAGAAACTCTCCGGCCAGTGGAGGGAAACGAACAGAGCGAAGGTTTTGATGGCGAGGGCGAAGGAGCGAGCGAAGAGCAAAGGGTTGGAATACTCCTTGGACGGGTGTGCCAGTCTTATTCAAGGTGTCATAGATGCGGGCGTTTGCGAATTAACGGGCATCCCATTCAGGCTGGATGGTGGGAAAACATGGGACAGTCCTTCGCTGGATCGGATCGACAGCAGCGAGGGTTATTTTCTGGAAAATGTCCGTGTGGTGCTTTACTGCGTCAACGTGATGGCGAACATCTGGGGCGAGAACAAAATCATCGAAATAGCGGATGCGATCATGGAGAGCAGGCGAGAAGTTTCAGCGAACTTGCAGGGGCGCTTGGAATCCGCATTGAAGCGGCAGATAGATACCCAAGTCTCACCGGAATACGAAATGACCTGGAGAGCATCGGTTATGCAGTCGGGTGTGCCGATTTGCCGGCTTGTAGCAACGCTTCGCCGCACAAGCGAGGAAGATTGTTCTGGGTGGCCAACGCCAGCGGCTCAGGAATTCGAGCCGACCGACATTCGGCGGATGGAAGAGCGGCGAGCGGAAATCAAAGAACAAGGAATAAACGGGAACGGATTCGGCCTAACGTTGGGGATGGCAAGTCATTTAGTGAGTTGGCCAACTCCAGACAGCTCGCATCACGGCATGATGAAACCGGAAGCTGTGCTGGAACGGATAAAGAATCATCAACCGCATCTGGACGACGTGGCGAGCCTGGCAGGGTGGCCAACGACGAACGATGCCAAACAGGCACAGGCAGCCAGAAATCTTTCTGGTCAAACGCGGTTATCATCCCCTGCTTCGACGGAAAACTCCGGCGAGTTCCAGGGCGTCCTGAATCCGGCATTCTCTCTCTGGCTGATGGGATACCCGTCAGCTTGGATCGAATGCGGCAAGCGTGCGATGCTGAAATGTTCCCGCTCAAGAAAAGCGAAAAAGGAAGAGTAGGATTGCTTCGCGGAGCGGGTAACGCGATCGTTCCGCAGGTGGCGGCGGTGTTCATACGAGCTTTCATGGAGTCTGAAAATGAATTGCCAGGATTGCAAGCAAGGTAAAGATTGGTCGCTGTACCTTGGCGATAGCTGCCAGGTCATCAAGGGATTGCCGGATAAATCGGTTGACTTGTGTATCCACTCGCCGCCATTTTCGTCCCTCTACGTTTACACTGACTCTGAATGTGACCTGGGAAATTCTGCGTCAGACGATGAATTCTTCATTCACTACGAATTCTTGATCGAAGAGTTATTGCGAGTGACAGTGCCAGGCCGTCTCTGTGTCGTCCACTGCAAAGACCTGCCCAAGTACGCTAACCGCGACGATACCGCCGGTTTGAAGGACTTCCCCGGCGCGATCGTCCGGGCCTTCGAGTCCAAGGGTTGGTCCTATCACAGCAACGTCACGATCTGGAAATGCCCCGTCGTGGAGCGGGAGCGGACTAACAATAACGGCCTGCTGCACAAGACGATCCTCCGGGACCGCAGCCAGTGCCGGCAGGGCATGGCCGATTTCCTCAAGGTGTTCCGCCGGCCGCCGGAAGGGACGCTGATGAGCGAGAAGCCGGTGACGGGATCGAAAACATGCAAGAATTGCCGCGAGGCCGGCAAGGCGGGCGACTTCGATCCCGAGGGCTGTACGACCTGCAACGGTACGGGCAAGGTTCCCGCCGGCCTCGGGGAGTACGTCGGCGAGCATGACCCGAGAGATTCCAACTTGCACCCGTCCCCTCACTCGCGTAATAATTGGGATAAGGGCCGCGACAACGCGGAATCCATCCGCATCTGGCAACGGTACGCCGAGCCGGTGTGGTGGGACATATCGCAAATGAACGTCCTGAATTACAAGCGGCCAGGAGGGAAGACGCTCGGGGAGAAAGATGAGAGGCATATTTGCCCGTTGCAAATGGACGTTATCGAACGCAGCGTTCAGCTTTGGTCGAATCCAGGCGACGTGGTATTCACGCCGTTCGCCGGCATCGGCAGCGAGCTGGTCGGAGCGTTGAGGCATGGACGCAAGGCCGTCGGTATCGAATTGAAGCGGGAATACTTTGAATGGGCATTGAAGGAGATTGCCAAGTGCGAGCGGCAAATCAAGAGAGGGAAAGAAAAGACACTGATCGAAGAGATGGAAGGAACCACGACATAAGCTGGTTCGACTTGCTTTGCATACTGGTGCCCATTATTGCCTTTGCGGTGGTGTTTGGGACTGTTGTCAAAGAAGTCGATAATTTAAGAAACCGTGTGGCAGCTTTGGAAAAGCAGCTAGAAAAAGATTGACACGCCCTTGGCTCTCATTTACCTTTACTTATGAACTGGAATCGAAACAATGGACGGCACGAACGGAGAACACAAACCTCCGACTGACAATGGGGGGGATAGCGGGGGAAAGCCTGTCTATACTCGATCCGAGCTGGCCGTCCTGGAACGTGCCCTAAAGAAGAATCAATTTCGTATCACGGACCGGACATGGGTTGAATTGCCGGCTATCTTAGAAGCTCAACTCACGGAAAAGCGTGCGGATGGACGGCCGGTCCTTTCCCCTCGGAATCTCAACAGTCGTGCGATGGTTCTTCTTCGCATGGCGGGCCACAATCAAAAAGAAGACGAACGCTTCTCCCGAGCTGATTCCGCCGTCGCCAATCAAGCCCCTACCATCAACGTTCAGGGCGACGTGAACATCCAGCAGAACAACACCAAGGAATTGACGGCAGAGGAACGGGCGAAGGCGTTGGCTAATCTCATGGGCGTGCAACCCGTCGAACGCAACGGCCATGCTTGACATCCCTACCATTGTCGAAAACGCTCAATTCGCTCACCTGTTAGAGCAGAGTCGCTTGCTGACCGGGGCTAAGCAGGAAGTCGCCGACTGGGCGGCACAAGGCAAAGATCATCCGCTGCTGCGGTACTGGTTGGACCGGGCGAATCTTATCGAGGATTTGCGGCTTGACCCGTTCGACGGCTGGCATGGTGGAGCGACGGATTATCAGAAGCGAGTGCTTCGTTCGCAAGCTCGGTTCATCATGACGATCATGGCCAGACAAATCGGCAAGACGTTTTGCGACGTGGCATGGGCAATCTGGACGATGCTTTGCGAGGCTCCGGCCCGCGTCGTATTTATAACAACGTCATTCAAGGAGAAGGGATTCGATTTCATACGAGAGTTCGTCAAGTATTATCTTCGCTTGTGTGATATGCCGACGTTCTCCAAGATCGTCATGCCTCAGAATTCTCGGCAGATAACTTTGGAGAACGGCAGCGAGTTGTTGGCTTTGCCGACCAACGAACGAACGATTCGTGGCAAGAGCGACGTTAAGTTGCTGATTATTGACGAAGGGGCTTTTGTTGACGATGTAATTTACTACGCCGTGCGGCCGTTTACGGATCGGGTCAAGGGAAGAATCCTTGCCAGTTCGACGGCGATGTACAAACAAGGGTGGTTGTGGCGTGCTTATGCGGACAGTGAATTCATAGCTAGGCAGAGAGAGAAGGGTGAATGGAAAGACGACGTTGCTACCTGGGACGTTCATAGAGTGAAGATCTGGGAATGCCCTTGGCAAGATCATGCCACTATTCGTGCGAATCAGCGAGAGATGACGCAAGCGGCATTTGAGGCGGATTACGAGTGTGGATTTAGGGACACCGAGGAAGGCGTCTTCCGCGAGACGGACATCCAGGCGATGTTTGATCGGGGGATTGAGATGGGTGGAGGAGGGTCATTTTGAACATCTTCGACGTTTTCCACGGCACCGATTGGATTGCCTCTTTTAAGCATCGCAACGATGCCGAGCGTTATCGTCGATCCAGGCCGGACCCGAATCGGTATGTTATCCGAGAGTCGGCTGGATTGTGGGAACAGGTTGAAGCGGTGCCGGATAAGGTCGCGGGGATAAGGTCGCGGGGATAAAGACGCAAGGGAGTGGAGTATGAATCGTCGTGAATTCCTGCACGGCTTTCTTTATGGTTTGCTATCTGGTGCCTGTATAGGCATTGGCACATATGCCTCGGCTTTGCAATCCCAGAAAAGGAATAAGATCATGCCGCGTCCACCAGTTTCTATCCTCGGTCTTGACATAGGCAAGGAACGCGACCCGGCCGCTCTCGCTCACGTCGTTCGCCACGAACGCCCTGGCCCGGATGGTTGGGCCGAACACTGGTATTCTGTTGAGGGCCTGATTCAATTTCCGCTCAAGATGCCCTACACGACGCAGCATCGTGAAGGTTTGCCAGATGAAATCGGCTTGGTCGAAAGTGTGCGGGACATCATTCGGGGCCAACCGCACTTTCGCGGTTGCATGATGGGTGTGGATAAAACCGGTGTGGGCAATCCGGTTGTCGATATGCTTCGCGAGGCCCAGCTTGACGTCTGGTTGCGGCCGATCCAGATAACGAGCGGTGAGAAGTCGGCATTGCAGGAAGACGGCGGTTTTCACGTTCCGAAAGCGGAACTGGTAACAGCTCTGGAAATCGTGATTCAAAACGCTCGCATCGCCATTTCTCCGTTCAAGGCCAAGAGTAATCGGCCGGAGGACATCGAATACGCCAAGCGGGCGAATGCGACTCGCCAATTGCTGGCGGAGGAATTCCGCCACTTCAATCGCGTGGCCCGCAAGAATCAAAAGGCCAAGCTCGGAGCGGAGGGGGATAAGCACGACGATCTTGCGCTTTCAGTTGCTTTAGCTGTCTGGCTCGGCGAGAATGCCCCGGTCGGTTGGGATGGCTCTCTTGGCGTCGATCCGCAGCCGATCAAGATTCCCCAGGGCGTATTCGCTCAGAGCCGGCCGGAGGATAAGAGCGGCGAGCGGATCGTTTACGAAACGCCGATGGGAGCGTCGATTGGGTATGGCGGCGGGCAGGGAAGGATCGGGCAGGGATTTGTACCCGAGCAATGGTAGATGCGATACATCGTCTGGCAGGAAAGTTGGGTAGGTCTATGATTCCGCTCTTCTCCGGCCACGGCAACCCGATGCCCGTTTATTCCCCGCTCCAACCGGGAATGCGTCCGCAGATCGGCCAGGGCTGTCGCGGTCCAGGCCCTAACACCGTCTCCGGCCAGACCGCCACTTATTCCCCTTGGAATTACCCGCAAGAAGCTCGTCCTCGCGGCGATACAGAGAAAGCCGCAGCCGGTCCTCGCGGCATCGTCTTGCCGTGGTTCCTGCCCTTCTTTGACGATCAGAGCGGCGAGACCGCTGAGATGCGTTTTCAGTATCGGCAGATGGTCCGCGATCCGGTTGTCAAGGCGGCGGTCCTCGGCAAGCTCTACGGCGTCGCGGCCTTGGATATCAAGATCGCCCCGGCCAGCGACGAACCGGGCGACGTGGACGTTGCCAAATTCATCGAATACTGCGTCACGCAACGCATTTCTGGCGGCACGCCGCATATGGCGTGGAACATGATCTATCACGCATTGATGGATGGATACAGCTTGAATGAAAAGGTCTGGGGCATCGAGGAACACGGCCGATGGAAGGGAAAGCATATTCTCAGAGCGCTGAAGGCGAAGGACGTTGACAATGACGTTGTGGTGAAAACTGACCCGTACCGTAACGTCGTTTCGATCATGGGAGTGCGGTACAACGCGGGGTATGAATTCGATCCGAGGGATTTCCTCATCTTCACGCATATGCCGATATTCGAGAGTCCAGCCGGCATGAGCGATTTCAGGGCGGCGTATGGCAGGTATTGGGTTTTAGACACTGCTTGGAAACTTCGTGCGAGCGGACTTGCCAAATACGCTTGGGGAACTCTCTTCGGCACTTATTCTACCATCGACCAAAAGCCCGCCCTCGAAACCGCGATGGCCGCAGCGAAGATGAGCAACTTCATCACGGCCCCCGAAGGCGTCAAGATTGAGGCGTTGGATATTGCTCAGTCGTCGCAAGATCAGTTTGCGAATGCGATCCGAGACCTCAGAGAGGAAATCTTTTTGGGCATTCAGTTGGCAATGTTGCAGGCGTTGACGGGCGGAGCGAGCGTACAACGAGGTTCGTCGGCGGCACACAAGGATACAAGCGACCTGGCGAAGTGGTATC
>Ga0210406_10007233_pt1 | contig 11331 bp, 13 predicted proteins | sample IncBWC30MmetaG_FD_155454 | JGI IMG/M metagenome (GOLD analysis project Ga0210406, IMG submission 155454) | Forest soil microbial communities from Barre Woods Harvard Forest LTER site, Petersham, Massachusetts, United States - Inc-BW-C-30-M | ecosystem: Environmental > Terrestrial > Soil >... | reverse complement strand
AGGCAATCACCAGCTCGCCACCACGAACTTTTTCCAGCTCCATGGCTTCATTCAGCGCGGTGATAGCGCACTCCACCTGGTCATCCGATGGCTGTTTGGTCGTGATGCGCTGCAGCCACAAACCCGGCTTGGTCAGCAACGCGAACAGCGACGAGCCATGCTTGGCGGCGAAGCGAATCATCTCGTACGACAATCCCGCGATCACCGGCAGCAGCCCCACGCGCAGGGCGAACCGCGCCCAGAACGTATGCACCGGGAACAGCATGTATACGACAATCGAAATCAGCATCACCGTCATTAGGAAGCTAGTCCCGCACCGCGGATGAAACGTCGAATACGCCTGTACGTTCTTCGGCAGCAGCGGATCGTGCGACTCAAACGCGAACACCGTCTTATGCTCGGCGCCGTGATACTGGTACACCCGCCGGATGTCGGGCATCAGCGACACACCCCAGATAAACAGCAGGAAGAGCGCGATGCGCACCACGCCATCGACCACGTTGAACATCACCTGACTCCCAAACATGGGATAGACGTTCTTCAACCTGGTCGCCGCCACCAGCGGAACGAACTTGTACAGCGCGATGAAGAATCCCACCGACAGAATAATGTTCAGCGCCGCGACCCATCCGCTGATCTCGGCCTTCTTGCCGTCCTCGTCCGCCGGAACCTGGTCGAGCGCCACATCGGCCGAATAGCGCAGCGCGCGGAAGCCCAGCACCATGGCCTGCCCCAGCGTCATGACGCCGCGAATCACCGGCCACCCCATCCACTTATGCTGCTCCGAAAGCCGCTTCAGCGGCTCGCAATGGGTCGAAATCGTGCCATCCGGCTTGCGCACCGAGATACCCCAGGCATGCGGCGAGCGCATCATCACACCCTCCAGCACAGCCTGCCCGCCGACCAGGGTCTCCTCGCCGCTTTCCAGCGCAGGCAGGAGTTGGACAGCAGTCATGAAACGAAGGTATCGGCGCAATTTTCCCATAGCAATTGGATGTTCCTCAGCGGCCAAAGAAGCAGACAACGACAGTACTAAGGGTAGCAGCCTCTTGCTCATCTGTCATCCCAGACGCTGCCTCTCATTCGAGATTGTCATCCTGAGCGAGAACGAGCGCCTGGGATCTCCGCGGAGCGCCGTAGTTGCGCTTCGTGTAGTGGCGTAGCGTATCCGAGTCGAAAGGATCTGCCGTTTCCTAGCGCCTTTCAGCCCTTCGCATTCGGTTCTTCCAGGCGGAGGAAGTACACGCGCAGGCCTTCGTCGCCGGCGATGATCAGCATGCAACGATCGGCAAACGCACAACAAAGTGTCCGACCACCGCACGTGAGTGTCGCAAGCGCAGCCTCGGTCTTCACATTCCACAATCTGAGACTTCTCTCCAAAAAACGCGGAGACCGTCAGCCGCCCATCACTCTCCTGGATCTATCTCCCACGCCGACAGCGGGCTACTGTAGTGAATACGGCTACGACTGCCCCAACCTCGTCATCAGCGCCGAACACCCCATCACCGCAGAGATGGTCGAAATCACCGCGATCTCCCAGACCCAAGGCCCCGACGCCGCAGCTCATCGCGGCACCCAACTCCTGGGCAATCGCCAGCGCCGTCAGCAGCATCACGACCGCAAGCGTTACGCGGCGATCGCTCTCGCACGCAATCTGCGCCTCTCCGCCGAGAAACTGGCGGAGCCGTAAGCTCGCCAGCGAGCGTGCCGCTGCCACAGACGGCGGGCCGACCCCGTCCGCAACCAGGAAGGCAACTGCGGGTCACAAGCGTTTGCTCAATTCAGAGGGTTCGACCCCCGCTATTTGGGCAAGAAGGTGAACAACCCGACCACTGCGCTCCCCAGCACCAGCAGTGCAGGGTTGACCTTGTACTGCAGCAAGGTCAACAGCACGGCTACTGCGAGAGCGCCAGTTTCCAATCCCGAGATGGCGCCCTTTGCCATGGTGAAACAACCCGCCAGCAGCAGACCGATCGACACAGGCGCCAGGCCACGTTGAATCGATGTTCTCCACGGCCACTTCTCCAGCTTCCTCCATCCCTTGGCTACGGCGAAAGCCAGGATGGCGGTAGGCCCGAAAAAGGCGACCAGTACCGCGATCGCGCCCAGCGTCCCTCCTGCCCATTGGCCGATGGAGACGATCATCATCATGTTGGGACCAGGGGCCATTTGCCCCACGCTATACATGTGGATCAACTGCTGAAAGGTCATCCATTTGTGGACATCGACCGTCAGAATTTTCATTTCGGGGAAGGCAGCCATGCCCCCGCCGACGGTCAAGATGGAGAGATACGAGAATACGCGAATCAGGGCCGGGATCTCGTTCATGGCGTCGCACTCGCTTTCTGCTCTTTGCGCGGGTAATGGAAGAGGATCGCCAGTATTCCAACTGCGACCAGCGTTCGCGGGACTCCTAGATGCAACCGGTTCACACAAATCACTGTCAGGGCTATGAATACGAAGTCAAACTTGGAGGAGAGCGACTTCTTGCTGAGGCTCACAACGGTGGACAGGAGCAGGCCAACCGCCGCCGCGGCTACGCCTTTCAGGGCCGCCGTGATCCAAGCGTGGTCCCCGTGGTGGTGATAGAAGATGCCTACAGCGAACATCAGCAATCCGCCCGGAAGGCAGATGCCGAGGAGGCCGGCGATGGCGCCCATCCAGCCGCACAGTTTCTCGCCGACCAGGACGGCCATGTTGGTCGCGTTGAGTCCGGGAAGGCTCTGGCTGATGGAGAGCATCTCGACAAATTCTTTGTCATTGATCCACTTCCGCTTAGTGACCAGGCTGCCGCGAAGGTACGGCACGACACCGCCAAAACTCGTAGCTCCAATAATCAGAAACTCGAGAAAGATCTGGAGGATGGAGACTCCAGACGGCACCACGCTGGCAGGTCCGGCGGTTTGCAATGCGGGTTTTGCTGACATCTCACTCATGGCTTTGGGGTTCGTTCCCGTTGAGGCGGTACACCATGCCGGTCTTGGTGACTCCGAGAGCCAGCCAGTCTGCCACATCGTTTTGAAGGGAGATATAGAACTGCGCGGCAAGTTTCTTCTGCTTGTCGCCGACGTCTTCGCGCTTGTCGAACTGCACCTGGAAGGCGAACTCTCCGACGAGCGATTTGTGCTCACCGCGGGTACGCCAGAGGCCGATGTCGCACTTGGCGACCAGGCCTTTGCCGAAGTCCAGCTGACCGAGCGGAAGGAGAACTTCCTCGACGATGCCGCCGTTCACCAGGGATAGTTTCTCGTCGGCTGCCTTTTGCAATTTCGCGATCGCGGGAAACACTTTCACCAGAGTGGCCATCGAAGCCTTGTCGGCATCGTGCATCTGGCTCAATCCGAACTGGCAGTTGTGCGAATAGAGTATGCGGTACCCTCCCACCTCGTTCTTGAGGGGCAGGGCTTCGGCCTTGAACTTGATGCGGTACTTGCCGGCGATATTGGGGCGGACATCAAGCGCAGTTGCCTGCTGTTCGTCGGGATGGCGGAACTTGAAGACGACCTCGGGATCTCCCACTGGGAAACCGTCGACGTAGGAGATGCGGCGTCTCAGGATGAAAGCGTTGTTGTACAGGCGGAAATCGGGAGTGTCGCCGAACGTGATCTCGCGAATCTGCGGCCTGAGGCCGGCTTCGGCGTCGGGGACGAAACCGACTCCAACTTTCTTTGCCGTTGTCTCGACGATCTTGCCGAAGTCGCGGAAGGCCTGCACCGAAGTGAAGCGGTCAGGCTTCAGGATCAGCTTGGCTTCGAGGTAGGTCACGCGATCCATGGGTGTGCCGTCGGCGTAGGACTGACCGGGCGTGAAGGTCTGGTGGAGCGGCTCGGGGGCCGCGACCTGCTTCCCCTTGCCTTTCTTGTCCTTCTTGTCTTTCTTGGCTTGCTTGCTTTGCTTGTCCTGCCCCTTGACCTTGTCCTTACCCTTGTTCTTCTTGTTTTTGTCTTTTTTGTGCTTTGCTTCTTTATCTTTCTTTCCCACCGTATCTCCTATAGGCTTTCGGGCATGTTGGCCGAGAAATGAAATGCACAATCCTCGCCGGTTGAAACGGCGACCCAGTTCCCCTCGCCGCCCTGGAATTCACCGCACGAAGGCGACAGGTTGGCCCGCCTCTCTGCCTTGTTCGTAGCTTTAATGTTTTACTCCACTTAGGCGAGCACGTCACGGGCAAAATTCGGTTTTGGCAGGGAACTTGCGAAGGGTCGGGTTAGTATTTGCTGGTTTGCCAAAGGACCCACACGAATAAGGGGAGCTTGTGTCGGCCGCCCGAGCGGAAAAGCTAGTCGTAGACGGTGAACTGAAAAGTCTTGTGGACTTGGGCTGCGCCCTGCATTGCATCAACAGTGAGCTCCCACGGACCTGACATGTCGAAGCTCTGAACCGAGGCGGCATAGCCACCCCCACCTTTAGGCTCGAATTTCAATTCGGTTTTGCCCATGTCCATGAGGGTCATGGTGAGCGAAGCGGTGAGCTGCGCGTTTTCGACGGGCTTGCCGTTGCTGTCAGCGATGTGCAGAGAGAGCGTGGCCGGCCGCACCATGCGTGGATGTGCGGGGGCAACCGTCAGGACGAGGGTCCAGCCGGCGGTGGATTCGTTTGAGGCAGCGGGAGATGAGGCTTTCTTGCTGCAACCGGACGCGAGAATTACGCCAGCAGCCAATGCGACGGTCGTGATGCCGCAGACTGCTCGAAGTTTAATGCTCATGCGTGTGTTCGTGTCCGGGGCTGGAGGGGATGACGCAGCCGTGGGCGACTTCGCAGATGGCGTACTCGAACTGGATGGTGGTGTGGTGAATGTGAAACGTGGAGGCCAGTTCTTCGCGAATCTGGCGAAGCAGGGTTTCGCTTTCGGAGGCGCGCATGTCGGCGATGCTGACGTGGCACGACAGCGAATGGGTGTCGCTGCCGATACTCCAGACGTGGAGATCGTGGACGTCGTTCACGCCGGGAACAGCGCGGATCGCGCTCTCGATACGATCCAGTTCCATGCCACTGGGCGTGCCTTCAAGCAGGATGTTCAGGCTCTCGCGGATGATCCCGATAGATGACCACAGGATCATCACGCCGATGCCGATGGAGAGGGCGGGATCGATCCAACGTTGTCCGGTGAGCGCGATGGCGACGCCTCCGGCGATAACTGCCGCGGTCGAAAGAGTGTCACCAATTTCGTGGATGATAGCGCTGCGCAAATTGATATCGCGATCCCCGCGCATGAGCAGCAGGGCGATTCCGCCGTTCATGATTACGCCGGCAGCGGCTACCCAGATCATCAGCTGCGGGTGAACTGCGACGGGGTTAAGGAGACGGTGGAACGCCTCGTACCAGATGTAAAAGGAGATGAGGACAAGCGAGACTCCGTTGATGAAGGCAGCCAACACTCCAGCGCGGTTGTAGCCGAAGGTCTTGCGGGCGTCGGGGCTTTTGCTCTGGAGGTAGACGGCTCCCCAGGAGAGCAGCAAGGCGAAGAAGTCGGAGAGGTTGTGTCCTGCCTCCGAGAGCAGCGCGAGGCTGTGGGCCCGGATTCCGGCAAAGACCAGCAGGGCAATATAGACCAGCGTGACGACCAGCGAGATTCTCAGTACCTTTGAAGTGTTACCGTCGCTGGACGGGCCGGCGTGGACGTGCATGCACCTAAGTTTAAAAGGCGGGATGCGGTTCGTACAACCGCCGGATGCTACAATCCTGCCCGACCCAGGTAGTAAGGATTGAGATCTCTTATAGATTCAGGCGGCGAGGGTGAGACCCCCTGGCCAAGCCAACAGGGAGAGTTCTATGAGTGAAGCTGCTGCGGCTGTTCCGACCGATGGAAAACCACTCACCGAGATGGAGCGGATCGTCGATACGTTTGTCGCTCCGAGCAAGACATTCACAGACATACGGCGAAACGCAAACTGGTTAGTGCCGTGGCTGCTGATATCGATCGTCAGCCTGTTGATGGTGTTCGTGGTGGACAAGAAGCTCGGTATGGATACGGCTTACGAAAACCAGCTACGGCTCAGTCCTAAGCAGATGGATAAGATCGACCAACTGCCGCCAGACCAGAAGGCCACACAAATGCGGATCGGAGCCAGCATCACTCGATACTTTGCCTACGGGTCGCCCCTTCTGACAATCATGATCGCCGCGATCTTTGCGGGTGTCCTGATGGCAACGTTCAACTTTGGTTTCGGCGCTGAGGTGAAGTTCAAACAGGCGATGGCGATCACCATGTATGCGTTTCTCCCCGGCATCATCAAGGCCCTGATTGCGACTGCTGTGGTCGGGATGGGTGCCGCCGAGGGATTTACGTTCCAGAACCAGGTCGCCAGCAACCTGGGTGGCCTGGTTGACCCTAACTCATCTCACTTTCTGTATTCGGTCCTGACGTCGATTGATGCGTTTACGATCTGGACGCTGGTGCTGACCGGGATCGGGTATTCGTGCGTGACCAGGGTCAATCGCGGGACATGCATGGGAGTAGTTTTTGGCTGGTGGATAGTGGTAACGCTGGTTGGAGCGGGAATTGGGGCGATGTTCGCGTAGTATTCCGCGTTTAGCGGACGCCCAATCTTCGTGAACCTCCGCTGGGATTGAAAGCAAGGCATATACGACGCACCCTTCGACTGCGCCAAGGGCGGAGCAGGTGCAGCTTTTCTATGCCGCGACAACCCCCAGGCGCCATCCTCGGGCCAAAGGCAGTGCCTTAGCCTCCGCCAACGCGCCCTGAACACACCTTTCTCGGAGGCCGTTTGAGCGGGCGAAAACTGATATATACTCACCTACGTTGAGGGTTGTAGGGTTGCCCGCCAGCGAGAGCGGCGGAAGCGGGGCTCTTTCATTTCTTAAAATCTGCCCCGGTTATTGGTTAGACGAGGCCCATTGCGTCTTACGAGCGGGAGCGAACCGCCACTTATTTGCTTTCATCGTATTCGGCGTTGCTCTAGCGGCTGAAGACGCCAGGACCGGCCCCGGGGAGGTGTCGCTTGGACCTGGTTGTCATACGTATCTTATTCGTTTTCATTACTGCCTTATCTAGTTACGAACTCAGACCGCTGGGACTGGAACGCTGGCCGGCCGCTGCAGTTGGCCTGGCCTTCGGTCTTGCGGTGGTCCTCTTCGAGATTCGTCTGCGCACCGTGAGCCTGAAGCGGCTTATCGGGGCGGTGATCGGCAGCATCCTCGGCATCATCGGCGCGTATCTGTTCAGCCTGGTGGTGCGTAACAGCCTTCAGCCGGGTCCGACCCAGAGTTTTCTGCAGCTCTTCCTCATGCTGCTGATGGCGTATATCGGCCTGGTCGTGGGCGCGGGTAAGGGTGACCTTCTCAACCTGGCAGCGCTGGGAGGGATCTTCGGCGGCGAGAAGCAGTCCAAAAAGAGCTACAAGATCCTCGACACCAGCGTCATTATCGACGGCCGCATTGCGGACATCGCGGAGACGGGGTTTCTCGACGGCGTCATCGTGTTGCCGCAGTTTGTGCTCCGCGAGTTGCAACTGGTGGCCGACTCGGCCGACTCCATGAAGCGGAACCGCGGGCGGCGTGGGCTCGACATTCTGCAGCGTATCCAGAAGATTGCGACGCTGACGGTCCAAATCGTAGAGGACGACTTCCCGGCGGTGCGCGAAGTCGACCTGAAGCTCATCGAACTGGCCAAGGTGTACGAGGGGAAGATTGTCACCAACGACTTCAACCTGAATAAGGTGGCGCAGTTGCAGGGCGTCGAGGTGCTGAACATCAACGAACTGGCCAACTCGCTGAAGCCCATTGTGTTGCCCGGCGAGATCATGAAGGTGTTCATCCTGAAAGAGGGCAAGGAATACAATCAAGGCGTCGCTTACCTAGACGACGGAACCATGGTGGTGGTGGACAACGCCCGCAAGATGATCGGCAAGAACGTGGACATCTCGGTGACCTCCGTGCTGCAGACGACGGCCGGCAAGATGATCTTCGGGAAGTTCGACGAGCGGGCGGCGGTCATGACTCCACGAGTCGCAGAACCGCCGCGACCAGAGTTGCGGAAGTCTGCAACCGGGCCGACGGTGGTGCCGGAGCTTCCAAAGACGGAGTAAGAGCGACGAAATGTGAGACGTTCGCTGGAACAGGGGCTTCTTCGGCTCCTCTCACGATGCCGTTTCGTTAGCCTCATCATTTGAATCCAGCGACGTCTGGCGTATATACTCCACTCCCCGATATGAAAGTGATTGCCATCATTCCCGCGGCCGGTCTGGGCACGCGCATGTCTGCTGCCTCGGCTGGCCCCAAGAGCAAGTCCAAACAGTTCTTCGAACTGCAGGGAACGCCCATCCTGTTTCACACGCTGCGGAAGTTCGCCGGCAACAGCCAGGTGGACGAGATCGTGGTCGCGTTGCGCAAAAACGAGACCGCTGGTTTTCTGAAGCAGGTCGAGCAGGAAGGTTTCAAGAAACCCATTCGCGTGGTCGAAGGGGGAGAGCACCGCCAGAATTCCGTCGCCAACGCCTTGGCCTCGCTCAACACAGCGGCTGACGACATTGTGCTGGTACACGACGCGGTGCGTCCTTTCGTGGACGACGACACGATCGGCCGCGTGATTGCCGCGATGAAGAAGTACGAAGCGGTCATAGCGGGGATCCCGGCGGTCGACACGGTGAAGCAGGTTGACCGCACCGCCGATGGCGCGGTGGTGCTGGCCACGGTACCGCGCGAACGCATGGTGATGGCGCAGACGCCGCAGGGTTTTCGCTTCGGGCTGCTGAAGAAGGCCTTTGACGACGCGACGGCGGACGGCTTCCTGGGGACCGATGAGGCTTCACTGATCGAGCGGGCCGGAGGAGCGGTGCACGTGGTAATGGGCTCGCCCCGCAACTTGAAAATCACTACGCCGGGCGACCTGGAACTAGCCGAATTCTTTTTGTCGCAGAGAGATCGCCGCAAGAACAGCCCGACAGGATAAGACACGGTGTCATTCAACACACAGGTAGTACGAGTGCCGCGGATCGGTTTCGGGTGGGACTCGCACGAGTTCAAGCCGGGAATTCCGTTGCGCATCGGAGGCGTACAACTTCCGCACGATAGCGGGCTGGCCGGACATTCGGATGGCGACGTGCTGCTGCATGCACTCACCGACGCGCTCCTTGGTGCCGTGGCTGCGGGCGACATTGGAAGCTACTTTCCGCCGGGCGATCCGCGGTGGAAGGGCGCCGACTCGGCGGTGTTCCTGCGCGAAGCCATCACACAAGTCGCCGAGAAAGGCTACCGGGTCGGGAACGTGGACTGCACCCTGATCCTGATGGCGCCGAAGATCGGTCCGCACACCAAGGCGATTCAGCGGAGAGTTGCCGAGTTGCTGGGCATCTCGCCAGAGAGTGTGGGCATCAAGGCGAAGACCCCCGAAGGCATGGGTACCGACAACGCCGCAGTTGCGCACGTGGCCGTGCTGCTCACCGAAATCATGTGGCCGTAGCGCGCCTATTTATTCGCGACGGTAACCGAAAACTTTACTGGGATGGAGCGCGGAGGATAGCAGGCGCTGCGGTCGCATGCCTGGAAATGCAGCTCGCCGGCGACGGGGTATTCTCCGTTCCGCGCTTTCGCCGGGGCCTTTACGGTCGCAGTGATGGCGAAGTCTCCGCTGTACACGCTCAACTTTTCGTCCGGCGCAAACGGAAACGACATGTCCTGCCCTGCCGGATACTTCACGCCAACCAACGTTACGGGCGCGGTCGCACTGAGCTTCAACGTGGTGGGAATCAGCAGCTCGGAGTGTGGCTTGTTGGAATTGATATGGAATTCGCTTCCGATGCGAAAGTCCAGTTCCACATTTACAGGAGCGCCCGCCTTCGCCTGGACCTTGCCCACCGGCGCGAAGTCTACGGTTGGGAGCTTCTCACCCGGCCCTTGCGCGAAGGCTAACCCCACCAGGAGGACGGCAAGAGCCAGTGTCGGCCAGGCGCGAGTCATTGGGCCGCAGTCTGCGCCCTGGGCGTGGTGGTGGGTGTCTGCGCCTGCTTCATGCCCGCCACCGGCGATGCCAGGGCCTTGCGGACGTTGTCTTCGATTTCACCGCGGCCAAGCAGACCGGTGCCTTTGCCGATGATCTTGCCCTCGCGGTCGATGTAGAAACTGGTAGGCAGAAACTCGACGTTGCCGTATTGTTCTGAGACCTTGTCGGTACCCAGCAGCACGGGATAGTTGACGCCCATCTCGCTGGCGAACTGCGCTATCTTGGGCGCATCGGAGTCGTCCATCGCGATGCCGAGAATCACCAGCCCATCACTTCCGTACTTCTTCTGCAGCTCCACGAACCAAGGCATCTCGACCTTGCACGGTGAGCACCAGGTGGCCCAGAAATTCAGCAGCACGGCCTTGCCACGGTAGTCGGAGAGCTTGACCCTGTGTCCGTCCAGCGTCGCGAGATCGAAGTTGGGAGCGGCGACTCCACGCACATCCCCCACCATCTTTGAAGGAGAGTGGCCATGGATACGATTCAGGTACTTGCCGACGGCCAGCATCCCAAGGATCGCAATGAGTAATGTTGCAAAAAGAAGTGCGTTGCGTTTCACAGTCTTTGAACCTCTACAGCGCAAACCGATTCAGGAAGGAAAGATATCCCGACAACAGTTTCAGGTTGTTCATAAAAATAAGCACGCCAACGGCGATCAACAGGACTCCGCTGATGACTTCAACGGTGTGCAGGTGACGGCGAAAGCGGGTGTAGAAACCGAGGAAGCGGTCAACACCGAGTGACGTCAACAAGAATGGTACGGCCAAGCCGGCCGAATAGATTGCGAGCAGGAGCACTCCCTTGAAGACGGTTTCCTGGGCGCCGGCAAACACCAGGATGGTCGCCAGAATCGGTCCAATGCAGGGCGTCCAGCCAAAAGCAAAGGCGAAGCCAACCACAAACGATCCAAACGCGCTGGAACCGCCCTTCACTTCGTGCAAACGCTTGTCGGCATAGAGCGCCTTAATCTTCAGAAGTCCGGTGAGGTGCAAGCCGAAGACGATGACCGTGATTCCAGCTGCCTTGGCGAGAAGGTTGTGATACTCGTTGGCGAACTGACCGATGCTGGTGGCCACTGCTCCCAGCGCGATGAAGACCACGCTGAAGCCGCAGATGAAGGTAAGCGAGTGCAGCATGACGGTCCCCAGCATGCGGCGATCACTCGACTGCAGGTCTTCCACGGTCGCTCCGGAAATCAGCGAAACGTAGCCCGGCACCAGGGGAAGGACGCAGGGCGACAGGAACGACAGGATTCCAGCTACGAACGCTGCCAAGGGAAGGGGGAGACCATGCATAAAGAGCTATTGTACCAACCGCGCAGGGTTACCTACAGGGTTAATCCCGCAGGGAGCGTTGACCTTTTACTGGAT
>Ga0210406_10007232_pt1 | contig 11331 bp, 7 predicted proteins | sample IncBWC30MmetaG_FD_155454 | JGI IMG/M metagenome (GOLD analysis project Ga0210406, IMG submission 155454) | Forest soil microbial communities from Barre Woods Harvard Forest LTER site, Petersham, Massachusetts, United States - Inc-BW-C-30-M | ecosystem: Environmental > Terrestrial > Soil >... | reverse complement strand
CAAGGATTAGAACGCGGCTTGCGTTGGGTTACCAAGGTGCCCCTGGCTAGCGAATGTAAACAGTTTAAAATGAACAAGATGGGAGGAAGATGTCGTCATCACGCCCTCGCACTGTGTGGGGCCACATGCCTCTTCATCGGTCGGCGGCCGTTTCGTCATGCAAGCGCTCGCTGACGGCATCCGCTTCGCCGCTTTGCTGGAGAAGCTTCGTGACCAGTCCGGTCCAACCGGTCTGATGGCTGGCACCCACGCCGGCACCGGAATCGCCATGAAAGTATTCGTGGAAGAGGACCAGATCACGCCAGTACGGGTCGGTCTGAAATTTTTCGAGGCTGCCGAAAACCGGCCGCCGGCCCTGCTCGTCGCGTAGAAAGATGTGGTTGAGACGGCGCGATAACTCGCCGGCGATTTCCCACAAGTTCATCATCGTGCCCGAGCCGGTGGGAAACTCGACCGTAAATGATTCCCCGAGATAGTGATGAAATTTCTGGAGCGACTCAATCAGGAGGAAATTGACGGGAAACCAGACCGGGCCGCGCCAATTGGAATTTCCTCCGAACAGAGCGGTGCGAGACTCACCCGGTTCGTAGTCAACGCGGTGCTCCATGCCTTCGAGCGCGAAGACGTAGGGATGGTCATGGTGGAAACGCGACAGCGCGCGGACTCCAAAAGGCGAAAGGAACTCGGCTTCGTCCAGCATGTATTTCAAGATGCTGCGCAGTTTTTCGGGAGACGCGATGGAGAGCAGCCGGCGTTTGCCGCGTCCGGGCGTGGTCATGCTGGCCAGGTTGCCGGTCAGGTCAGGACGATTCTCGACGAACCACTCCAGCCGCCGGTGAAAATCGGGCAGGCGGGCGAGCAATTCTGGCTCGAGCGTTTCCACTGCAAACAACGGGATGAGCCCGACCATGGAGCGGATCTTCAAGGGGATGTGCTGGCCGTCGGGCAAGCGCAGCACATCGTAGAAAAATCCGTCTTCTTCGTTCCACAAGCCCACGTGGTCGCTTCCCCGATGGCTCATGGCGTGGGCGATGTAGATGAAATGCTCCCAGAACTTGCTGGCGACGTCTTCGTAGCTGGGATCGTCCTTGGCGAGTTCGAGCGCAATGGCGAGCAGGTTGAGCGTGTACATTGCCATCCAGCTGGTGCCGTCGGACTGCTCAATGTAACCGCCGGTGGGCAGTGGGGCGCTGCGATCGAAGACGCCGATGTTATCCAGTCCCAGGAAGCCGCCCTGAAAAATGTTCATCTCGTCGGCGTCTTTGCGGTTCACCCACCAGGTGAAATTCAGCATGAGCTTGTGAAACACCCGCTGCAGGAAGGCGCGGTCGCCTTTGCCGGTCCGCTTCTTGTCGATTTTGTAAACCCGCCACGCGGCCCAAGCGTGCACGGGAGGATTGACGTCGCCGAGCGCCCATTCGTAAGCAGGCAGCTGCCCGTTCGGATGCATGTACCACTCGCGGAGCAGAAGGATGAGTTGATCCTTCGCGAACTCCGGATCGACGAGCGCGAGCGGGACGCAATGGAAAGCAAGGTCCCAGGCGGCGTACCAGGGATACTCCCACTTGTCGGGCATCGAGATCACGTCAGCGTTGTAAAGGTGTTGCCATTCGTGATTGCGTCCCTGCATGCGCTCCGCAGGTGGAAACGGATTGCCGGGGTCGCCTTCGAGCCATCGCTTCACGACGTAGTGATAGAACTGCTTGGACCAGAGCATTCCGCCGAAGCCCTGGCGCATCACATTCTTTGCGTCGGCAGACAGATGCTCGGGAATGACGGTGGCGTAGAACTCGTCGGCCTCGGAGACACGCGCGGCGAAGATTTCATCGAAGGTACGGAAGGCGTCTCCGGCTGAGAAAGCGGACTCGGCAAGGCGCAAACGGACGATCCTGGTTTCCCCCGGTTGCAATTCAAGACTGTAGTGCGCCGAAGCCTTCGTGCCTCGCTGGGCAGGGTTCACGGCGTCTTTATTCCCGTCAACGATGTAGTCGTTGATGCCGTCTTTCACATACAGGGTCCTGCTGGGAAAGCGATAGAGCCTCTGCGCATTCGTTTCGTTCTCGGTAAACAGAAGTTCCGAAGCGCCTTCGCAGTGCAGCCAGTGTGGGATGACTTCGGGATGGATGAGTTCGATGACAGGTTTGGAATGAGACGTCACCTGCCAAAGTTGCGGACGCTCGCCCGCCTCCTCCCACGACCAGGTGTTCCGGAACCAGATTGTCGGAAGCAGGTGCAGGGGAGCCGAGTCGGGCCCGCGATTCGTCACCGAGATTTTGATGAGGATGTCATCCACTCCGGCTTTCGCATATTCGACCAGGACGTCAAAATAGCGATCATCCTCGAACACACCGGTATCGGAGAGCTCGAATTCAGGCTGGCTCTTGTCGCGTTTCCGGTTTTCCTCCCACAGCATGCGATATGGGAATTCCGCCTGCGGATACTTGTAGAGAAACTTCATGTAGGAGTGGGTTGGCGTGCTATCGAGGTAAAAGTAGTACTCCTTGACGTCTTCGCCATGGTTACCTTCGTTTCCGGAGAGGCCGAACATCCGTTCTTTGAGGAAGGCATCTCTTTCGTTCCAAAGGGAGATGGCGAAGCAGATGAACTGCCGGCGATCGCAGATGCCCGCTAGGCCGTCTTCGTTCCAGCGGAACGCTCGGGACCTGGCTTGGTCAAAGGGCAGATATTCCCAGGCCGTCCCGTACGGGCTATAGTCTTCGCGCACGGTCCCCCACGCGCGCTCACTTAGATAAGGGCCCCAGCGTTTCCAATGCTTTCTGCGCTTGTTGGACTCCCACAGCCTGATCTCTTCCTGTGCCATGAAAAAGAAACTCCGAAATGGTTGTGGCCTACGATCATTTCCGGCCTGCAAGCCGGCCCAAACGACCTGAATCAGTGTATTTACCGACCTCGGCCGTATGCTCAGCCGGGGTCAAATCTGTTTTGATGCTTGCAGGTGAACAGCGTTCCAGTTCTGTAAAAACGCGGCTGACGATATTTCGGCATATTGTACCGAGATTGCCGGATGGAGAAATGAGCAATTGGAGGAGTCCTTCGGCGTCTTGTCGTTGACAACTTGGCTGGCTCAGACAACCGCATTTGAGCAACTTGCAAGTTGTGTTCACAACAGAACATAGGAGAACAAACAGCGCGAGTCTTGAGCCTTGTTTTTGACGGAGCGACGGAGTAACTTGCGTGTTACAAATCCAGAACAGCGCCGCTCGGAGATTCGGTGTGAGGTCCTGGTGGGGCCAGATCTGCGACGTACGGAGGTACGGATGCTATCTGCAGGACAAAATTTGCGCGCTTTGCGGGAACGGCTCGGTCTTACGATGCGCGACGTAGAGACCTCGAGTGCCGCCATTGCGGCCAAGCACCAGAGCGATGAGTTCGCGATTCCGCCCAGCCGCCTGTCCGATATCGAAACAAAAGGTGTTGTACCGAGCATCTACCGTCTCTACTCACTGTCGGTGATCTACCGCAAGGATGCACGAGAGATTCTCACGTGGTATGGGGTCGACATGAACAAGATCGCCGAGGACATCCCCTTGGCGAGCCCCCCAAAATCGCACAAGTCGGAGGCGCTGGAAAACGTCTCGTCGGTGCGCATCCCGGTGCGGATGGACCCGAGTTTTGATCCCCGCTATACCGCCAATATGGGGCGCCTGGTGGAGCAGTGGGGCGTGGTGCCCCTTACGTACCTGGCACAATTCGCCGATCGCAGATACACCTACGGGTACATCGGGACGGATGACTTTACGATGTACCCGATTCTGCCGCCGGGGACATTCGTGCAGATCGACGAATCGAAAACACGGGTAGTTGAGGGAGCGTGGCGGTCGGAGTACGAGCGCCCGATTTACTTCGTTGAAACTCGCGAAGGGTATACCTGCTGCTGGTGCACGCTACAGCAGGAGGGCCTGGTGCTGCAGTCGCATCCATTGTCGCCGGTGCCGGTGCGCATGCTGAAGCATCCCCAGGAAGCCGAAGTCATTGGCCAGGTTGTAGGCGTGGCCATGCGGCTCGGCGAGTGGACTACCGTGGAGACTTTGCCAGAGCCAAAAGGGCGTGAAGCACTGAACTGAGGTGGCGGCGGGAACCTACCCCCGCCTTGGGCGGGAGAATCTGCGATTCTCTCTCCTGTAGTTCAGCCAGGAATTCAATCTGACCCTGTTTTCGATCCGTGCAAGAATCTTGCACGTCATTCAGTAACCTGCAGAGCGGAGCCCGCAGTATCTTGGTCACCACACTCTGATGGGCCTCGGCTAACGCTTCTTGTGCGGCAGGCTCCCCATGCACGCGTGACAGGCCCCAATGGGAGTAATTGCCGTCCTCCTGGCGCAGGCTCGCCAGGTACCCGAGCTGCCCCAACAAGCCGGAAATTGCTTGTAAGGTGCGGGCTTTTAAGTCCTCTTTGACAGACTTGAGCGTCATGGTCGTTACGGTTTCCGGAAACCCTCGGGGCGGTTGATTTCCCAGCCCGATTCTCCACTACATTGCAAGTTATCACGGTGCGAATCCTTCGCAAAGGAGCTGCATCGTGAAAAGACTCACATGGATCGTGGCCACGTTGCTTGTTTTGTTAGGTTCGATTTCCGCCCCGGTGCCCCTGCGTGCCGACGGCAATGGTGGTGGCAGCCCGTGCCCCACCGGGAAGACTTGCAAACCTCTGGAAATAGGAGCCATCCAGCGTTGAGGAAAACATTGAGGTCCAGCGCGGCACGAAGTATATTTTGGCCGTGTGGCAATACATCGTTCCGCGCTGGGTCATGATGTGCTCGTGGGTGACTGCCATTGTCTTGCAGGCGTTTTTGACGGCAATCATGAGCCATCGAGGTTGGGTTAGAAAGTTTCCCGCATTTTTTGCTTACACAGCTTACGAGGTGCTACTCAATGCGTTTCTCTTCGCGATAGATCACATAGATTCGGTTACAGGCCCGCAGTACTGGGATGCATATCTTGTAGGCGCGGCGGGGAGTGCGGCACTCCGTTTTGCTGTGGTATGCGAGATTTTCATTCAGGTCTTTCGGATTTACCCCCCCTTGAAAGAGCTGGGGGAAGTGGTATTTCGGTGGGCCACCGTAGTTCTCATGATTGTTGCTGTCCTGATTGTGGCAAACATGACGGGGCTGGAAGGGACAGGTTTCGAGAAGAACCGGATTGTCGTCGGACTTCACATTGTGGATCGAGCCATCGACATGATCCAGTGTGGACTATTGGTTTTTCTCGCTTTGCTAGCTAGTTTTCTGCGCTTCTCCTGGAGGAGCTACATCTTGGGCATCGCACTCGGCTTCGGTGTTTTCTCCAGTGTTGAACTCCTCATATTAACGCTCCAGGTGCAGTATGGCGTGGACTTCGGGTTCAGGACTGTCCCATTAGTCAGAAGCGTCACTTATCTTGGGTGTCTAGGGATCTGGATTGCGACCGTACTTTTGCCCGAGCACCCCAACCATCGAAAACCACCTCTGCGCATGCAGGATCTCGACAATTGGAATGAGACCTTGGAAAAGTTGATACGCCAGTGATAATCGGCTACCTCGTTATCGCCTTCGCGGTTTCAGCGATTGTACTGTTCGTCTGGAAGACGATTGGCCGGGTGCGCGCTGGAACCGGCGAGGGCGACCTCAGCCAACAGGTGAAAAACGTGGATCTCGAAGCCTTCATAAATTTGACCAACCCGGCGGAGGAACAATTCTTGCGGGAACGGCTGAAACCGGCAGAATTCAGAACGATCCAGCGAGAGCGGCTCAGGACCGCAATCGAGTATGTGGGAGGGGTTTCCCACAATGCAGCTGTTTTGTTGAGTCTTGGGCAAAGTGCCCGGCAAAATCTGGACCCGCTCGTTGCTGAGGCGGGACGCAAATTGGTAGATGAGGCAGTACGCCTGCGGCTGTATTCGGCCTTGACGATTTCAAAGTTGTGGGCCCGGTACGTATTTCCCGATGCCGAATTTCAGCCGTCCGGCATTGTCGATCGCTACCGCCACGTGACGGACGGTGCTGTGCGGCTGGGCCGGCTGGAATCTCCGGAGCGTGGCGGGCTGCTCTCGCGAGCGCTTTGAGGCGTTGAGTTTCGAAACAGCATTCCTTTTCTCTTTGAGTCTGTGCTTGTTCCGTTTTCGTAACAGATTTGAAATCCCCGTACGTAGCAAAGCTGCAGGAGTTACGCTGCGTTAAGCACTTGCAGTTCAACCGAAGCCTGTGTCGCGCCGTCCCCCCTCAAGATAGCAGCGACACAGGTTTCAGCATTCGGAACGTTACGCCTTCGGCGAACGGCTAGTGGTCGAAACTTCGCGCACCGCCTTTCATGCGGTTCTTCACAAACTGTGTCCACACGAACCTGACGACTCTGGCGTCGTTATAGCAGTAGGCCAGATTGTGATTGAGCGTTGAGAAGCAGTGCTGCTGGCAGGTCTTTTTCATCGAAGTCAGTTGGGCCGCATCGAATTTTGGCTCTTCGATGTTTCCCCAGTCGTGGGTGGCACCATACATGGGAAAACAAGGGGCCACGGTGCCGTCGGTGCGAATGATGACGTTGTTCTGACCTGCGCGGCAGTTCCACTCGGCGAAATGCATTTCGCCCTCTTCGTCCTGAACGATACCCGGAGTATCAGCGAGGACTTTCGCGACTTCGCCATTGAGTCCGGTACCATCGCCGTTCCAGCCCAGGCGCTTCAATTCCGGGCCGCTGGCCATGCGGACGAAGGCCTTGATTTCCTGCAGTCGCGGGACGGAGTTCACCATCTGGTATCCGGCTTTGTTCTTCTCGATCAGCCAGTCGACCAGCGAATCGATTTCCGGCCAGTCCTCGGGGCGAATGTAGGTCGGATTGTCGTGAAGATGTTTGAAATGCTCATCCTGCTCGAGCATGGGAGTTTCGTTGATGTGATAGTCGGTGGCGATCCGATGCTCGCGGGCGTATTCCGTGAGCCAACGCACGTCGCCGGTATTGTTGCGACAGATGTTGATGTTGAAGAACACCATGTAGCCATACGCGTACTGCTTCCTCATGAGGTGTTCGAGGTTCTTGCGGACCGGTATAAGCGCTTTGGGCAAGCCCGGCTTCTCGTCCCACGAATCAAGCGCGAAATTGAAGACGGCGACCCCGGCATCTCCCAAACGATCAGCGACGTCTGGCCGAAGCAGGCGTCCGTTGGTGCCGACGTAGATCCAGAAGCCCTTCTTGGCGGCGTAGTTGACGACCTTGTGGGCGAAATCGGGTCGCAAGAGGGGTTCGCCTCCCATGAGTGCCAAGACGCGGCAGCCGTGGTCATGCAGCCAATCGATGGACCGGCGAGCAACGTCCTCGGTCATGCCTTTCACTTTGTTGTTGAAGGCCCAGCAGTACCAGCAATCCAGGTTGCACTTGTACTCCAGAAACAGGTAGGCGGTGATGGGATGGAAATCTCCTGGAAGCGTGCGCGAGCGCACGTAGGGGAAGAGCCAGCCCCGCATCTTGCGATACACCTGCGGGATTGTCCAATCGCGATGGTCCGGAATAGTCGCAGGCCCTGGATCCAAAAGCCTTTCTGGGTGCTGCGGAAACACGGGGACGGGCAGGGTCGCGCCTTTGGAAGTGGGAATCTTTGCCGGCTGTTCGGCCTTATTCATCAGCAGGTTGTGAATGTCGACATCAATGCGGAACTTTGGCGCAGTCGCCATACGGGTGTCGCCTCCGAGACCGGTTTTTGAGTTAGGGGCGGCCTCTAATCGGCCGCCATGCCTTGCCCGAGTTGTTCGACGGTGGACGCCAACAGAGCGTTAGATTCAGATTCAGTCTTCTGGTTGCGTAGTTCCGCTTCGAGAGCCGCCAATTGCGCCTCGATGTCTTCTCCGACCTTCCGTTTGCGGATGACTTCTTCTCGATAGCGGCGTAGGAAGTAGTCGATGGTTTCGACACGGATTTTGATGGAACCAGACGGTTTATTTTCGTCCAAATCCTTAAAGCAGAAATAGGGTGTACCGGACTGTTCGATGATGCCTTCAATCACGCCATAAATCGGGGCATCGTGCCCGCACTTGAAGCTGGAAATCTCCAGGGCAACAAGATTGGGATGACGAGCGGTGAACTTTGCCGCCCACACCTTGTGATTAGTACTGCACGAATAAGAATTCTTCCAGGCATCGCCAATATCGAGTGGGCTACTTATGACGCCCGCGCGGACTTCGTCGCCGAACAGGCGCTCCAGCAGGTCTTCGTCAATCGGCAAGGTGTTCTGCGAGAAGATGGGATACCCGAGCTTCTGGAATTCTTCCAGGATTTCATGATTAAGGCCTGGATCGTGGTGATAGGGGCGACCCAGCATGACGATGCCGATGCGATCTTCGCGCTCCAGTTGATCGAGCACCTGGCGCGCGCGTTTGCGAATGTTGCTCTCGTAGTCTTGCAGTGCCTGGAATCCGGCCTCGATGGCACGATCGTTTTCTTCGTCGGACAGGCCGAGCACCGGGTCGAGGGCCTGGAACATCTGGAAGGCGAACAGCTTGCGATCGGCGAAGTTCAGCACTGGATTGATGTACTTGACGTTGTTCTCGGCGAACACGTCGTTCTCTTTCGTGAAAGCTGCTTTCACGGTTTCGGGCGTCGCGGTCACGGTGGGGCAGGCGTTCGTGCCCGTCAGCTTCACGAGCGGCGAGTGGAGAACGTCGTACATCGGGAAGAAGATGACGTCGAGCGGCTTCTTGCGGTGCTTCTCCTGGATCAGGTTGTAGACATGCGAGATGCCGATCTTGGCGGGGAAGCAGGGATCGATGGCGCCGCGACTCGCGCCGGCACGGTAGAGTTCGGAACTCGTGTAATCGGAGTAGATCACGTTCTCCGGTTGGACACCGAGACTCTCAAAGTAACCATTGAAAAGCGGAGCGTAGGTGTAGATGTTTAGCACGCGCGGGATGCCGATGCGGAGTTTCTTGCGATTCTCCATGAGCGCACGCCGCTCTTTCACGCCCTTGGCCCAACCGGCCCAGCCTTTGGTGGGAAGCGGATCGGCAATGTTCCTGGCGTTGGTCGGGCGGAACACTTCCTTGGCGGCGTAGTCGACAAAGTTCGGGTGCTGCGCCTTGATCGAGTCGAGGCCAGCTTTGATCTCCTTCATGTCGTTGAGATCTTCGACGGTTCCCTTTTCGCAGGTCGCGATGATGAGGCGCTGCTCGCCATGCATCAGCGGAACCTTGGTGACTTTCTGGATGGGCACGAAGCTCATGTCAGTCTTGGGCGCCGTGCGAATGTCAATGAAGGTGCGGAGGCAGTCGTTCTTGCAGAAATGGCAGCGCGTATCTTCGTTGCGGGTGGTGCGGTATTCGATCTTGCGGACGGCCTCGAGGCCGACGAAGGTGGTCTTCAGGCCATTGCGCCACAGACGCAGTGATTCCTGGGCCGCACCGATCGCGCCTGATTCGCCGCAGTGCTCGTGAACGATGATCTCGGGCTGCTTGCCGGTGGCGCGGAAGCTATTGCGGATGAAATCCACTTCGGCTTTTACGACAGCGAGGTTATTTTGCGTTCCACCCTGCAGCACGAAGCGGGAACCGAGCGCGGCCAAGTTCGGAATGCTCGCCACGTAGAGGAACACGTTCTTCGGAAGAACCGCGGCGAGTCCGGCGAGGATTTCTTCGGCACGCCAGCCCTGGCGCTGGAAGTTCACGATGTCGGATTGCATGAACACGGCGCAGCCATAGCCGAAGACGGGCATGGCCTGGGCGTTGAAGGCCAGATCGGCGTACTGGTTGACGTCGTAGCCGAAGCCCTCAGCCGTGGATTGCAGGAAGTATCCGTTGCCGGCCGAGCATTGCGTATTGAGCTTGAAATCTTTTACGCGGCCGTTGTGCAGGATGATGATCTTGATGTCCTGCCCGCCAACGTCGACAATGACGTGCGGGTCTTCGTAGAACTTCAAAGCGGATTCGGTGTGCGCGACGGTTTCGACCAGCGCGACATCGGCGTTCAAAACATCCCGCAGAATGTCCTTGGCGTAACCGGTAGTGGCGACTCCCAGAACTTCCAGATGCGCGTGCTGCGCTTCCACCTGCTTGCGCAGGTTCTCGAACATTTCGATGGTGTCCTGGATCGGGTTGCCGTTGGATAGCTGGTACGACTTGCAAAGAATGTCGCCGCTCTCGTTGAGCAGGACGGCCTTGGTGGACGTGGAGCCCCCATCGATGCCGATAAAGCCTGCGACCGTACTGCCCTTCTGGAAGACGGCGGGGGTGAACTTCTTACGGCGATAGGCATCTCTGAAGGCGTCAAGGTCTTCGGGCTTATCGACTAGGCCTTTGCCGCCGAACTTGGCTTTTTCTTCCTGGCGCCCGAAGTCAATGTAGTGGATGAGTTGGTCGTAGCCGCGATAGCAGCCCACACAGTCTTCTTCGCTCTTGCCGAATTCAACCGCGCCGAGTGCAGCGAAATACTGAGCGTTCTGCGGGACCTTGATGAGATCTTCGGGCTTGGCGCCATCGGGGATAGCGACTTTGCGTTCCTTCCACATGCGCGGAATGTTGGCCTGCCACGCCTCACGCATGCCCTTGATGAAACTGTTGGGGCCGCCCAGCAGCAACACGTGAGGGCGCAGTGTGTGGCCGCGTGTGAGCACGCTGAGATTTTGCAGAACGATGGCTTCGAACAGTGAGGCCATCAGTTCGTCAGGCGGCGTGCCGACTTTCTGCAGGCCGTTGATATCTGTTTCAGCGAAGACTCCGCATTTGCCGGCTACTTTGTGCAGTTTGATCCCGTGATAAGCCTGGTTGGAGAGTTCGAGCACGGGGATCTTCAATTTCGCATTGATCTTGTCGATGACCGCGCCTGTGCCGCCAGCGCACTTGTCGTTCATCGAAGGAATCTTCTTCTTGCGGCCGGTTTCATCGTCGTCTTTGAAGACGATTATCTTGGCGTCCTGCCCGCCGAGTTCGATCACGGAATACACTTCGGGATGCAACTTCTCGACCGCCAGAGAAACGGCCGTGACTTCCTGCACGAACTTGGCACCGATCTGTTCGGCGATTCCGGTTCCGCCGGAACCCGTCATGAACATGCGGGTATTGTGGCGGTCGATACCGACCTCGGACTCCATCCGTTTCAAGAATTCGAGACTCTTTTCGGGCTGCTTGGTCTCGTGACGCTGGTAGTCCTGCCATAAAGTCTGATCGGTGGCGGCATCGACGACAACCGCTTTCACCGTGGTGGAACCGACATCGAGGCCCACCAGGTATTTCGTAGTGTGATCGTGCGGCTTCTGGTCGTGCCGGACTTTGGGAAGCACAGGCTCCAAGGGAGCGATCTGGACCAGCGGAGTACCTTTGTGATCGTGCATCTTTCCTCTCTCGTTCAACAAATCGG
>Ga0210406_10007230_pt1 | contig 11333 bp, 9 predicted proteins | sample IncBWC30MmetaG_FD_155454 | JGI IMG/M metagenome (GOLD analysis project Ga0210406, IMG submission 155454) | Forest soil microbial communities from Barre Woods Harvard Forest LTER site, Petersham, Massachusetts, United States - Inc-BW-C-30-M | ecosystem: Environmental > Terrestrial > Soil >... | reverse complement strand
TGATGGTCAGTCGAATTTCGAAGATTTGGAACTTGTCGCGTCCGCCGATGAGGGCTCGGGCGACGCCATGGACATGTTGCAAGACGATATTGAATTTTATGACTGGGCGGAAAAGGCCGCGAATCCCGGACCAGCCGCCTAGCGCTCTACTTCAGTTGCGAAGGGGAAGGCATTGGCTGTTGGTCGGCGTGGCTGTCGTGTGCTCGGCAGCAAATGCCGGTCCGCCTGCGCCGTCGCCGCCTCCGGCGCCGCCACAGGCGTCGTCACCGGGCGCGCCCGATGATGAGTTCATCGAGTTCTTGGGCGCGGATGATGTGGGTGATGCAGCTTGGTGGGAGTTCTTGAAGAAGGTGCCGCCGCGCGGGGGAAATCCTCCCGCAACGCCGCCGCAGGAAGTAAAGCAATGATCAGGGCGTTGTTGATCTGTGCCGGTCTCGTCCTCGCCGCAGCGAGCGCGTCCGCGCAGGCGCCCGCCGCGCCCGAGCCTGCGCCGTCCGCTGCGCCCACGGCGCCCAAGACATGGTCCTCGATGTCGCCCCAACAGCAGCAATTGTTGAAAAGCTATGAAGGCAAGTGGGATAGCCTGCCCCCGGAGCGCCAGCAGGCGCTGGCCAACGGCAGTCAGCGCTGGCTGTCGATGTCGCCGGAGCAGCGCTCGAGTGCGCAGCAACGCTTTACTCAATGGCGCGCCATGCCGCCGGAGCAGCGGCAGCAGCTGCGCCAGCGTTGGCAGCAGTACAAGACCTTGCCGCCCGAGCAGCAACAGCGGGTACGCGAATCATTCAACCGGTTTCGGCAAATGCCCCCCGAAAGGCGCATGGAATTGCGCAACCAATGGCGTCAGATGAGTCCGGAGCAGCGCCGCCGAGTCATCCAGCGGCCGGCGGCGCCGCGGCCGCCGGCACCGCACCCGGCGGCGCCACCGCCACCGCGGCGCGGCGGGCGATAGGCGCCCCGGCGCGCCGCTCACGGGTGGTAGCTGCGCTCGGCGTGCGCCATCACGTCCTCACGACTGAAAAGCACGTCGCGGAATCGCCCCTGAGTGAACATGGTGGCTTGGTCCGTGAAATGAGGTGAGTTGGGGTCGCCGCTTTCGCCGCCGCTCAGGATGGCCTTGGCATGAATGACCGGGCCAAATTCCACCGCCGCGACGAAGCTATTGCCGACCGATCCGTAAATCTTCTTCGTCTTGCGCGGATACGGCGCATCGAATGATGCCAAGGCGCCCCAGTTTGAGGACGCAAAGCCCACCGGTAAGCTGGGTTTGGCGTCGTCGAAGGGCTGCACGATGTCGTCGGTTATGCGTTGATAGCGGTTGATATCGCCCCACGGTGTTCGCCACCGGCCGAAGTCGCGCTGCAATTTCGCCACTGCCGCGGTCAAGCTGTCGATTCGGTCGGATGGGGTCGAGTGGTCGACCATGTAGTCATAGACCGGCCGGTCGGCGGCGCTCGCCTCGGCGCTTTTGCGCACGCGCAGCTCTTGACCCCAGAAAATGGCGAGGGCCGTCTGACCTGAGTCCGCCGATGTATGCCGGTCCCAACTGCGCAAGCTCGCCATCGGTTCCTTCAGGCCGTCGCGCCGCGGATCGTCCACCGCCAATCGATCATAGTCGTCGAACAGGGGCGGCAGCAGCACATCGAAGGCGGTGAGGTGGCTGTCATAACCGGCCGCGATCAAGCTGTCCAAAGTCACATCGTGAATATTTTGCAGCACTTCGACGGCATGAATGCCGCGCGGATTCTCACCCCGGGTCCACATGTACGCCGGATAGTTTTCGCGCTTCGGGCTTGCGGTGCCCGCTGCCGAGAAGGGCCAGTCGTTGGTGTTCTGGATCCAACCATTGCCGGGATTGAGCAGCGTGATGGTGTCTTCGATCGCATGCGGCCCCTGCCATTCGGTCGCGGGGTTGCTGCCATCCACCGGACGGGTGTAGTCGAACTTCGGATCGCGCTTGGGAATGAAATTTCCGTGGAAATAAGCAATCGTCCCTTCGGAGTCGGCGTAAACCGTATTGTTGGAAGTGTCGGTGCGCATCTCCTGCGTCTTGCGGAACGATGCGTAGTCCACGGTCTTGGTGCGCAAGTACGATTGCGCCAGTGCCTGCACGGGTTCCTGCAGCAGCTTGATGGCAATCCACCGGGCGGCGTTTCGGCCGCCGACGCTCCGCCGGTCGTTCCCAGCGCGGACAATCGGTCCGTGATGGCTGTAATACACGACGAAGTTTCGATACACCGTCCGGCCGCCCTGTTTGAACGGGATGGTGATTTGCCTGACCTGCAGTTTTTTCAAATCGGCGCCGTATTGGTAATACAGTCCGTCGAGCTTCCCGACGATGGTCTCGGCATATTCGTCGACGGCGTCGCCGCCGTACGAGGTGTGCATCCAGCCGTTGTGCGCGTTGAATCCTTGATAGACGAAGAATTGTCCCCAGGTGACGGCTCCGTAGGCGTTCAATCCCTGCTCGCTGACCATCTGCAGTTCCGAACGGAAATAATAAGACGTGTGCGGATTTATCCAGAGCAGGGCGTGCCCCGATGCGCTGCGGCTGGGCGCGATGGCGAAGCCGTTGGACCCGCCGGGAGCCGGCTCCTCCGGCGTAACCGCGGACATATTCATGGCGCGGGCCGGCCGCCGAGGCCGTGCTGCGTAGAACTGTTCCAGTTTGCCGAGATCGACGCTTTCGATGTCGCCGCCGATACTGCCTTCCGTAAAGGACAGCGCCATCCAGGGTTCGTAACGATGGATGACTCTGGACACAACGGCCGGATGTTTCGACAAGAAGTAATTCAGGCCGTCAGACCAGGCCTCCATCAGTGTCTTGAGCCAGGCCGGGCTGCTGCTATAGCTTTGCCGCAGGCGGAGCGGATCGACGAACAGTCTCTGACGAAGATCCGTGTAAACGGCCGTCTCGCCTTCGGCCAGCGCCAAGAGTCCCAGACCGCCCAGGTAGTTGCGCTCGATGCGGCCGAAGTCATCCTCGGCCTGCGCGTAGATCATTCCGAACACGGCATCTGCGTCGGATTGGCCGTAGACGTGTGCGATGCCCCAGTTGTCGCGGACGATGCGCACATTCTCGGCATGCTCTCGCCAGCGCTCGGCTTCCCCGGTGCCCGCTTCGACGGCGGCGGCGGCGCTCAAGGCGCACAGACACGTCAAGACAAAAAATCTCATGCCAACGAATCCCTCCTTTGCGTAGCATCGCGCAATGCGAATTTCTTTTCCCGTAGTTTTGCTGACGCTGGCCGTGGTTGCCGGCCCTTTGCGCGCGGGGACTGCGCACGCGGCAGCCACGTTCAGTGTGCCGGAAGGCGATCTGCCCGACCCGTTGGTACTGGTGGCGTATGGAGATATGCGGTTCACCGCACCTTCGGAGACCGACGCGACCAATCCCGGCGCGCGTCAGGCTTTGGTCGCAAAGATCGCAGCAGAGGACCCGGCTGCGATCTTCCTCGACGGCGACGTTCCCTGGCACGGGGTCGCGCCGGACTACGCAGTGTTTCGCGATGAGACTCATTCGTGGCGGGAGCGGCATCTGCGGGTCTACCCGGCGCTGGGCAATCATGAATTTTCGGCATGCATGGAATCGGCGTGTCTCGATCGCTGGTGGGATACGTTTCCGGAACTGCGCGGCCGGCGCTGGTATTCGGTCGCCATCGGTACCAGAGTCTTAGGGTTAGCGCTGGACAGCGACACATCGCTCCTGCCGGGAAGCGCGCAGCGGATCTGGCTCGAGAATCAAGTCGCGCGGCTCCCTCCCAAGGTTCGCCTGGTATTGATCGTCATGCATCACCCGCCGGTCGCCGATGTGCAGACCAGCAAACAGACGGATCACAATCCGCGCCCGAACGAACTAGCGCTGGCCGAGTATCTCGAGGCGGCTGCGCCGCGGTCGACAGCGAGCTTCGTCGTGACCGCCGGCCATATTCACAACTACGAACGATTCACCAAGGGCGGCGTCGTGTACCTCGTGTCGGGCGGCGGCGGCGCCAGGCCGTACGAAGTGGATCGCACACCCGCCGACCTGTACCGAAGCGACGAATTTCCCAACTATCACTACGTGCGCTTCGAATTGCACGGCGACCGGGTGGTGGGCGAAATGATCCGGCTCGGCGATTACGCCGCGGCCGCGCCCACGGAATGGCAAATCCGGGATCGCTTCGAGATCACCCTGCGGCCTTGACCGCCTGGATCAGCTGGCTCACGGCCGACTGCGCGTCGCCGTAGAGCATGCGCGTCTGATCGAGCACGAACAGCGCATTGTCGATGCCGGAAAAGCCCTGACCCTGGCCGCGCTTGATGACGATGACGTTCTTGGCCTTGTCCGCGTTCAAGATCGGCATGCCGAAAATCGGACTCGACCGATTGGCGCGCGCGTCCGGATTGACGACATCGTTGGCGCCGATGATCAGCGCCACGTCGGCGGTTTCGAACTCGGCATTGATTTCGTCCAGGTCGGAGATCAAGTCGTAAGGCACTCCCGCCTCCGCAAGCAGCACGTTCATGTGCCCCGGCATGCGGCCCGCCACGGGATGAATGGCAAAGCGCACCTTGACGCCATGATCGATGAGCAGCTGAGTGAGTTCCCACACCTTGTGCTGAGCCTGCGCCACGGCCATGCCATATCCCGGCACGATGATGATCTTCTGCGAGTACGCCATCATCACGCCGGCATCCGAGGCCTCGATGGCCTTCTGGGTACCGGTGACGCCGCCGCCGCCCGCGGACGAACTCTCGCCGAAGTTCGAGAACAGCACATTCCCGAGCGAACGGTTCATGGCCTTGGCCATGAGTTGAGTCAGCAGGGTGCCGGCCGCACCGACCACGGTGCCGGCGATGATCATGGCGGCGTTGTCGAGCACGAAGCCTTCGAAACCGACCGCAAGACCGGTGAGCGCATTGTAGAGCGAAATCACCACCGGCATGTCGGCGCCGCCGATCGGGAGGGTCATGGCGACGCCCAACAGCAAGGCGAACGCAAAGAACAAGGAAATCGCGGGCAAACCGCCCTGCTGCGCGCCCAAGTCCATTCCTGAGACGATGACGAAGCCCAGTCCGACCGTCACCAGCAATATCGCCAAATTCATGAACTTTTGACCGCCGAAGCGCACCGACTTGGTGATCAAGCCCTGTAATTTCGCGAAGGCGATCAGGCTGCCGCTGAAGGACACCGAGCCGATGAAGCCGCCGATCGTGGCGATGGTCAGGTGCGTGATGCTGTGCTCGCTGCCGCGATAGAGTTCCACGGCGGCGATGGCGGCCGCCGCGCCGCCGCCCATGCCGTTGTACAGCGCGATCATCTGCGGCATGTCCGTCATGGCAACGCGCTTGCCGCTCACCCAGGCCAGAACGCCCCCGACCGCGATGGCGCCGATCACCAGCATCAGATTCAACGAGGACGCACCCATGAAGGCCAAGGTCACGACCGTGGCCAGCACCATCCCTACGCCCGCCCAGCGGACGCCGCTCACGGCGGTGACCGGCGAACTCATGCGCTTGAGGCCAAGGATGAACAGTGCCGCCGCCACCAGATAGGACAGCTGCACCAGATTTTGTATCGTTGAAGCGGAGGGCATCCTCAAGGTCCTTTCTTTCTGCCGGCGGAGACGAACATCTGCAGCATGCGCTCGGTCACCACATAGCCGCCGACGGCGTTGCCCGCGGCGAGAATCACACCGATGACGCCGATGACCCGCAGCTGCGTCGTTTCGGCCGCGGCCAAGGCAACCATTGCGCCCACCAGAACGATGCCATGCACGAAGTTCGATCCGGACATGAGCGGCGTGTGCAGGATGACCGGCACGCGGGAAATGACTTCGTAGCCGGTGAACGCGGCCAACATGAATATATAGAGCGCTATGACGCCGTCGATCATGATTACTATCCCTCTACGATTTTGCGCGTGGCTTCGTGCTTGATCTGGCCGTCATGCGTGAGCACGCAGCCTGCGAACACTTCGTCGTTCCAGTCGATGGCAAGATCACCTTTCACCAGCGCCGGCTTCAGCAGATTGAACAGGTTGCGCGAGTACATTTCGCTGGCGTGATACGGCAATGAGGCGGCCAAGTTCAAGGGGCCCACGATCTTGACTCCGCCGTGAACGACGGTTTCACCCGCCTGCGTCAGTTCGCAATTGCCGCCCTGTTCGGCGGCGATGTCGATGATCACCGAGCCGGCCTTCATGCGCTCGACCGCCGCCCGGGTGATGATCCGCGGTGCCGCTCGTCCCGGCACCGATGCCGTGCTGATCACGGCGTCGCTGGCGGCGATTCGCGCATCGAGCACTTCCTGCTGCTTGGCTTTCTCTTCGGCAGTGAGCTCGCGCGCGTACCCGCCGGCGCCTTCCGCGGAGACGCCGGTTTCGATGAACTTCGCCCCGAGCGATTTCACCTGGTCCTTGGTCGCGCTACGTACGTCGTACGCTTCGACCACGGCTCCCAAGCGCTTCGCCGTGGCGATCGCCTGCAAACCGGCGACGCCCGCGCCGATGACGAGGACCGTCGCCGGGCGGATCGTACCGGCGGCGGTCGTCAGCATGGGTAGGAATCTCTCCAGCGTATTGGCCGCGATCAGCACTGCTTTGTAGCCGGCTACGGACGCTTGCGAGGACAGCGCGTCCATCGATTGCGCCCGGGAAATGCGCGGCACCAGCTCCATCGCGAAACTGGTGATCCCGCGGTCCTTGAGGGCTCGGACGAGGTCGGGCCGCGCATAGGCCTGCATGTACCCGATGACCACCGCGCCTTTCTTGAGCGCGTTCACTTCCGTCAAGGCCGGCGGCTGCACTTTCAACAACACATCCGCCGACCCGAGAATGGCAGCCGCATCGCTGAACTCGGCGTCGGTATACAGAGCATCCGGAAAATGAGCCGCGGTGCCCGCGCCGCGCTCGATCAGAACGCGCACGCCGGCCGCCTTCAGCTTTGCACTTATTTCCGGGACAACGGCGACACGGGTCTCCGTTGGCTGGGTTTCCGTGAGGACACCCACGATGACAGCCATGCAATCTCTCCCAAAACCAGAGAATTATGCCAAACGTTGAATTATTGCATAATAGTCGACTATCTTAAGCAGTGTTATGAAGCCGATGATCCAAGACAAGCTGCAGTTATTGGATTGGCGGGACGACCTCGCGGTCGTGACGCATGGGTATCCTTTGTCGCAACAGATCCTGCGGACCGATGTGTCGGGGATGCCGTTGGAGTGGGTGGATTATCGGGAAGCCGCGCGTCTGTACCATACCGACCAAGTCGCCTACGCCTGCGGGACGCTTCTGTACCGGCTCTACGGCGGCACCTGTGCGAGGACGGGTCTGCGCACCGTCGTGGACGTGAATTCAATCATCGCCACGCTCGGAACGTCGGGCAACCCGGGAAACCTGCGCGGCGCCGCTTACACGCCGCCGCTGAACAATCAGACCTTGTTCCGCCGCGATGCCTATCTGTGCTTGTACTGCGGCGCGCGGTTCACGTATAGCATGCTGTCGCGGGATCATGTGACGCCCTTCAGCCGCGGCGGACGCGATACCTGGAAAAACGTGGTATCGGCGTGCCGCCGCTGCAATAACGCCAAGGCGTCGCGCACGCCGGAGCAGGCGGGTATGCAGCTGCTGGCGGTGCCGTTCACGCCGACGTATGCCGAGTACATCTTCTTGAAGGGCCGCCGAGTGCTGGCCGATCAGATGGAGTATCTGATCGCTCACTTCCCACGTTCGAGCCCGCTGCACGAGCGCATGCAACGCTGGCCGATGTGAACGCCGGCGCGATCCAGCCGCGAGCGCTGTCCGGCGTCGTGTACTACATCGACGCCAGCTATTTCATTTTCCGGGCCTACCATTCCATGCCGCCCGACATGGTGGACGGCGACGGCAATGCGACGCATGCCTTGTACGGATTCGCGCGCTTCCTGTCGGATCTTTTGGAACAGGTCCGGCCGGAGCGCATCGGCGTCGCTTTCGATCTCTCCACGCGCCACGAAACGTCCTTCCGCAACTCCATTTACCCGGCCTACAAGGCCAATCGAGAGGCGCCGCCCGCCGATTTGGAGCGGCAATTTGCGCATTGCCGCGAGTTTTGCCGGCACATGGGCCTTGCCGAGTTCGCGAGCACGGAGTACGAAGCCGACGACATCATCGGCACGCTGGCTGCGCGTTCCCGTGCCGCGGGCCTGCGCAATGTGTTGGTGACCCGGGACAAGGATTTGTCGCAGCTCATCCGCGACGGCGATGTGTTCTGGGACTACACCGGCAACACCCGATATCATTACCACGACATAGAGCCGCGTTTCGGCGCGACGCCCGAGCTCATCGCGGATTTTTTGGCGCTGACCGGCGATAGCGTTGACAATATTCCCGGGGTGCCCGGCGTCGGCAAAAAGACCGCGGCTGAATTGTTTGCGGTATTCGGATCTCTCGATGAACTCTATGCGAATCTCGACCGGGTGCCTTCGATGAAGCTGCGCGGCGCCGCGGCAGTCGCCGCGAGACTCCTCGTGCACAAGGAGGCTGCGTATCTGGCGCGGCGATTGACCGGTATCGTCTGCGACCTGCCGCTCGAGGCCACGCTCGATGATCTGAAGCTGCGGGCGCCGGACGGCGCGGGCTTAAGCCGCTTTTTTGATACGCATGGATTTGGCAGTATTCTGCGGCAGCAGGCGCGGCGTATCGCCGCCGGCGTGTAAACGCAAGCCGCCAATTTTGGTTTGGGGGAGCAAGGCGATGGCGCGAAAAGATATTCAATCCGTGCTGCAGGAGGACCGCGTATTTCCTCCGTCCGCGCAGTTCCGCGAAGCTGCAGCGCTCAAGGCGGGCGAACTGGAGGCGATGTACGCCAGGGCGAAGCATGACTATGCCGGCTTCTGGGCGGATTTGGCGAGGGCCGAGATCGAATGGCACCGGCCGTTCACCGTGTCTCTGGACGACGCCCGCGCGCCCAACTACCGCTGGTTCACCGACGGGCAGCTGAACGTGTCGCACAATTGCCTGGACGTGCATCTGCGCGAGCGGGGCGAGAAGATCGCGATCGTGTTCGAGGGTGAGCCGGGCGATGTGCGCAGGCTGACCTATGCCGAGCTCCACCGTGACGTGTGCCGCTTTGCAAATGCGCTCAAGCGCTTGGGTGTGGCGAGCGGCGATCGGGTCGTCATCTACATGCCCCTGATTCCGGAGGCGGTGATCGCCATGCTGGCCTGCGCCCGCATCGGCGCCGTGCATTCGGTGGTCTTCGGCGGATTTTCTGCCAACGCGGTCAAGGACCGCATCGAAGACGCGGGCGCCAAGCTCGTGATCACGGCCGACGGCGGCTGGCGCGGCGGCCATCCAGTCGAGCTCAAGCGCGCGGTCGACAAGGCGCTCGCCGACGGCTGTCCTACGGTGCAGAACGTGATCGTGTACGCCCGTACCGGCGCCGACTGCCCGATGCACGCCGGCCGCGATGTAGGGTGGCAGGACGCCGTATCCGGAATGAGCGCGGCCTGTGAACCCGAATGGGTGGATGCGGAGCATCCTCTGTTCCTTCTCTACACCTCGGGATCGACCGGCAAACCCAAGGGAATACAGCACTCGAGCGCAGGATATCTGCTCAACGCCAAGACCAGCGTGCGCTGGGCATTCGACCTCAACGATGCGGATGTCTTCTGGTGCACGGCCGACGTGGGCTGGGTCACCGGACACACCTACGTTGCTTACGGACCCCTGGCGGCCGGCGCAACCGTCCTGATGTACGAGGGAGCGCCGACCTTCCCCGACGGTGGACGCTTCTGGAAGATCTGCGAAACGCACGGCGTCACCATTCTCTACACGGCGCCGACCGCGATTCGCGCGCTCATGAAATTGGGCGATGCCATTCCGGCCAAGTACGATCTCGGCAGGCTGCGCCTGTTGGGTACCGTGGGTGAGCCCATCAATCCGGAAGCGTGGATGTGGTACCACAAGATCATCGGCGCAGAGCGCTGCCCCATCGTGGACACTTGGTGGCAGACCGAGACGGGGGCCGCCATGATGGCGCCCATTCCGAGCGTGACGGCAACCAAACCCGGATCCTGCACCAAACCGCTGCCCGGAATCTTTGTCGACATCGTCGATGACGACGGCCGGCCCGTGAAAACGCCGGACGCCGGCGGCTACCTGGTGATCACGCACCCGTGGCCCTCCATGCTGCGCACGATTTGGGGCGACAACGAGCGCTATCTTCAGACTTACTGGGAGAAATTCCAGAACCGCTACTATGTGGCCGGCGATTCCGCGCGCCGCGACAAAGACGGCTACTACTGGATCATGGGCCGCATCGACGATGTACTGAATGTCGCGGGTCACCGTCTGGGAACCATGGAAATCGAATCGGCGCTGGTCGCGCACCCCCTGGTCGCGGAATCCGCGGTGGTCAGCAAGCCCCACGACATCAAGGGCGAATCAGTCTTCGCGTATGTCGTGCTCAATGTCCCGCGACCGGAAGGAGCCGCGGCAAAATCACTGATCGATGAACTGCGCAACTGGGTCGGTGAGCAATTGAGTCCCATCGCCAAGCCCGATGAAATTCGCCTGACCGACAATCTTCCGAAGACTCGGTCGGGGAAAATCATGCGCCGATTGCTGCGCTCGATTGCGCGGGGAGAGGAGATCACGCAGGACGTGACGACCCTCGAGAATCCCGGGATCCTCGAGCAGCTCAAGGGTGGCGCGGCCGCGCCGGCGACGGCGAAAAGTGCCGCGCCCGTGGAGCGTGCCACGCCGGCGAAGGGCTCTACCGTTGAGCGTGGTGCTCCTGCCAACCGAACCGCTCCCGCCAAGCGAAGCGCTCCTGGCAAGCCGGTCGCTGCAGCCAAGCGAGCGGCCCAACCCAAGCGTGCCGCAGCCCGCAAGAAAGCGGCAGTACGCCCCAAGGGCAAGAAAGCCAAAGTGGCGACCAAACCTGCCAAACCGATCGCGCGCGTCAAACGGGCAAAGCGCAAAGTCGCAAAACGCAAGGTGGTCGCCTCAAAATCCCGCCGCGCCGCAGTCAAAGCGGTGCGTCGTAATGGCAAAGCGCGCGGCAAGAAGTAAAAGCGCGCTGCAAAAAAATAGGAGAGCGCTGCAATGTCACTGCTGATCGTCGGCTTGGTGCTGTTCCTCGGGGTTCATTCCGTCGCCATCTTCGCGCCGGGGCTGCGTGCTGGAACGATCCACGCACTCGGCGAGGGCGCATGGAAGGGACTGTACGCGCTGGTCTCGCTGGCCGGCTTCGTGCTGATCTGCTACGGATTCGGGCTCGCGCGCCAAGCACCGGTAGTTCTGTATTCGCCGCCGGCCTGGCTGCGGTATCCGGCGGTGATCCTGATGTTGCCGGTGTTCACGTTGG
>Ga0210406_10007229_pt1 | contig 11333 bp, 9 predicted proteins | sample IncBWC30MmetaG_FD_155454 | JGI IMG/M metagenome (GOLD analysis project Ga0210406, IMG submission 155454) | Forest soil microbial communities from Barre Woods Harvard Forest LTER site, Petersham, Massachusetts, United States - Inc-BW-C-30-M | ecosystem: Environmental > Terrestrial > Soil >... | reverse complement strand
CAATCAACCTGCGACCATAAGCGTGCGAAATCGCGCTGCATCATGCGTCGCAGGCGCTGCGCGTTGACATAGTCCGTCGCGGGTAGAAGGCGTCCCTGATCGAGCAGCGCCAGGACGTCGGACCCGAACTGGTCGCGGTTGCCGATATATTTCTCCATCAGCGCCGAGGCTTCAGCCAGCAGAATCACGCGGCCTACCGCGTTCAGCGCCTCAATATCGGGGACGCGCACGGGGAGAATACACGCCCCCAGCGATTCGGCAATTGCCGCCATGCGCCGCACCGCCATATCCACGTCCGGATCGAGCCGCTCGAAATAGAAATTCTGTGGCAGGCCGATGCGCAGTTCTCGAATCGAGCACTTGGCATCCGGCAGATAGTTTCCGACGGGCTCCTGGGACGAAGTGTCATCCCGCGAATCGAATCCGGCAATAGCCTGAAGGGTGACTGCGGCATCGCGCACCGAGCGCGTCAGCGGGCCCATGTGATCGAGCGAGAAATCGAGCGGCATCACACCGTAGCGGCTTACGCGGCCGCTGGTGGGCTTCAGCCCGACCGTTCCGCAGAACGACGCCGGGATGCGAATCGAGCCGCCGGTGTCGCTCCCCATCGCCATAAAAACCATCTCCGAAGCGACCGCTGCACCCGAGCCGCCGCTCGATCCGCCGGGAATCCGCTGGGGATCGCGAGGATTGCGAATCGTGCCGAAATGCGGATTGTTCGACGTGATGCCGTAAGCCAGCTCATGCATCCCGGCTTTGCCCACGAGCACCGCACCGGCCGCCGCGAGCCTTTCGACCACTGCGGCGTCGCGATCCGGAATATGGTGGAGGAAGATGACCGAGCCGCAGGTTGTGCGCACGCCGCGCGTTTCGAAAACGTCCTTTACGGCAACCGGTATGCCGTGCAGCGGCCCGCGATCAGCGCCCTGCGCCAGCTCTTCGTCCGCCGCTTTTGCCTGCGTGCGGGCGCTCTCTTCCAGGGTGGCGATCATGGCGTTGAGTTCCGGATTCCGCTCGCCGATTCGCTTGAGAGCCGCTTCGGTCAGTTCGGTGGAAGATACTGCCCGGCTACGCAATGCCTGCGCGGCTTCTAGAATTGTCATTCGCCGCTCTCCCGCAAGATCCGGAAAGTAGTGGCGGGCTCGACATCGTCGGGAATCCTTTTTGTGAGCGGCCGGAAGGCCAACTCCAGCGCATCGAGCGACGGCGCTATGCGCTCAAGATCCGAGTCAGGAATGCGAAGATCGTAGGCCTCTGCTATTTTTTCCCAGTTTTTCATCGAGGATATATTCTACAAACTTCTTGTCGACTCCACCGGAATTGTGCCAGTCCGCCCAATCTGCTTCACGTCAGGACAATCATGCAGGCGATGAAGCTGAAAAAACGATGGTCAGTGAGAAATAAAATGGGCCGCATTCGCGCGCGGAATCCTAGATGTTCGACTACTGCGGATCAATACTGAGGATCTATACTCAGAAATTCTCGATACTTGGCGTCCCGAGAAGCGATGGCCCAAGCATAACGGCTGCCTCTCGTTTCCCCAGGCGACGGGAAACCGCCGCGGCTTAACGACGGCTTTCGATCTGGCGGATTGCGTTCTGGGCGGCGCGGGAGAGATCGATGGCCGGTACCAGACCGAAGCCGCGGCCGGCCGGCGCTGCACGTTCGGACCGTGCGGCGAGCTCGCGCAGAGCGGGTAGATCGACGGCATCGCCAAAGTCGCCGATGGCGCGAAGCGCGGCCAGCCGTAAGGTGACATCCCGGGTGGCCATCAATTTTCGGGCGACGGTTAGAACACCGGGATCGCCGAACTGCACGGCGCGGCTCAGCGCCATGGCCGCGACTGGTCCGCCAGCTTCCGCGAGGCCGAACAAAGCCTGCAGCACGCCCGGGTCCTGATATTGGGCGAGTCCTTCTAAAGCGTTCGTAGCAACGATCAAGTTGGGATCGCGGGCGGCACGGGTCAGCGACTCAATCAGGTCCGGTCTGCTCAGGGCTCCAAGTTCCCGGGCCGCAGCGGCGCGCACGTCAGGATCGGAGGCCGCCAGCGCGGTTTTGAGCTCGTCGACGGCGCCCGCTTCGCGCAGATTGCGAGCCGCGCAAGAGCGGACATCAGGAGTTTCCAGAGCACGGGCCAGCGCGGCGATGGATTCCGGCGAGGCGGATCCGCGTAACTCATAACACGCGTTGTTGCGTTGCGCCACGTTGAGTTTCGGATCGAGCATCCGCGCGGAAGGTGCATCCTGGGCGGGAGAGGCGAGGCAGGCGGCGCTAAAAACTAAAATGGCGGTTTTCATTGGGGCTCCGTGGGGCGACGCCGAACGCCGCCCCAATTTTCACAGGATCAGAATCCGTGGCCGTTGGTACCGTCTTGCTGGTTATGCGAGAAACCGGCATGCGGAGGAGCGTGGAACGGGAAGTGATCGAGGTTCGGCACGTCGTTCGAATTCACGCCATCGCCAAGCTGGTTGTTCGGTGCGATGTTGAACCCGCCCTCCAGCACTCCAGCAACGGCGCGGAAACCGATGTCGACCACGTCATCGCCAATGCGCCGGCCGCCAAAAGGCCAGCCTGCGAGGTCGCCGCCCAGCGGTCCCAGCCGGTTCTGCGTAGCGAACGGCGTGGGGGGAATGGTGAGGTCAATGCGAGTGATGTCCGGGACATAGACGCTGAGCAAGTCAGCGCGGGGCGTGGGCGGCACTTTCAAACCAAAAACGCCGTGGAAAACCGCCGAGGCCAGCACGGGATCGCCGATATAGGCCGCGAACTGCCGGTCGTCAGACGGCTGGCTGCGATTCCACCGATCCTTGAGGGGCAGCGGAATCAGAGCTTCGACCGTCAGGGGATTCCCGACACGATCGACTTGTACCCATTGGCCTTGGCTTTGTGGATCGTCAACGCCATGCCGCACGGTGACAGTCTGACGGTAGGTGGAAGCCCAGCCCGCGATCTTGGCATTGGGGTCTTTGGGGTCGGTGGGCACCTGGCCGTTGGCGGTCAGCATTGCGATGGGCACTTCGATGGCGATCAGGCTGATGTTGTAGCCGGCGAAGCCATCCACGGCATTCGGGAACGCTGCGCCGGGAGCCTGGTCGGCGGATCCGGCCAGCACGGGCGCCGGCGGGCGGAAATTCAGGAAATCGAAGGTGGCGCCGCTATCGAAATAGAAGGCGTCGTCCCGCGGTCCGGCAAAAACGCGGATCCCACCGGGAAGCGTGAAAACCGAAGGCTGGCCGAGAGTGTTCTCATAGTCCGGCGTGGCCTTGGGCCCTTGATTGGGCGGCGCGACGGAAAGCAGGTGCCCATTGGCGTCCGTCACATACGTCAATTCGTGCTGGTGATTCAAGTTCCGAATCGTGACCTGATAAGTCTGGTAGAGCAGGATCCCGGAGCTATCGATGGAATCGATGGTCCCGAAGTACGACAGGAACGTCGCGTTGGGCCGCAGAGTCGTATTGAACCGGAAATCGATCTGGATGTCCGGGTTGCCGTCCAGTCCGCGGGAGTTGTTGATGTTGAAGCGATAGAGCACGCTGTCCGAGAACTTGTAATAGCTCGGCCCGTTGTCGGGATTTTGAAATCCCTGAGCGCTCATACTCATGACGACGCGGTCGCTCCGGCCCGTCTCGTAACTCCGAAAAATGTAAAAGTCGTTGAGGTTCGCGGTTTGATCTTCAAGCAGCATCGGCCCATTTCGATGGCTGGCGGCAAACGCGCCGTTGCCGGCGATGAGCGCGGCTGCGCAAAAGCATAGAATCTGTTGTCGCACGTCCTTCTCCTTAGAGGTGAACTTTCAAACGGAATACGGGAAGGAGGGCGGTTCGGATTTAGAAGAATGTTAGAAATGTTCGAGGTCGACCCCAGAAGCGCAGCCTAGGTGCGCGCCACGGGCGTAGCCAACGCGTCTTCCGTTCGCGCCGCGGTGCGGCTCAGGGGCAGCCGGAAGCAGAAGCTGGCGCCATGGCCCGGCTCAGACTCAGCCCACATATCGCCCCCGTGATCGAGGACGGTTTGGCGCGACAGGGCCAGGCCAAGACCGAGGCCGTTTCTCTTGCCTGAACTGACGAACGGTTGAAACAGATTTTCGTGTATTTCGGGCGAGATGCCAGGCCCGGTGTCAGCGACCCGTACCGTCACCGCGCCGGAATCGAGAGCCGCACTGATGCAGATTTCGCCGCCGGTGGGCATGGCTTCTAATGCGTTGCCCATCAAGTTGATGAACACACGTTCCACGCGGGCACGCTCGAGAGGAAGTTCGATGGAATCCGAAATATCGAGGCGGATGTGCACTCCCTGCGCGTCCGCCGTTTGCGCCACGGAATCACAAGCCGCCGCGGCGACTTCCCGCAAGCGGCAAACCTCCGCACCGTCGGTCCTTCCGCGTCCCACGTTCACCAGATCCTGCAACAGCTCCTGAATCCGGCGGGAAGCGCGATAGATATTGCCGGCCAGCCGCTTGAGTTGCGGCGGCGCGATCTCGGAATCCACCATGATTTCCGAGCCGCCGTAAATAGCCGCCAGTGGATTGCGCAGATCGTGGACGATGGAACTCGAAAGGCGCCCGATGGTGGAAATTCGCTCCTGGCGAATGAGCTCCTGCCGCGCATTCTGAATGGAAGAGCACATGTTATTGAAGGTGACGGCAAGGCGGCCGAGCTCATCCTGGCCATCTACCGGGACCCGGTAATCGTAATTCTGGCGGGCCACTTCGGCTGCGGCCCGGTCAAGTTTCTCAACCGGACGCATGATCTTGTGCGCCAGCAGGTAGGTAAGTCCGAGGCCTGCCAGCATGGCCAATAATCCGAGCAGAACGAAATCGCGCCGGAGCAAGGCCAGGCGCTGGCGGGCGTTCTCGAACGACCGGAAGATCCAAAGCTCGCCGATGGTGTGGCCTTCGATATCCAGAAGCGGCGTGGGAAGCGGTGCGTACTCCACCACCCCATCGCTGATCGGCTCGATCTCGGGGGCACGGCGGGCGGGTACTTTTCGCGACGCCCGGGCGGCCACGGCACGCGCCAGTTCTGCGGTAGCGCGCGGATTCAAGGTGGAAGCGATGACGCGGCCCTTCGCAAGGAACAGGAACTCGCTTCCACCGGTGGATTCTTTGAGACTCTGCGCGACCAGGTGGTCGACGACGAAGCCGGCAACCAACACATTCAGCAAGGCATCGTCGCGGCCCGCTTGTACGTAAACGGGCGTGACGGCCACCTGATACAGATGGCCGCCCTTGAGCATGAACCCGGAAGCCTGTTCGGGAAAACGTCCGGCAGCCTGAGGCACCACCTCGAGCTCACGCCATTGAGAAGCCTCAGGCTCGCCACCCAGGGAGGCCACCAGCCTTCCTTTGGGATCGGTCACCAGAAAAATTGCGTTCTCTTCGGACACCTTGGACCACAACTCGCCCGCCGTGTCGCGGATGGTCGCCCGATCTCCTGTACCAAACGCGCGGCGCACATCGGACATGGTGCTTAGAATGCGGCTCACTGTTGCCAGTAGTTTTTGGCGCGCCTCCAAGAGTGAACGGTACGCCTGGAAGCTGGCCTGCACCTCGTCTTCGAGGCTCCGGGAGGTGGTGGTCAAGGCGTTGTTTTCGACAATCCATCCGGTGAAAGCAAACAGCACGGTGATGGCTACCGAGGTGGAGAGCAGGATCTTCCACAGCAGCGAAAGCCGCGAGAAGCTAAATCGTCTCACCTTTTAGCTCCCGGGTAAGCCGGCTGGTCCTCAAGGACGGGCGGGTAATCCTTGTCGTACTTGTTCTTGTGCTCCACAGGCAGATACCCGCTTTCCGATATCTGCATCGGCGTCAACTCCAGCGCAGCGATCTCGACGGTGATTTTTCGGGTGAGCGTATCGAGGATCTCCGCCGAGGCCCGTTCGTGAAAGACGTGGAGCTGGTAATCCCCTGGCGGAACATTTTCAATTGTGAAGAAGCCCGTCTTATCGGAAACCGCGAAATACGGTGTGTCCATGACGGCGATGACCGCGCTCATCTGGGGGTGAATGTTGCAAAACACGCGCACGATTCCAGAGCGTTTGAACGCGACGGTCCGGCTCTGGCCAGGCTTGTACAATCCGACGTCAAAGATCACGCCGTTGAAATTCGAGAAGGCGTTATGGAAGATGGGATCGAGGTTCGGAAACGACACGCGCCCGCCGACCGGGATAGCCAGCACGTGCGGTTTGAAGGTCTTATCCTTCTGGAGCATTTGCGCGGGCCGTAACGGTGGCGGAGGATCCACCGGCCCGCTGAGCGGCTCCAGCCAGACCACCACTCCCGAATAGTCCTTGTGCTTGCGTACCATGGGATCGTTAGAAGCTACGAGCGCAACCGATCCATGCACCGTGGTGGCCACCGCGGGGAGGACGGCAAAGGAAACCGCCAGGGCACTAAAACAAATACGCAAAGCCAAGGTCATGATAATTACCCAGCCGGTTGCCCGTGCCTAACCACCGCGTCCTCACCTGGCCGGTTTCCAGGCTGAGAATGACGTTGGGAGCGAGACGGTACATCAGGTTTCCGGCATAGGACCTGTTCCGGCTGATGCCGGAGAAATCGAGATCCCGGTCGCGGTTGTCCTGCTCACCACCGAAGAAATTGAAGGTGAGGCGTGGCGTCGCCAGGAAACTCATTTGCGCCCAACCGCCATCGGCATGCACTGGAGTGACATCTCCATACTTCACTATGGTAAAGCCTTGACCCACGCCGCCGAGGTTCGCCAGATTCGAGCCGCGGAAATACTCGCCTGAAAATTCCAGTTTACGCCACGGGTTGGCAAAGCCGTCTACCGCAAAGACATGCGAAGGAACGCCGATCCCAGTGACATGCGAGGAACTAACATCGAAGCCCGCGCCGAATTCGATGCGCCGCTCTTCATCCAGGCTGTGCGCCAGCGAGAAACGGCCTTGCAGCGCAGGCCGCACACTTTCGAACGACGAAGCAAAGGCGGGTGGAACGTAGCCATACTCCTCGCGGGTTGCGAAAACGCCAGCCTGGGCGCGGAAGGTGGTGTGGGCGTCGAGATGAAATCGCTGTTCTACACGTGCTTGCGGCTGCCAGAGCCACAAATTCCCGGCGCCGGTAAGCGGGGAGAGCCCAACCTGCGCGATGGAATTCGGTTCGCGGGGCGAGATCAGCGGCTTGTCCTGGCCGAACATCACGGTGGTATTCTCCCAATTGATCTCGATCCCGGCGGTGCGCAGACGAACCAGGCTGTTATACGGTTCACCCGACCCGCCGAAGAAATCCATATTGACAAAGCCATGAATTTTTCCGCCATCAAAGATTTCAGGGCCGCGAAAGTCCAGGCCCAGAATGGTCTGGCGTAAGGTGGCTCCGCCGCTCAGGGCTGTGTTCGTGGCCGGAGCTAGAACGGGCACGACGAGGCCGTCATTCGGATGCGAGCTCAAAAAGGCGTTGAACAGCGCCATGCCGGTTATGCGAACGGGGAAATGCTGGGACGATTCCACTTTGGTCTGCGCTTGTTCTTCCAGGCGGCGCTCTTGAACGTCCATTCGTTCGGGGAGGTCGGCCGGTTGCGAGCCGTCGGCACTGGCGGCAGCGGCTGCCGGCCGGTTGCCAGTCTGCTCGCGTGCGCTAGCCAGCTCGTTGCGAAGCGCGCGGATCTCTTCCGTGAGTTGCCGGTTCTCCTGTTCCAGCCGATCGAGCCGGTTGAGGATGTGCTCGATCGCCGGGGGGGGTTCGGGTGGCGCCTGCGCCATGGCGGCAGGACTAAGCGCAATCAACGATAAGAGAGTGGCACTAGGGAGAAATCGAGGGTGAATTTGCATCGAGAAGCTGCTCCAGTTTCTGCCGTACTTTCGCGGGCGAATATGGTTTTCCGAAAAACGCGTCAGCGCCCAGGCGATAGATGCGCTCGGGCGTACGTGGGTCGCTATCTCCGCTGATCACGACAATGGGAAGGCGCGCCGTGCGGCTGTCCGACCGCACGCGCTCGATCAACTCGAAACCATCCATGGAAGGCAGATTCAGGTCCGTGACTACAGCACAGATTCCTCCACCCTTTGCGAGCAAATCGAGCGCCTGCCGTGCCGTGGGTGCGACCCGCACGTCTACGTGCGGAATGGCCAAAAGGGCAATCTCGAGCGTCGTGGCACAAGACTCCGCGTCTTCGACAATCAAAACGGTGCGATTTGGCGAGTCCACGGCCACGACGACTCTATTCTGACCGATACCCCGGGTTCCCGAACCGGGGGAATGTTAATAAATTGTTAAAGCTGGCCCCCGGCAAACCCAGATTCTGCGGGCGTCATGGCACGAACCGGTAGCCTACGCCATGAACAGTCAGGAAATGGCGGGGCGTGTTGGGATCGGGCTCGAGCTTTTGCCGCAATTTTACGACATGCGCGTCCACAGTGCGCGTGTTGGGAAACGATTGATACCCCCAGACCGAATTCAAAATCATGTCACGCGTCAGCGGGCGATCGGGGTTGTGCAGAAAGTATGTCAACAAATTGTATTCGGCGGGCGTAAGTTTCAACTCTTCGCCATGTCTGGAAACCACGCGCCGGTCCAGGTCGATTTCCGCATCGCTGAAGTGAAAAATCTTGTGCGCATCGGGCAACGTCCGGCGCAACAGGGCGCGAATCCGCGCCAGCAACTCGCGGGTGCCAAATGGTTTCACCACGTAATCGTCCGCGCCGATTTCGAGGAGCAGCACCTTATCGACCTCGTCTCCAACCGCGCTCAGCACGATGATGGGAGTCGGCATCCGAGCCGCTCGAAGCTGTTTGCAGATCTCCACACCGCTCATGCCGGGCAGCCGTAAGTCCACCAGTACCAGGTCCGGCTTAAGGAGCAGGGTTTTTTCGAAACCTTCCCGGCCATCCTCAACCAGGACAGCAGTGAAACCTTCCTGTTCGAGGAGAACACCGATGGTATCGCGTAGACTCTCGTCGTCATCGATCACAAGAACGGTTTGCATTCGGGTACTCTGGCCGGCGAAGAGCAGCGTGCGCTACTGCGATTGTAACGAAATGAGCGCGGGAGTTGATGGGTCGAGGCGCGTTTTACACGAGTAAACCGCGTTGCCGGATGGTCTCTTTACTGGCCGCGAACGCGGTGTTCCTGTTCCTTAATAGCCGTGCCGAAGGACCGGCCCATCACAGTGACGCCTTCCATCACCGTGCCGCTCACGACCACTTTTGAGCCGCTGGAAGGAACTCCGCGGTTCGATAGGACGAAGATTTTTCCGGTCTCGTCCTCAACTTGATAACCGCCAACCGATAACGCGCCGAAAGAATTGGTCACCCGGCCTTCGACGCGAACCGTTTGATCGCGAAATCGTGTAGGTTCGGCGTTGATTTTGCCGATCTTGGTGTAAGCACAGGAGCTGAGCAACAGCGCAGCGGAAAACACAATAATCCAGATTGCCGGGTTCTTTCTCATGGTCCCTCGTAAATTCGAGACGCGAGGCCTGCGAAGGGGTTGCATGCTTAACGAGGTTTAATGCGAAGCACTGCAGCCCGAATTGTCCCATTGTCGATCGTTTATCACAACTGCGGGAGCGAGTGCGGCATCACCGGTCGAACAGCCGCTTGCGCAGATTACGGAGGCGATTCTTGACCCGAGTGAAAAGGGAGTCGGATGCGGCTGGCGGTAGAGTAGCGTTGGCGCGGGCTAAAGCCGGAATCGAATCGACGGGTTTTTCCAGGGTGGGAGTCGCGTCGCACGACTTTTCACCGGCTGGGCGGATGGCCACGCCAATTACAGAATAGATGCGACGCCTGCGCTCGCCATCACGATTTTCGACACAGACGGAAAAACCCGGCGGCTCGGTCAGCACTGGAAAATATCCCTTCATGCGGCGTTGAATGTACGCGGTCTCGTAGCGATGGTGCCGGAGGCTCCACACGAAAACGCGGTAGCTGTCGTAATCGTACGGTTGCATGGCCTCCTCGATGGTGGTCCAGAGCCAGATTTTTTTCACTTGGTCGCCATCGCGAATCTCGCCAAGCGGAAAGTAGGAGGTGATGCGCCGTCCTTCGGCGTACTGCGCCACTTCATCCGGAATAGCCATGAACACCCGGCGCGTCAGTACCCAGCCACTCTGGCCGCGGGACGTGCGGATGAGCGACCAGTCGTCCATGGGTTCGGCCTCTTTCACCTGCTTGACGGCCTCCTCGGGCAGGTTGGTCTTGGATAACGCTATCCAGTCCTCAGGCGGTTTCGGCGCCGCTGGCGCAGGCGGGGGCGGGATCTTTGGCTGCTTTTCAGGCTTCTTGGCGGCCACCGCCTTCGGTTTTGGCACAACCAGAGCTTTGCGGGGGGGCGCTTTGCGTGGGGCTGCCTCGTGTGCGATGACGTCAAACTTTTCACCCTGCTTCACCTGAATGAAGCTCGGCGAATACCGGGAAGGCTCCGTATGAATATTCAGGATGTCATAGGTGGTGGCGACGCCTTGCGAGGGCATGGCGAGCGCTTGCTGGTTAAAACGCTTAAGGCGAGCGAATTCGTCGGGAGTCAGAAGCAGCCGGTCTTCGATCCAGCCCTCCTGGTTATTGGGCGTGCGCACCTTGATGAACCGGCGCCGCTGCTGAACGATTTCCAATTGGTCGCCGTGATGGACCGTAACGGCTGGCGGGGAACTTGGGCTAATATCCTGGCGGAGCACCAGCGTCGCCGGGCCGGCAAAGGCCAAGCCAATCGACGGCGAATGATCGGCTCGGGGCTTGCATCCAGCAAGGAGAAGGGCCAAGCACACAGTGCCACTGAGGAGAACGCGCATGCGCCAGAGCAAGGATTGCACTTACCAGTTTATCGCTCGCCGTGATGCGAGTGGCCTGGATCTAGGCAGTGGGACGCGGCCGGATCAATGCCAGGTCGCGCAGCTTTTCGAGCTGCCGCCGGGCGATATTAGCCCAGGTTCCCGTCGAATCTAACCGAAGGTAGCTCTTCCAATGGCGGACGGCCTTTAGGAAATCGCCTTGCCGTTCCGACAGCAGCGCGAGATTGAAGTGCGCATCGGCATAATTCGGGTTGAGACGGAGCGCGGTGGTGTAGTGTTGCTCGGCGCGTACCAGGTCGCTCTGTTCGTCAAAGAGATTGCCCAGATTATAGTGCGCCAGCGGATAATTGGTATCCACCTCTACCGCCAACTGGTAATGCCGTTCGGCTTCGGTGTAATTGCGTTGGCGGTAATAGATGGTTCCCAGATTGACCAGAGCACCGGCGGCAGCGGGGTTGAGTTCTACGGCTCTCTTGTACGATTCGATAGCTTGTTCGATGGGCGCGCCGGTCTCCTCAAGGGCCAGCCCCTTCTGAAAATAGCTTTCGGCCTGACGCTCCGTCCCCCGGTCGTAGGACGGTTTCG
>Ga0210406_10007228_pt1 | contig 11333 bp, 9 predicted proteins | sample IncBWC30MmetaG_FD_155454 | JGI IMG/M metagenome (GOLD analysis project Ga0210406, IMG submission 155454) | Forest soil microbial communities from Barre Woods Harvard Forest LTER site, Petersham, Massachusetts, United States - Inc-BW-C-30-M | ecosystem: Environmental > Terrestrial > Soil >... | reverse complement strand
GATCATGTCGGACATCAATTCCGATTGCTGCACGCGAAGCCGCAGGCCTCTGATGTCCGCGACCGAGTGCAGCGGCCGGACGCTGTTGTAGATCGATCTGGCGCCGGAATCGTAGAACGCCAGCCCGACGAATCCATAGGGCCCGAAGCTGCCCAGGATTTCGTTGCCGATCGGGCCGTCCAGCACCTTTTGCAGATGCTCGATGGAGCGGAACAAAAACGGCATCGCCAGTGCGTTCATCGCCGGCACGAAGTTTCCGATCAGCGCCCCATTGATGCGATTGAGGTCGATCGCGCCGGCGCGGGTCTGCTCGATGGTTTCCTTTTCTTCGCCGAGCTGGCGCGAATGAAATACCCGGATCTGGTGCCGGCCGCCGGTGCGTTCCGCAATCAGGCGGCCCATGTAGCGCAGCGCCTGTACCGTCGGATAATCTTCGTTCTGGGTATCGGCGGCACGAAATTCGCGCGCGACCGCTCCCGTTGCGGCCGCCGTCAAAAGCAGCGCGACAACGAGTGCTGCGGTCCGCGAAAGGTCGGCGCGGCTGTACACAGGCAACTTAATCCCCTTATGATGATGTCTATGGCGGGAACAAAAGGTTCAATACAATTTTGGCGGCAGCTATTCTGCTGATGCCGGGATTGTCGTCAATTGTGCTAAGCGACCGGTCTCTTGCGGATTGAACCCGAAACCCCGGGGTCTTATCACAGGGTTTTCAAGCGAAAGCCCGCCCCGCACCTGGATAGCAGGGCGGTTACCGGTTGGCGTGAGGAAAGCGCATCAAGGCTAAAAGTCGGGCGCGCAAATCGTGGTTGGCGCTCCTCTCGGCGGGCGGATTGGAATGGTTTTATCGTGAAATCGGCGTTCAGATTTCTGCAACTTGCGGCTTTGACGGTAACAATCGGCTTGTCGTCGCCGGCGCGAGCCGTCACCGAAATCCATTGGTGGCATGCGATGTCCGGCGAACTTGGCAAGCAGGTCGAGAAGCTCGCCGCCGATTTCAACGCCTCGCAATCCCAATACCGGGTCGTCCCGAGCTACAAGGGCAACTATACCGAAACCGTGACGGCCGCGATCTTCGCGTTTCGTTCGCGCAGCCAGCCTGCCATTGTTCAGGTCAACGAGATTGCGACCGCGACCATGACGGCGGCCAAGGGAGCGATCTACCCGGTGTTCGAGTTGATGCAGGACGAACAGGAAGCCTTTTCTCCGGCCGCCTATCTGCCGGCCGTCACCGGCTATTACGCCGACTTCGCCGGCAACATGCTTTCATTTCCGTTCAACGCCTCGACGCCGATCCTCTACTATAACAAGAAGCTGTTCCGCGATGCGGGCCTCGATCCGGAAGTCGCGCCAAAAACCTGGCCGGAGGTCGGGGAGGCTGCGAAGCGGCTGCGTGCGGCCGGCGCGGTGTGCGGCTTCACCACGTCGTGGCCGTCATGGATCAATGTCGAGAATTTTTCCGCATTTCACAATCTGCCGATCTCGACCCAGGCCAACGGTTTCGGCGGGCTGGATGCGGTCTTGACGTTCAACAATCCGCTGCTGGTGCGCCACATCGCGCAGCTTACGGAATGGCAGACCACGAAAGCGTTCGATTATAGCGGCCGCGCGCAGGCGGCGGAGCCGCGGTTTCAAAACGGCGAATGCGGAATCTTCATCGGCTCGTCGGCGACCCGGGCCGATATCAAGGCCAATTCGAAATTCGAAGTCGGCTACGGCATGCTGCCGTACTGGCCGGACGTCGCCGGCGCGCCGCAAAACACCATCATCGGCGGCGCGACATTGTGGGTGCTGCGCGACCGGCCGCGCGATGAATACAAGGGCGTCGCAAAATTCTTCGGCTTCCTGTCGAAGCCGGAAGTTCAGGCCTCCTGGCACCAGAACACCGGTTATCTCCCGGTGACGCGCGCCGCGTTCGAGCTCACCCGCGCGCAAGGTTTTTACGAGCGCAACCCCGGCACCTCGATCTCGACCGAGGAGATCACGTTAAAGCCGCCGACCGAGAATTCCAGGGGCGTGCGGCTCGGCTCTTTCGTCCTGATCCGCGACGTCATTGACGACGAATTGGAGCAGGCGTTCAGCGGCAGGAAGTCCGCGCAGTCCGCGATGGATTCCGCCGTCGCGCGCGGCAACAAGCTGTTGCGCCAGTTCGAGCGCGCGAGCCCGGAGCGGTAACTCGCCTAACCCTGCTTCAATAGAACCGGCCTCCTGAAACCGATTGCAGATCATGCATGCACTGCCGGATGTAGAAAATATCGAGGCGTTCGACGCATGGCGCGCGGAGCCGTCGCAATGCCTGCCGGCGGCGCTCGACATCGCGCGCAGCCACGGATTGCCTTATCGGGATCCGCATTTGTTCGCGACGGGCAGCAATCTCGTCGTGGCGCTCGACGACCGGCTGGTGCTGAAGATCTTTCCGCCGCTGCTGCGCCATCAGTTTGTGTCGGAGCGTGCGTCGCTGTTGCAGCTTCGCGGGCGCATCAGCGTGCCGATTTCGGAGATCGCGCTCGAAGGCGAGCGCGATCAATGGCCGTATCTCGTCATCACGCGCCTAAGCGGCATCGTCGGCACGCAGGCATGGCCGATCCTGCCGGAGGATCAGAAGGAGCGCGTGCTCGGCCGGATCGGCGAGACCATCGCGGACGTGCAGCGCGTGCCGGTTGGAGAGCTTTCCCGCCTCGAGCCGCGCTGGGATGCATTCATCCCCAGGCAAATCGAGGGCTGCCGTACCCGGCACGAGCGTCTCGGCCTGCCGCGAAAATATCTGGACGGGCTGGACGCATATCTCCGCGACGCGGCGGACCTGATTCCCCTGCAGGCACCACCGGTCATCCTGACCGGTGAATACGGTCCGGAGAACGTTCTGCTGAGCCGCGAAGGCAGCGACTGGCGGCTCTCGGGACTGATCGACTTCGGCGATGCCTTCACCGGATGGCGCGAATACGACCTGCTTGGCCCGAGCGTGTTCCTGACGGCGGGAATACCGCGCCGGATGCGGAGCCTTCTGGCGGGATTCGGATATTTGCAGGCGGACATGACGCCCGCTTTGACACGACGGCTGATGACGCTTGCGCTACTGCACCGCTTCAGCGATCTGAACCGCCAGATCTGCATCGAGGGCTGGCAGCAGATGGCCGGCGACCTGTTCGAACTGGAGCGGTTGCTCTGGCCGATGTGACTGCTTCGCCCGATCCACAGGGATGTCGTCAAATCCAGACGTCATTCTTGGCGGTGCGATCGCCGCCCTCATGGCCGGTATTGAGTACGCCCCGCGGTTCGATCAGCAACAGTTTGACCTCACCTTCGGCATAAGGCTTGTGTTCGACGCCTTTCGGCACGACGAACATTTCGCCCGCCGACACTTGGACTGCGCCGTCGCGAAAATCGATCCTCAAAACGCCCTCGAGGACAATGAAGGTCTCGTCGGTATCCTTGTGATCGTGCCAGATGAAGTCGCCCTCTAGCTTTGCGATTTTGAACTGATAGTCGTTCATTTTGGCGATCACCTTTGGTTGCCACCGTTCGTCGAACAATCCGAACTTGCTGGCAAAGTTGATCGCTTGATAGGTCATGTGGCCGCTCCGTTGAACGACCGATTATAGATTTCAAATGACGGCTATGAGGCAGCGGCACCAATTTGCTTTCATTGTAATCCCGCCGCCTGCTCTCAAGAAAAGGCGTCAGGAACGCCTGCACTAAAAACAGGCAAAGGTATCTGTCTGTATGCAATCGCACCGCCCGTGCGTTCGATCGAATCCCGACCATTCGATAGCTGGATCATAGGCTTATCCTGTCGTTAGGCTTGCGTTAAGGTTTGGCATAAACCTTGCGAAGTCAGCTCCAACCGCCCGTTTCCCACGTAGCGTTGGAGCATCCCATGAAGCGCCGCGACTTCCTGAAATCCGTCTCCGGATTGGCCGCGGGCGCGCTTGCGCCGACCGCGCCTGCGATCTGGTCTCCGGCCAAAGCCGATGCCCGCGCCGAGACGCTTTTGATCGTCTCCGAAGGCGGACCCAACAATCTCGACATCCATGGCGTCGGCACCAACGTGCCCGGCTATGAGGTGTCGTGGAATTGCTACGACCGTCTGATCAGCCACGAGATGAAGAGCGGTCCGGGTGGCGTGCCCTATTACGACCGCGACAAGTTCAAGGGCGAGCTCGCCGAAGACATGAACCTCAGCGACTTGTCGGTGACCTTCAAGCTGAAGAAGAACGCGAAATTTCACGACGGCACACAGGTCGCGGCCAAGGACGTGAAGTGGTCGCTCGATCGCGCCGTCAGTGTCGGCGGCTTTCCGACCTTCCAGATGAGCGCGGGCTCGCTCACAAAACCCGAGCAGTTCGTCGTCGTCGACGACTCGACCGTGCGGGTGGATTTCGCCAAGAAGGACCGCCTGACGGTTCCCGATCTCGCGGTGATCGTGCCCTGCGTGATCAATTCCGAGCTCGTGAAAAAGAACGCATCCGAGAAAGACCCCTGGGGTCTCGAATACACAAAACAGCAAACTGCCGGCTCCGGCGCCTACAAGGTGACGAAGTGGACCGCCGGCACCGAAGTGATCATGGAGCGCAACGACGCGTGGGTCGGCGGTCCCTTGCCGAAGATCAAACGCGTGATCTGGCGGATGGTGCCGCAGGCCGGTAACCGCCGTGCGCTGCTCGAGCGTGGCGACGCCGACATCTCCTACGAATTGCCGTTCAAGGATTTCCAGGAGATGAAGGCGAGCGGCAAGCTCGACGTGGTGTCGCTGCCGTTTTCCAACGGCATCCAGTATGTCGGCATGAACGTGACAAAACCGCCGTTCGACAATCCGAAGGTACGCCAGGCGGTGGCCTACGCGATGCCGTACCAGAAGATCATGGACGCGGTGCTGTTCGGGCTTGCCAATCCGATGTTTGGCGCTGCGGCGGACAAGCCGACCGAAGTCGCCTGGCCGCAGCCGACCAAATATTTCACCGACATGGCGAAGGCGAAGGCGTTGCTCACCGAGGCCGGCTACGCCGACGGTTTCGAGACCACGATCTCGTTCGACCTGAATTTCGCCGGGGTCAACGAGCCGCTTTGCGTGCTGGTGCAGGAGAGCCTCGCCCAGCTCGGCATCAAGACCACGATCAACAAGGTGCCCGGCGCCAACTGGCGCACCGAACTCAACAAGAAGGAGATGCCGCTCTATACCAACGTATTCTCGGGCTGGCTCGATTACCCCGAATACTTCTTCTACTGGTGCTATCACGGCAACAATTCCGTCTTCAACACCATGAGCTACAAGTCGCCCGACATGGACAGGCTGATTGACGGCGCGCGGGGCGCGGCCGCGGCCGGCGACAAGGCGACCTACGACACCGACGTCAGGGGCTTCGTCGATCTCGCGTTTGCCGACGTGCCGCGGATTCCGCTGTATCAGCCCTTCGTCAACGTCGCGATGCAGAAGAATATCTCCGGCTATCAATACTGGTTCCACCGCCGGCTCGACTATCGCGCGCTGGTGAAGGGGTAAGTGGGCGAATGGCGAATGGTAAGTGGCGAATAGCGAATAGGGAGTAGCGAATAGTGAAGGAAAGCACCGCCCATCTTCTATTCGCTATTCGCCATTCGCTATTCGCGCGCCCGTCGCGTAGCGCGGAGCGCAGCCCATGCTGACCATGATCGGCAAGCGGCTGATGTTCGCAATCCCTTCCCTGATCGGGGTCGTGATCGTCACCTTCCTGTTGACGCGCGCGCTGCCCGGCGATCCCGCCGCCTATTTCGCAGGTCCCGCCGCGACCAAGGAGGCGGTCGAGCAGATCCGCAAGAAACTCGGCTTCGACAAACCGCTGATCGAGCAGTTCTTCCGCTACACCAACGATCTTGCGCACGGCGATTTCGGCAATTCGCTCACCACCGGCCAGCCGGTCGCGGCCGAAATCCGCAACCGCCTGCCGGCTTCGGCCGAGCTGACGCTGCTCGGCCTGTTCGTGTCGGTTGCGATTGCGCTGCCGCTCGGCGTGCTCGCCGCAACCCGCCCGGGCTCGTGGATCGACCATCTCTGCCGCGTCACGACCACAGCCGGCGTCTCGCTGCCGGTGTTCTTTACCGGTCTGGTGCTGGTTTACGTGTTCTATTTCCGGCTCGGCTGGTCGCCGGCGCCGCTCGGCCGGCTCGATGTGTTTTATAGCGCGCCGCCGACGGTGACCGGCTTCTATCTGATCGACACGCTGCTCGCGCGCGATTTCGAGGCGTTTCGTTCCGCGCTCAGCCAGTTGATCCTGCCCGCGGCCACACTTGCGATCTTCTCGCTGGCGCCGATCGCGCGCATGACGCGGGCCTCGATGCTGGCGGTGCTGGCGTCGGATTTCGTGCGCACCGCGCGCGCCAGCGGCCTGTCGCCGGGGACGGTGATCGTGACCTACGCCTTCCGCAACGCCATGCTGCCGGTGATCACCACGCTGTCCATGGTGTTCTCGTTCCTGCTCGGCGCCAACGTGCTGGTGGAGAAAGTGTTCGCCTGGCCCGGCATCGGCTCCTACGCGGTGGAGGCACTGATCTCCTCGGACTTCGCGCCGGTGCAGGGTTTTGTGCTGACCATGGCGGTCCTGTACGTGCTGCTCAATCTTGTGATCGACATCCTCTATGGCGTGATCGATCCAAGAGTAAGGCTCGAAGGGTAAGAGGTAAGCATGAGCACCGTCGCGCCGGCCGTCGATCCCGTTGCTCCCGCCCGCACGTCGGGGTTGGCGGCGGTCTTCGAGCACACCCGCTATGTGCTCGGCGAGAACCGCGTCACCGCCTTTGCCTTCGCGCTGTTGATCGTCATCATCGTTGCGGCGCTGTTCGGGCCTTATGTCGTTCCCCATGATCCGCTGGCATCGGACACCGCCGCGGCGCTGAAGCCGCCGTCCTCCGCGCACTGGTTCGGCACCGATCAGCTGGGGCGCGATATCTTCAGCCGCGTCATCGTGGCCACAAGGCTCGACACTTTTATCGCAGTAGCTTCGGTCGTGCTGGTATTTTTGATGGGCGGGCTTGCCGGTATCGCGGCCGGCTATTTCGGCGGCTGGACCGACCGCATCGTCGGGCGCATCGCCGACACCATCATGGCGTTTCCGCTGTTCGTGTTGGCGATGGGCATCGTGGCAGCGCTCGGCAACACCGTGCAGAACATCATCATCGCCACCGCAATCGTGAACTTCCCGCTCTACGCGCGGGTTGCGCGTGCCGAGGCCAATGTGCGGCGCAACGCCGGCTTCGTGCAGGCGGCAAGGCTGTCGGGCAATGGCGAGTTCCGGATTCTGCTGGTGCACATCTTGCCGAACATCATGCCGATCATGATCGTGCAGATGTCGCTGACCATGGGCTACGCCATCCTCAATGCCGCCGGCCTGTCCTTCATTGGGCTCGGGGTGCGGCCGCCGACCGCCGAATGGGGCATCATGGTCGCTGAAGGCGCGGGCTTCATGGTGTCGGGCGAATGGTGGATCGCGCTGTTCCCGGGGCTTGCGCTGATGATCGCGGTGTTCTGCTTCAATCTGCTCGGCGACGGCCTTCGCGACATCGTCGATCCGCAGCGGAGGACGTGATGACTGTCCCGGCACCGTGCCGCACCACCCCTCTGCTACTTTGCATGGGGTTGTTTTGTGAGTTTTTGGATGACACGCCGCACAAGCGGAGGCATTCATGACCGCTCAACCGCTGCTTGACGTCAACGACCTCACGGTGGAGTTTTCGACGCGGCGCGGCATCGTCAAAGCGGTCCGGCACGTCAATATATCGGTCGCCAAGGGCGAGACGCTCGGCATTGTCGGCGAATCCGGCTCCGGTAAATCCGTCACCTCCTACGCGGTGATGCGGATCCTCGACCGCGCCGGCAAGATCGCCGAAGGCTCGCTGATGTTTTCCGGCATTGACGTCAAGCGAGCGAGCGAAGACGAGATGCGTGACCTGCGCGGCCGTGAAATCTCGATGATCTTCCAGAATCCGCGCGCGGCGCTCAATCCGATCCGCAAAGTCGGCGACCAGATCGAGGACGTGCTGCGCCAGCATGTGCAGCAGTCGCAGGTTGGCGATCGCGGCGAGAAGGCGATCGAGGCGCTGGAGCAGGTCAAGATCGCCCGTCCCCGCGAGCGTTATCATGCCTATCCGTTCGAGCTGTCGGGTGGCATGTGCCAGCGCGTAGTGATCGCGCTGGCGCTCGCCTGCAATCCGCAGCTCCTGATCGCGGACGAGCCGACCACGGGCCTCGACGTCACCACGCAAAAGGCCGTCATGGACCTGATCGTGGAACTCACCAAGCGGCGCGGCATGTCGACGATTCTGATCACGCATGATCTCGGGCTCGCCGCCGCCTATTGCGATCGCGTGGTGGTGATGGAGAAGGGCCGCGTGGTCGAGACCGCAAAATCCGCCGACATCTTTGCCAAGCCCGAGCATGCCTATACCAAGAAGCTGATGCGCGCGACGCCGCGGATCGGCGTCTCCTTGCGCGATCTGTTGCCGGAAGAGGAGGCGGCGCTCTCTTCCGCCTCTCCCCGCACGCGGGGAGAGGCCGACGCGCGTAGCGCGGCGGGTGAGGGGGACTCTCCGCATACTGTGCTCGTGGAGGTAGCCCCTCACCCCAACCCTCTCCCCGCGAAGAGCGGGGCGAGGGAGCAGAAACCGCTTCTTCTTGTGGAGAAACTTGTAAAGGAATATCCGCGGCAGGGCGCGACCGCCACGCTCGGCAAATTGTTCGGGCGCAAGCCGCCGGTCGAGCCCGAACAATTCCGCGCGGTCGACGGCATCAGTTTTTCCGTCGGCCACGGCGAGAGCGTCGGCCTGGTCGGCGAGTCCGGCTGCGGCAAGTCGACGACGTCGATGATGGTGATGCGGCTGTTGGACCAGACGTCCGGCCGCATTGCGTTCGACGGCGATGAGATCGGCGCCATCATGCCGCATGCCTTCGCGCGGTTGCCGCTGCGCAGTCGCATCCAGATGGTGTTCCAGGATCCGACCGACAGCCTCAACCCGCGCTTTACCGCGGCGCGCGCGATCGCCGATCCGCTTCTCCAGCTCGGCGACATCAGGGGACGCGACGCCTTGCGCGCCCGCATCGAGGAGCTTGCGGAAATGGTCGGCCTACCCGTCGACCTGCTGGATCGTTTTCCGCATCAATTGTCGGGCGGCCAGAAGGCGCGTGTCGGTATCGCCCGGGCCATCGCGCTGCATCCGAAACTCGTCATTCTCGATGAGCCGACCGCGGCGCTCGACGTCTCGGTGCAGGCGGTGGTGCTGAACCTGCTGCAGGACCTCAAGGTTTCGATGGGCATGAGTTATTTATTCGTGTCGCATGATTTGAATGTGGTGCGGTTGTTGTGCGATCGTGTCATCGTGATGCGGACCGGGCGGATCGTCGAACAGGGTCCGTCCGAACAGGTCTTGGGCGACCCGAAGGATGCCTATACAAGAGAGTTGCTGACGGCGATTCCGCATCCGCCGTTGCCGGTTCACTGAAACAATCGAATGGGAGCGAGATGCCCGCAAACCCCTTGGATGACTTTATCGACGCCGCCGCCAACGCGCTGGCGTTGCCGATCGAGGATGCCTGGAAGCCGGCGGTGCGGGCTAACCTGGAGGTGTCGCTAAGATTGGCGCGGCTGGTCGATGAATTCGCACTGCCCGACGAAACCGAGCCGGCCAGTGTCTATACAGCCTGATATCGCGATGACGACAAAATCCGACACCCTGTCGGCCGCTGAAATTGCCAGCGCCGTAGCCGGCCGCGAGCTGTCGGCGCTCGAGGTGACCGAGGCGGCGCTGGCGCGGATCAAACGGCATGATTCGATTTTGAATTCCTTCACCGACGTCACCGCGGATCGCGCCTGCGCCAAGGCGCGCGCGATCGATACCGCCATTGCCGCTGGAAACAGCGTCGGTCCGCTCGCCGGCGTGCCCTTTGCGGTGAAAAACCTGTTCGATGTGAAGGGGCTGCCGACGCGCGCCGGATCGAAGATCAACCGCGACCTAGCCCCCTCATCGCGCGATGCGACGCTGATCGAACGGATGGAGGCTGCCGGCGCGGTACTGGTCGGCGCGCTCAACATGGGCGAATACGCCTACGACTTCACCGGCGAGAATGTGCATGACGGCCCCTCGCGCAATCCGCACGATCCGACCCGCATGACCGGCGGTTCGTCCGGCGGCTCCGGCAGTGCGGTTGGCGGCGGCCTGGTGCCGATCGCGCTGGGGTCGGACACCAACGGTTCAATCCGGGTGCCGTCGTCGTTCTGCGGCATCTTCGGCTTGAAACCCACTTATGGGCGGCTGTCGCGCGCCCGCTCATTTCCGTTTGTCGCAAGCCTCGATCATCTCGGCCCGTTCGCGCGCACGGTCTCCGATCTCGCGCTCGCCTATGACGCGATGCAGGGGCCCGACCCCGACGATGCGGCCTGCACGACGCTGCCGGCCGAGCCGGTGATGCCGTCATTGGCGCGGGACATCGGCTATCTGAGGGTAGCCTTCGCCGGCGGATATTTTCAGAAAAATATTTTCCCCGAGGCGGTGGAGGCCGTCGCCCGTGTCGCCAAGGCGCTTGGCGCGACCCGGACGGTTGAAATCCCGGAGGCCGCGCGGGCCCGCGCCGCGGCCTACGTCATCACCACCACCGAAGGCGCCTCGCTGCATCTCGATCGCCTGCGCCAGCGCGCCGGCGATTTCGATCCGGCGGTGCGTGATCGTTTGCTGGCAGGCGCCATGATCCCGGCGCCGCTGGTCGACCGCGCGCAGAAATTCCGCCGCTGGTATCGCGCAAGAGTGCTGGAATTGTTCAAGACGGTCGACGTCATCCTCGCGCCGGCGACGCCCTGCATCGCGCCGAAACTCGGACAGTTGAATTTCGTGCTCGATGGCGTCGAGCTGCCGGTGCGCGCCAATATCGGCATCCACACCCAGCCGATTTCCTTCATCGGGCTTCCGGTGGTCGCAGTGCCGGTGCCGCTCGAGCCGATGCCGATCGGCGTGCAAATCATCGCCCCGCCCTGGCGGGAGGACATCGCGTTGCGCGTAGCCTTCGCGCTGGAGCGCCTCGGCGTTGTCGCAGCGCCGCAGCCGAGGGGTCTTTGATGGAGATCGATCTGCCCGACGTGCTGGCTGAAGTGACGGCGCAGTTCGCGCGCTATGAAAACGCGCTGGTGTCGAACGACATCACCGTGCTCGGCGAATTGTTCCACGACGATTCCCGCACGATTCGCTATGGCGTCGGCGAAAATCTCTACGGCCATGGTGCGATCGCGGCATTCCGCGCGGCGCGCTCGCCGATTGGTCTCAACCGCAAGACCGCAAGGACCGTGATCACGACCTACGGCCGCGACACGGCGGTC
>Ga0210406_10007227_pt1 | contig 11334 bp, 15 predicted proteins | sample IncBWC30MmetaG_FD_155454 | JGI IMG/M metagenome (GOLD analysis project Ga0210406, IMG submission 155454) | Forest soil microbial communities from Barre Woods Harvard Forest LTER site, Petersham, Massachusetts, United States - Inc-BW-C-30-M | ecosystem: Environmental > Terrestrial > Soil >... | reverse complement strand
AATCCCTGTCATCGAGGGCTGCCGATGCCTCCCTGAGAGGGATCAACCACTGCCCCGTCGAACGACGCGACCGCACCCGACGAGTTACCAACTTCATGGTCTCTGCCGGTCTTCCGGGCCGGGGAGGCGAACACCATCGACTTTTCTCCATGTCGGGCATCCCGAGCGGACTTCCAGTCCTATTGCGTCCGGGCCGCTCCCGCAACGGCGCCTCAATGGACGGCCGCCGGGGCGGAGCCGAGCTTCACCTTGCGCAAGCTCAGCGCCAGCGGCACGGCGAGGAGCGCGAGCAGCATCAGGGCCCAGAACACGTCCATGTAGGCGAGGTAAGACGCCTGCGCCTGCACCTGCTGGCCGATCCAGGCGAAAGCCTGGCTCTGAGCCTGCGCGAGCGAGCTGCCCTGCGCCAGGAAATACTGCGTCGCCTGCTGCAGCATGTGCTGGTATTGCGGGCTCGAAGGGAGCACCTGCTCGACCAGTCGGCTCTGATGGAACTGCTCCCGGTGCGCCAGGACGTTGGAGGCGAGCGACACGCCGATCGAGCCGCCGGTGTTGCGCGCCGCATTGATCAAGGCGGACGCCATGTCCGTCTTGCCGGGCGGAATCCCATGATAGGACGCGGTCATAATCGGCAGGAAGATCAGCGGTCCGACGCCGAGCACCATGCGCGATCGGGCGAAGAACCAGAAGCCGAGATCGGCATAGACGCTCGCCAGGTCGTACATGGAGACCGCGATGACGATCGCCCCGGCAATGATGAGATATTTGGGCTGGACCCTGTTCGACAGAGCGCCGACGACGAACATCATCGCCATGGTGACGAGGCCGCCCGGTGAGAGCACCAGACCGGCCCATGGGTAACATTTGTCGGCCAATGCCTAAGGGCGGGCTCAGATCAACGAGTTTCAAGCCGGGGGTTTCAGGCAATCCGAGCGGCCGTCCAAAGAGGCCACAGACGATCGAGACGAGAAAGATCACGACTGACGTGAAGGCCGCCGCTCGCGAGCTCACTCCGGAAGCGATGGACACGCTCAAGGAAGCTATGGCGGACCCAAAGGCGCCGTGGGCTGCAAAGATTGCGGCGGCGATTGCAGTTCTCGACCGCGGCTGGGGCAAGCCAACGCAAGCAGTCGATGCGAATGTGAGCGTTCTGGATCGCATGACCGATGATAAAAAGCGGGCCCTACTCGCCGCTCTTAAGGCTCTCAAGGGCGACTAGCGGTCAGAACCTAACTTCATGCCCGATTGGATCGGCGACCAATGGCCGGAGTCGGATCCGAAGGCGACGCGGGTCTTCGGCCGGAATGCGCAAATAGCGGCCATTGCCCGACGACACGGCGAACGGGTCAAGTTGACCCGAGCTGGCGAGGTAGGCGCGGCGCGCCGTGCCGCTCCCTGACTTCGGGCAGTGGCGATTGCGGCCCGAGTTGTAGGCGATGCGCATGGGCCCGCAATTATCGCATCGCTCGTCGCAAAAGAAAGTAAAGTCTCATCGTCTGCGCCTCTCGTGAAATTGCGACAGAATGTGCGCCGCCCCAGGCGCGTTGGGGATGGAGAATCGCGGCGGATTGGTTTAGTTTGACTCCATGGATGGGCTTAATCGCTACCCGCTGACCGCCCTACGCGCACTGGAGGCGACGGGACGGCTCCGTGTGACCGTCGGCGCAGTTAGCCAGCACATTCACAAGGCCGAGGCGCAACTCGGCCGCAGCGTCTTCGAGCGCACGCCTCGCGGTCTGCGAGCGACGCCCGTGGGCGTGCAGCTGCTGGCCTCGCTGACCCATGGGTTCCAGGAGATCGCCCGGGCCGTCGCCGCCGCGGAGGCCCGACCCAGCGCGGTTCTGACCGTCTCCGTGGCGCCGGTGCTTGCAGCCAAATGGCTAGTCCCGCGCCTCACGCGCTTCTACGCCGCCCGCCCCGGGCTGCAATTGCGCATCGACGCCTCAAGCCAACTGGTCGATTTCGAGATCTCCGACGTCGACGCCGGCGTTCGCGTCGGGGCGGGGCCTTGGCCTAACGTACGGGTGGAGAAACTGGCTGGACTGGAACTCTTCCCGGTCTGTAGCCCGGCGCTCGCCGCGCAAATACGGGGTCTTGACGATTTGCGTGGTCTTCCCATCATACGCGATCACGGCTCGCCCGGCCGCTGGCCGCAATGGCTGGCGGCGCGGGGATGCACGGATCTGCCCTTGCACGCCGGGCCGATCTATTCGGACGCTGCGCTGTGCCTCGAAGCGGCGATCGCGGGGCAGGGCGTCGCCATGGCTTGGCCGACGCTGGCCGCGGACGCCCTCAAGTCCGATCTTGTGCGCGCGCCGTTCCCCGAAAGGGTCGCCTCCGGCGAATTCTACTGGCTCGCGACCTCGCCTGTCCAGCCGCCGTCGACGAACATTCGCGTATTCGCGCGCTGGCTGCGCGCCGAGCTGGCTGCAGATTGCGTCGTCTGAGGGTCTTGTCACGCCGGGAAACGTCGCAATTGCGCAAATAGCGTCAAACCCACCGCATATTCGACCTGCTCGGTCGGAGCTGATCGATTCGCTTGCTGGACAGTTCGCCGAAACTGATAGAATATCCGGTGAAGCCATGTGGAGCGCGACCATGGATGTCGGCGAGTGGCTTCGCGGTTTCGGCCTCGGTCAATACGAGAAGAAGTTTCGAGACAACAAGATCGATGCCGACGTGCTCGCTGATCTCGGCGATGGCGACTTCGAAAAGCTTGGCGTCCCGCTCGGAGACCGCAAACGACTATTGAGGGCCATAGCAGGGCTTGGGGCGGGCAAGCCACTTCCGGCCCCGGCGCAACCGATAGCCGCCGCCCCCCGCCGGCGCCGCTGGCCTTCGCGCACCAGGATTCCGCCGAGCGGCGCCCGATCACGGTCATGTTCTGCGACCTCGTAGGCTCGACCGGCCTTGCCGCCAGTCTCGCCGCCGATGACTGGCGCAGCCTCGTCAACGCCTACCTCGACGGGGCCACGAAGGCAGTGACCGTGCTCGGCGGGAAAGTTTTGAAGAAGCTCGGCGACGGGCTGATGGTCGTCTTCGGCTATCCGCAGGCGGAGGAAAATGACGCCGAGCGCGCTGTGCGCGCAGCGCTCGCCATCCAGCGCGCGCTTGGGGAACTCAATGCGCGCAACGCCAGCGATGGCGTTCCGCAATGGTCGCCCGGATAGGGCTCGAAAGCGGCCCCGTGATTGTCGATGCCGCTGGCGAGGTGTTCGGGGAAGCCCCCAATATTGCCGCGCGAGTCCAGGCCGCAGCCGAGCCAGGAACCGTGCTGGTCACTTCGACCGTCCAGCGGCAAGTCGCCGGGCTGTTCATCGTTGAGGACCGGGGCGCGCATGAGCTCAAGGGCGCGCCGGCGCCCCTGACGCTCTATCGCGTCTTGCGCGTAACTGGCGGGCGCCGGCGGAAGGGACCTCGACTTCTCACGCCATTCGTCGGCCGCGCGGAGGACCTCGGCGTGGTCGATCGCCGCTGGCAACGCGCTCGCGCCGGCGAAGGACAGTTCGTGCTGATCGTCGGCGAGCCCGGCATTGGCAAGTCCCGGCTAGTCGAGGAGTTTCGCGCGCGACTTGGAGAGACACCTCACTCATGGACCGAATGGAGTTCGTCTCAGCTCTTGCGGAACACCGCTCTGCATCCTGTCTTGGGCTGGGGTCGCGCTCGGTTTGGCGGTCCCGACGTTTCACCCGAGCGGCGGTTTGCCGAGCTCGAATCAGTCCTCACGCAGGCCAAGCTCGACACTAAGGAGCTCGCTGCCCTGCTCGCGCCGCTCTTCGACATTCCGGTCCCACCCGAGCGCTTGCCCAGCCTTTCGTCTGAGGAGGTTCGCCGCAAGCAGTTGGCGGCGATGGTCGAATGGGCGATCGCCGGCGCGCGGATCCAGCCGCTGGTTCTTGTCTTTGAGGACTTGCAGTGGTTCGACCCGACCTCGATCGACCTCGTGCATGCGCTCAGCGATCGCGGCCCGCAGGCTCCCCTCCTCATTCTGGCGACAGCGCGGCCAGATTTCCGCCCGCCCTGGAGCCTACGGTCGTACCATACCGTCATTTCGCTAATGCCGCTCGACGAAGCGCACGTTCAGCGTATGGTCGCCGAAGTCGCGTCCCGGCGCGTGCTGTCACCTGAGGTGATCAAGGGCGTAAGCGAGCGCGCTGGCGGCGTGCCCCTATTTGTCGAGGAGGTGACGCGTCTCATTCTCGAGCGCGGCGAGAAAGGGGGCGCGAAGGCGATCCCACCGACCCTGCGACAATCGCTAGCGGCGCGTCTCGACCGGCTGGGATCGGCTCGCGAAGTAACTGAGTAGACATAACACTCGCCCGAGTGCACCCTCGCCGCGTAAGTACCGGCGCAATGATGCAGCAGTTTGCCCTCTCGGTAGAGGTCTGCACTTCTTATGATTGGGACGATGTCGAAGCCGCCAGATACGCCCCCCCGGACACCACGGTTCGGGGAATTCGGAATTGGGCCCGGTCATGTTGGCCGCGACGGCTTCATGCCAATCGGCGCTCAATTTAGTAACGGTTACGAGCGACATGTCCGCGTTGAACTCGCGATGGATGAATTGCTCGCCTTGCGCGCCAAGAAACGGGTGATCGCCAAGGAGAGCCCGACGAATATGAGCAGGCACGCTAGCGCGATAGCAAGCTCGAACCCAGTCAGCGAGGTCTCTGAGTATCCCGATGACCTCACCAGGAGAGCTGCCAACCTCAGTCGCATGTCGTGCAGTCCATTGAACAAAATCCGGCCCGACGCTGTGCGCGAGGCCGATGCATCGCAACCACAGCTTCATATCCGTCAGCGACTCAGGCATATGCGCGTCGATCAGCCGCGGGTCTTCAAACGCGTCGGCGACTGCGAGCGCCAGATGAGCTGCGCCGGGTTTCACCCGGCGGAGGGCCGTCGGGACGCCCATCAATTCGGCGATCTTCCGCAGGCGCGCGCCGCCTTCGACAAGTCGCTTGGCTTCTTGAGCTAAAGAGACTTTCCCGTGACGAGAACGAACATCGAATATTGCTAATCCCAAAGCGGGGAAGACATCTGAGAGTTGTAGCGGGCGAGGACTTGCTGCGGCCCCGCGATAGATCTCGTATCTCTGACGGAACCGAAAACGCCGCGCCAAGGCGAGTGCATTTGGCTCCGCAGCAGCTTCAAGGGCTTCACCGATAAGTCCATTGATGACAGCGAGCGAGTTCAGCCGAAGGCCGTGGTAGATTTGTCGATTGCGCGCCTGCTGTTCCGAATCCTCGGACCACCACTTTTGGCGGACCGGCGGCCAATCCAATCCCCTGCGGCGAAGCATTTCCCGGTGGATTTCGCGACGGAGACGTTCGTCCGTCATGTGGCTGAACATCCCGTGCCGAAAGCCGCCGAATATCATTTGCAGGGCGGCGGCGCACGTCTTGGCTTCTAATAACCGATCGGGGCGAAGAACCACTTCCGGCGGCTGCCCGAGAAAGTCTTCGACAGCGCCCCTGACGAGGCCGATGCCATAAACCCCTTTCGCGTTCGAAAGCAATTGAACCTGATGTTTTACTGCGAGCAGCGTCATGAACCACTCTCCTCGAAAACAGCTGGGCCGCGCGACCAGAAGCTTATTGAAGTCGAGACCTTGCGGAGGCCGAGCAATGCGCACGCGCCGCCTCTGGCGTTTCCGGTGCAACGTGCAATCGATCGCTGCCGCCTCTCGTGCCTCGTCGCCGTCGACGGGCACGTTCTGGCCAGGCCGGCCCCACAGGTTGAAAGCTGAATTGGCCAAGCGACCGCTGCCTCGGGGTCCGCCTTGACGGGCGTTGAGGACCGGGTGACGCAGCATGGGGTTACACGCCGTTACACCTCTTTGGGATAGGGAGCCGAAAACTGTTTGCTTGCCGAATGACTGGGTAACCAGGCGCGTTTCGAACAGTTTTGCTATCCCTCCCCCAAAGACGTGTAACCAGGGGTGACCGCTAGCTGGGCAAGTCGCTGTCGCGAGCTTCATTCTTGATCCCCCCAGCCCTCGAAGATCTCAGGCTTCAGCGCGTAAAAGCGCTGCGTCTTGCCGCCGGCCTTCTTGGGTTTCGCCAACTTGTCGGCACCGGGTTCGAGCATGCCGAGATCGACAAGCGTCTTGGCGACGTCATGCGCATCGAGACCTTCGCAAACCTGCTGGTGCCAGACTTCAGGGCGAACGTACCAAAGCCGATTCTCTCCCTTGCCCTCGCGATAGCCCGCGCGGTTGAGCACCGGCTTTCGATCGGGGTCGGAGGGCAGATCCAAATCCTCAAAGCGAGAATCGCCGTGCGCCTCAATAAAGTGCCGGACCTGCGCTACCGCGCGACGCGCCTCATAAGGAATGACCCCGCCTCGCGCCTCGAGCCAGCGGTCGAAAGCCCCCCGCGCCACCTCCGCGGCCGATCCGACCTCCCATGGGACGATGCCAAATTCGACGGCGAGTTCTCCGGCGTAGGCGATCAGCCCAAAACGCTGCGCCGCCCGCAACGTCTGCCCGTCAAGCCGTAACTCGATCTTGCCAATGAAGGCGTCGACGGCGTTGCGCGCTTCGTCCCTCGCTGCACTCACGCCTGGCGTGCGCGAGGTTGTGAACAATTTCCGCACAAATTCCGGCCCAAGCCATCCCGTAGGCCGACGCCGCGGCTCGCATGCACTCCGCCGCAAAGGCGCCGCCGTCGAAGTCTGTGAGGTCGTCGCCGAAGGCGCCGTTGTCCCTCGATACGGGAACATCAAGCATGCGTGCCAACTGCCCGGCGCGCACGTTCCTCTTCTTGTCCTGGTGGAGTTTCGCCTCGATCGGATCCTCACCGCTCGACAGCACAAGAAGGCGCCACGTGTAGGCCTCGCGCAGGGTGGCGTCCGCCCGCATGCGCTGCTTGCCGACGCCGTTGGCGGCCATGTAGAGGGCCGCGCCAAGCTCGCGTTCATCGATCTGGCCGATCTCGTCGATCACCAGGCCGACATCGCATGCACCGGCCAACGTCGCTTCCAAGGCGTTCGCAGTCGAGCGCCAGGAGCGGAAATTGCCGCCTTCCGCGCCTCTGCCCCAGACCGACGTGGCCAGTCGCAAGGACGAAGTCTTGCCGATGCTCGACCGACCGTAGACGTGGACGCCCCCGCTCTCATACCTCCGATGTAAAGCAGGGGGCTGGCCAGCGCCGTAGAGATCGCGAGGGTCGCCAGCCGATGGCCCTTCGCAAGCCGCCCGGCGCCCTCGCGCCAGTCTTCCAGTGTTCCTTGCCTCTCGTAGGGCGCGCGGATGTGCGAGGCCAAAATGATCGACTCCGTCACTCAGCCGCCCCGATGATGGTTTGGTCCGTCAACATGAACGCGGGGTCCCCAATGTCTTGCCAGCCGACGCGCCGGACGACGGTGACACGCTTCTCGGTCGAAGCGGACAGGAGATATTCGGCAAGGGCGCGGCGTGCCGTGAGGGTGCCCTCGATCGCCATGCTTGTCGGCCAGATCCGCGGCAAGTTTCCCGGCGTCGCTATGCAACTCGGCGTCGCTCACGACGACGTCTCGGTCGACTCCGTCGCGGTCGCGGAATCGTATGAGCCTGCCCCAGCCGTCCCTTTCGCCGCGCGCATTCGCCCGATCGCGGACACACCCGAGAATCTCGAACGCTTGAGCGACATGCTCCCACTTCGGCGGATCCGAGACGCCAACGCGGCGGAACAAGCCCCTCGCGATCATGTTGAACTTGTTCTCGGTTTCAGCGTCTGGTCCTTCTGTTCCGCCACCACCGCTGCCAGAGCCACGGGTACCGCGCTTCTTCCGGCCGCGCTTGGCTTCCCATTCTTCTAGTCTAGTGAGATGGTGTTGCTCACGCCGCCGCCTCCTCGATTGCTATTCGAGGCTGAGGCAGTGATAGCTTTTCGCGAAGCTCGCGGCCGAAGGCGCCGTCGCTTACGATCAGGCGTTCGCCGACAATCCGCCACTTGGCGTCTTCCGGGTGGACGATGACGACGCCGTCGCGTTCGGCTTTCAGCCACGAGAGCGGATCGGGAAAGACCTTGAGGCCAACCTGTCCGAGTCGCGGCGCGAGCAGACTCTCGGCGCCAAGGAAGGGTGTCGCGCCGAACCAGGACGCGATGCGATAGGGTTTCGTTGCCCAGGCGACGAGGTCGATCGGATAGCCCGCTTCGTCGAGCGCCAGGAACACCATGGCCGAGATAGGCTCGTCGTCGAGGTCTACCGGGAGGTCGGCTGCGAAGTCGAACAGCGGCTTGTCGAAAGACGACCAGCGCCCGAGCGGGGTAATCGGGCCAGATCAGCGCCGGCGAGGACGCCCTGGCGCATGAACGCGGCGAACTCGGGCCACTGAATAGGTGGGAGATGAAGATAGCGGCGCTCGACCTCTCGCCGCGGATCGAGGCTTGGTTGTATCTCGGCGCCCGAGGTCGTATCTTGATCACGCATTTCAGCGTCCTTTCGCTGAGTTGCAATTCGATGCGTCTCGTCAACGTGTCGTCGTCATTGGCCTTGTGGCGCCCGACGGATTCCTCACCGCCGGGCCTTTTTTTGGTGTCCTTTTGGCGGTTTTTGCTTTCAGTCGACACTCTCCAGCTTTCGGATCCGGCGCCGCGAGGTTTGCGTGGGGACGATGACGGGTGCCTCGGCGAGTCGCCGCTGGGCGTACTCCCGCACAGCAGAAGGCGCGTACTCGCGAATTCCGTGGGGCCGTCGATATGGGATCGGCCATCTTCGGAACGTATGAACGGACGGCTTGCGGCCAGTTACTTCCGCATAGATGTCGATTGCGCCTCCAGTGTCGACGAGGGGCTCGCTCATGCGGCCACCAGCTTCGCGTCGTCGAGAAGGCGTCTGGCGAGCTCGATCAGGTGCTCGTCTGCGTATAGCTCGACGCCCTGAATGACGGCGTGTGGGCAGCCGCTCTTTTTCAGCTTCGATTCGCTGTAGGGCGCTCTGATCGCCTCGCCGATGATCGTCGCGGCTCTGCCGCGCTCGTGCCGGTATTTGCGGTTCGGGTGGTCGACCTGATCGGCGAGCTTTCGCGCCTCGTCCCGGACGCGGCAGGCGATTTCATAGAGTGACGGCTCTTCTGCCATTGAAGGGATCCTCCTTTCGCGGAAGAGATCCCTCTCAATAGTCACCTGAACTTGTGTGTCGAGCGGACTAAACTACCGAAATTGGGCCTTCGACAGCGCTTTCTGAGCGCCGATCCACGCGCGCTTTGAGCGGCGGGAGAGCCAGTCTTTTCCGTCGCTCGCGCCGATCCTCTGGATGTCGCGTTCGCGTTCGCGCAACCGCGCCTCAAAAAGGGCTCGGCAATGCTTTTCGCCCTTGCCAGGGTTCGCGACAATGACTGTGAGCATTTCCCTGATTTCGTCGTCCTTGGGGGTAGGCCTGCCGGGGCCGCGCCTGAATTGCTCTTTCATCAGTTCCCGAACGGCGTCGGCGCGGATCATGTCGCGGGCCTCGCGCCGGCCTTCTTCGCGCGCCAACGTGGCTTTGCCGCCGTTCAGCCCATTCGTGCCAAAGCCAGGAGGACTGTCCGAAACCTCGACACCGCGCTGGGGCCATTTGTGGGTCTGATACAGATCAGCGAGTTCAGCCTCGGTCATGCCGAGTACGCCAACGGGCATTTTCATGGATCGCCGGTTCTAGCTAGGCCGTCGGGTCGTTGATCGAGAGGGCGCGGGGCGGATCGAGGCGAACCGACGAGGAACCTCGATCACACAGCTGGCCGGCTGGCCCCGCTACCAGGCGAATATCAGCGCACCGCACGAAATGGCAAGGCGCTATCGGCCTGTTTGGCCTGTTTCTCCCCAAGGATCAGCGCGCTCCATGCGCGGATCACCGTGGAGCGTTCGTTTAGGCGTTTCGCCTTCTGATAGGCGGCGCCTGAGCCCCGTCGCGATGCGGACCTGTGAGCGATTATCAGATCGAGAAGGTTCTCGTCGAACCGCTCGGCCAAATGCGTCGAGAACCCGCGCCGGACGTCATGCGGGGCGAAACGCGCCTCGCGCTTCATGCCCCCCTGCCCGATCGCCTTGCGGATGCGGGTGAGCAGGCGATTCCAACCGTCATAGGGCTTGCTCTCACCCGACGGAAACACCAAGGCCTCGGGTTTCGGATCGCTGACGTCGCGGCGCCTAATCAGGATTTCCAGCGCTTCCGGTGCCAAGGGCAATTCATGCGCTTCGGCGTTCTTCATTCTGGTCGGCGCCAATCTTGATCCATCCCCGCGACAAATCGACCTCGCTCCAAACGAGCCCGGCGGCTTCAGGAAGCGAATCAAGTCCCGCACAACAGCGGGCTCGCTTTCAACGGCGGCCCAGACGGCGCGAAGTTCTTCGAGGGAGGGGACATGGTCTCGAGCCTTGCCAGGTTTCGGCCGAGCTCTGCGGGGCACAGAGGCGCAAGGATTGGCATTGATCATCCGCTCCTCGACGAGCCAATCGCAGAAGCGGGAGAGCCCGCCGAACACATGCCGCCGCTCGCCCGCCGAGCCCTCGGCAATCTCGATCGTCAATCGGATCATACTGGCGTCGAGCTGCGAGAGCGGTAGCGTCTCGGCCTTCATGAGGCGGACCGCCTTGCGCGCATAGTGAACCGATTGACGCCTTGTGGCCTCGCTGGGTTCGCGCCGCGCCATGACCGCTTTCTGGTAACCGTCAAGGGCCTGAGAAAGCATTGTGGGTAGGAGAGCTCTGGCGGCCTCAGCGACGCCCCTCACGGCCATTCGCTCGCGAAGCGGATCCTCGCCAAGCCTGACACGCGCCTTGACCGCAAGCGCCTCTGCACGCGCGTCCGCGAGTGGCGTGGAGTAGGCGTCGCCGAGCTCGTGGCGCACGCCGCCTCCCCAACGGCGTCCGTCCGGCCTGCGTCCGCGCGGCTGATAATGGATGCACCAAAAAGCGCGCCTCGAGGTGACGATCAGGCTGAAGCCTAGGACTTCGGTGTCATTCGTGACGCTGGGGACAAGCTCACCGTCGGCCCGGCGCAGACGCGCGGCACGCACGACCTCTGTGATCTTCATCTTCGATTTCATCGGTTCACTCTTGGATCCCTTCAGGACGGCCATCCCCGACCGATTTCGTATGTGCAGCATGTGTGCATTTCTAGGCCTATGTACGCCAGGATGCCACCGCTCTCCACCAGTTTTTATCCAACGTTTGCCAAGGAGTTCCAGAAGGTTTGGGAGCGAGCCGCGTAACTTCCTTGAGCTCGCGCCAGCAACCTTTCTTCTGTTAATCGAATGGTCGCAGGTTCGAGTCCTGCTCGGGGAGCCAATTCGGTACGAAACTGCGAACGTCGTGCACCGCAGTTTCCACTAGGCTTTCCTCCAGACCCTCAGTGAGAGTCTGGAGGAGC
>Ga0210406_10007226_pt1 | contig 11335 bp, 12 predicted proteins | sample IncBWC30MmetaG_FD_155454 | JGI IMG/M metagenome (GOLD analysis project Ga0210406, IMG submission 155454) | Forest soil microbial communities from Barre Woods Harvard Forest LTER site, Petersham, Massachusetts, United States - Inc-BW-C-30-M | ecosystem: Environmental > Terrestrial > Soil >... | reverse complement strand
GGCTTCCCTTCAGATGCGGTTTTGACAACGACCATCTTGGCACGCTGATGCCGTTCGGGGCGCCGTCCACCCCATCATTCGCCGACGGCGTGGCACATGGGTCAAAGGACCCAAGACGGTCAATCATCCGCATCAGGTTGGGCTTGGCGAGTCGCTGTCTATGGCTTCGACCAGGCTTCGGGGTGAAGTCGGCGGCCCGATCGGGTTGACCAAGCCGACTAACAAAAAATTACTGGTCGCGCTCCTCCTACGTCCGGCGATCATGCTCTAATAGAGCGGCGAGCGAACTCCAGCGGGGCCATGAGCGAAGCAAGCCGACGGGAGGTGCGGGCCGGGTTGGAGCCCTCGCTGGCGCGCCTTTGGCGATATGCGCTCGTGCTGTCGAGGGCGCGGGACGCGGCCGACGACCTGGTGCAGGCCACATGCTTGCGCGCGATCGAGCGCGCGGATCAATTTGTCCCGGGAACGCGGGTCGACCGGTGGCTGTTCGCGATTCTTCGCTCGATCTGGCTCAATGAGATCCGATCGCAACGGATTCGTGAAGGCGGCGGTTTCGTTGACGCCGCGGATGCGTTGACGACTGACGGCGAACGTGAAATCGAGATGAATATTACGGCTGCCGCGGTGTTAAGAGCCATTGACCGCCTCCCGGAGGCGCAGCGCGAGACGATCCTGTTGGTTTACGGCGAAGGGTATAGTTACGCTGAGGCGGCGGCCGCGCTGGGCGTCCCGATCGGCACGATCATGAGTAGACTGTCGGCGGGGCGAGCGGCGCTGGCGAAATTGAAATAAGGGGGGTTGGCACGCATATCTATGGCCGACGATGACGCCCAACTTGTCGCGTTAATCGACAACGAGCTCGACGACAGCAACAGACCCGCCCTATTGGCGCGTCTGGCGGCGGACGAAGGGTTGCGCCGCCGTTACGAAGAGTTCCGGCAAACCGGGGCACCGCTGGCCGCCTCCCTCGACGAGTTGCTCACGCAAGCTCCGCTCGCTCGTCTCCGCACCGCGCTTCCCGCTGAGGAACCTCCTCGCCTGCCGTCAAGGCGCTTTTCCGGAATCACCCTCCGGGAACTGGCGGCGGGCATAATCGGGATCCTCGCCGCCGGCGCTGCCGCCTGGGTCGCGTTGAGCCTCGGACTCCTCAGGGAACGGCAGGATTGGCGCTCGTCGGTCGTAGAATATACGAATCTCTACACGAACGAGACCTTCGACCCATTGAAACCGGATGCAACGCTGCAGGCAAAGGAGCTGAGTGCCGTTCGCGCCAGAGTAGGCGGCAACCTGACCCCTGAAAATGTGGCCCTCCCGGGCCTCCGGTTCACCACGGCCTTCATGCTTTCCCACGCAGGCCATCCGCTGGGCGTGATCGCCTATGTCGACCCCACAGGCGCTCCGGTCCTGCTGTGCGTCCTCGGTAACCGCGCGCCGGACGCTCCGATTCGCTCAGAGCGCCGCGGCGATCTGTCGCTCGCCTCGTGGTCCGACGACGGACGCAGCTATCTGGTTATCGGCCGCATCCCCGAGGTGCGGGCTGTCGCTCTGGCGCAAATGCTCGAACCACGGATTTGACATCCGCCGTCGCATGCGGAGCGCGAGGAATGGCCGGACGCATGACTGCTTAACGTCGACAGCAGCCGTCCGCTATGCGCGCACCCGACTACGGAGGCGCCGGCTGGATCGGATTCGACCCGGATGCATTGATCGAGATCCCGCGCATCGCGAACGCGATCGGCAACGCAGCGGCACACAGCAGCGCCATGACCCAGAACGCGCGCGGGCCGAGGGCGCCGTAGAGTGGACCGGCCACCAGCGTCATTATGGCGGTCATCGTACCGACAGCGACGCCGCCGTATATACCCTGCGCTGTCGCAGCCAGGGCCGGCGGGACAATCACAGACAGCATCTGCATGCAGGCAAGATGCAACAGGGCGAATGTCAGTCCATGCAGCGGTTCCACGAGCGCCATCGCCGGGAGCCAGGCGGTGACAGCGGTGACGCTCCAGCGGACCATTCCCGCGCTGGCAGCAAGCGCGGCCGCGCCGGCTGGCCCAAGCCGCCTCAATAGCGTTGGACCCACCACCACGAAAACGACCACCTCGGCCAGGACTCCCTCTGACCACAATAGCCCTGCCGCGCCCGGTCCGATGCCTCCGTCCTCCCAGCGCAACACTTCAAAGCCATCGTGCAGCGCGTGGCTGCTCATAACCAAGGCCGCCAGCGCCATAAGAGGCAAGAAGCCAGGCGCCGCAAACAAGGCGCGGACATTGGCCTGCCGTGGCGCCAAGGGCCGATCCAGCGCATTTCGGGGTAGCCAGAGCGCCGCCACGGCGGCGAGTGCAAGCAGCGTCCCGTTCATCCATACGATGCCGCGGAGATTCGTTGCCTGGACAACCTGACCAGCGCCCGCCGCGCCCACGACAAAGGCAGCCGAGGCGCCACCGCGCACCCACCCGTATTGGAACCGGCCCGGCGCTGCAGCGAGCGTCATCGCGTCGGCAATCGGCACGATGGGCGCCAGCGTCGAAGCGTGCGCGACACTGACGAGCAGGAAGATCCCAAACCCGGCCGGAAGACCATAGCCGAATGCGATGACAGCGGCCGTGGAGAGCAATACGGTAAGGGTCTGCCGGTGCTTGCCGAGCCGATCTGCGAGGCGCGAAATGACCGGACCGGTGATCAGTCGGACGGCGGTTCCCGCGGCCAGCACCGCGCCGATCTCCGAAGGCCCGAGCCCGCGCTCATGAAGAAGCGCGGGCAGGAATGGGGACGCGACCCCGAACGCCGCAAACATCGTGCCGTAGAGCACTAAAAAGCGATCGAACGATCCAAGCGCTATTCGGGCTTCGGCTAAAGAGCGTCGCGACGGAAGGCTCATGCTCTGCCGACATCCTTCGTCAGCCGCCCGAATGGCGTTTGGTGAGCCGATATAGCCCACGACAAATTGCGACCCTCCTTGAAGGCCCTACGCCCGACTCGCCAGCAGGAGCGCCACCGGAGCGGCTATAAGGGATGCCGCGACGGGAAAAAGGCTCGAAGCCCAGCCAAGAACGAAATAACCTGACACGCCGGCACCAAGGCTGCCCCACAACGCGCAGATGGAAGTGAGAAGCGCGAACTGGCTCGCCGCGAGCTACGTTGTGGTCAGCGACGACATTTAGGTGATGAGAACAATGGAGGCAGGCCGCTCCTCGTTCGTTGGCGACTGTACTTGATGCATCGGGTATCCTAGAGCCGTTGCTCTCATGAACCCGTGAGAACAATGAGCGACGACCGCCAGTATGCGCCTGCGACTCTGCGCAATCGCGATGTCATTCTCGATGTCCTTCGGGGTGTCTTGCCGATGAAGGGTGTCATCCTCGAAATCGCCAGCGGATCAGGCGAGCATATCGTCCACTTTGCGAGAAGTTTCCCCAGCCTCGTGTTCCAGCCTTCCGATCCTGATCCGGACGCGCGGCTTAGTGTCGCCGCTTGGGCAACGGCCGCAGGCGTCACGAATGTGCGCGCACCCATAGCGCTGGACGCGTCTAGTCCAGTTTGGCCGATCGCATCAGCTGACGGGATCATCTGCATCAACATGGTTCATATTTCGCCTTGGGAAGCGACATTGGGATTGATCAATGGGGCTGCCGCGGCCCTATCTCCGGCGTCGCCGCTCTACCTCTACGGTCCATACCTACGCGAAGGGATCGCTACCGCTCCGAGCAACCAAGCCTTCGACCGAAGTCTTCGCGATCGCAATCCGAACTGGGGTCTGCGAGAACTCGAAGTGGTCGCCGCGACGGCGCAATCCGCTGGATTCTCGGCTCCGGTTATCACCGAAATGCCCGCAAACAATTTGAGCGTGGTGTTCCGTCGAATGTGATCGTGTCCGTGGCGGGCGACCCGCGCCCGCCCGTTAGCTTTTCGCGTTCGCCCGATACTTGCGGCTGGCCTCGTGGATCTCAACTCCGCGTGCCGTTCCCATCTCATCGACCCGACGTCGCCGACCGCCGAGTGCTAGTTCACGCCGATGCTCTTCGAGCCTGTCGCCTTTCCGACGCTGCGACGGCGAATCTGTCTAGCAGCCGTCGAATTGCTCGCGGATCGAAGTGCGTCTCCTCGGTCCAGAGTCTGACGCGGCCCGTCGGCTCTGGAAATGGGATGACGGGCGCTAGAAGGGGCGGAGTCTCGAACTCTGTGCCCGCCGCGATGGGTGGACGCGACTCGACGGTGCTGACGGGCGCTCCCGCGGTCCGGTCCAGCGAAGCCGGCGCAACGTTTAGGGGGAGAACCGGCTCGGCGAAGGACTGAGCGAACATCCGGCAATTGGCCGACTGATCGATGCCCGTCGCGACGACCGACACCCGCATCGCTTGCTCGAGAGCGGGCTCGATGATCGCGCCCACGATGATGTTAGCTTCCTCGTCAACTTCCTGGCGTATCCGACTTGCGGCCTCGTCCACTTCATACAGCGTCAGATCCTTGCCGCCCGTGATCGAAATCAGGACGCCCCGGGCTCCTTTCAGCGAGGCATCGTCGAATAGTGGGTTGGCGATCGCCGCTTCGGCGGCGCGATGCGCGCGGCGATCCCCCGTCGCTTCGCCGGCGCCGATCATGGCGGTCCCCATTTCGCTCATGATCGAGCACACGTCCGCGAAGTCGAGATTGACGAGCCCCTCCTTGACCATAAGGTCAGTAATGCAGGAGATACCAGAGCAAAGCACCTGGTCCGCCATCCCGAAAGCGTCGGCGAAGGTTGTCCTCTCGTTGGCGACACGGAACAGGTTCTGATTCGGAATGATAATCAGCGTATCGACCGCCTCGCGCAGTTCGGCGATACCGGCCTCAGCGACCCTCATGCGGCGACCACTTTCAAAATGGAACGGCTTGGTGACGACGCCGACCGTAAGGATACCCATTTCGCGAGCGGCTGCCGCGATGACGGGGGCAGCGCCTGTGCCCGTGCCGCCGCCCATGCCGGCGGCGAGGAAAACCATGTTCGAGCCGGCCAGGCAGTCGCGAATTTCCTCCAGCGTCTCCTCGGCCGCCGCCTTGCCGATCTCTGGCCTGGAGCCGGCGCCGAGACCCTCTGTCACTTGAAGGCCCATCTGGATAATTTGGTGGGCGCGCGACGAGCCGAGAGCCTGCGCGTCAGTATTGGCGACGACGAAGTCGACCCCGGACAGGCCGGAGACGATCATATTGTTGATCGCGTTGCCCCCGGCGCCTCCCACGCCGCACACCACGATGCGGGGCTTCAGTTCCTTTAGCTGGGGGGCCTTCAAATTGATCGGCATACCTTGCCTCACTTGTTGGGCGCTCGCGGACGCCGCCTTGTCCCTCCGCGGACTGGCCCGTCAGGAGGCCACTTTCCGTTAGCACCGGCCCGGCCTACCAAGCACGTCGACGCGCTCAGGCCGATAGTTGCGTCAGGGCTAGAGACTTCACCCCTATGGTTAACGTCGGCTTAATTCGCGATGGAAAAACTGTCGGCCGCGGCCCCACGTTTAGGGTGACGGAATGAGATAAGAGCGCGATGATCGACCGTTCACGCAGGGGGACGGGTGGGATCGGCACGTCCATGTGATAGGGCCGCAATCGTTTCGGACTTGCCGACGCGTACCTTCAAAGACGGACCGCTCCGTGGTGCCTTCCGCCAGACGTACCAGGCGTAAGCGTGCATCGGGCTTTTCTTAGTCCCCGCGATCCATCGAGGGCGCCAACAACAAAGGATTTCACCTAAGAAGGACGGCCGGTTTAGATAAGGCAGTCGTCCAGGCTCAGCGCCCCAGATCGCCCTGAACAGGGCGGCGGCAAATTCAACCTGTCGCCCTTCTACAAGAGCAATCAGATTGCCGACGATGGCGCACGCCTCATCCGTATTGTGCGGCGTGTTGGTGATGATCGCCGTGCAGTTGGGGCCCGCCAGCGTCAGCGCATGGCCCAATTGTTCTGGTTCGGCGGCATCGAGCGGTTGGCTTCCAATGTAGCCGTCAGCGCCCAGGTATCTCTCTCCGGGTAGAGATCGCTCAACCTCACGTCGACCCCGAAGGGCGCCAAACCGCGCCGGAGCGCGCCGTCGCCGCCGCACGGATCCAGCGCGATTCGTGGCAAATCTAATCCTAGACGTGTTAGTCCCACCGCGAGGCTGATCGCGAGATCCGACGGCGTCGGATAAAAATCGTTCGCCTTCCGCTCGTAGGCGCTGAGACGATAGCTGTACTGGCGCGCGGGTTTGAGGGCGATTGTCATTTCAATTCGCCTTCCAGCTCTCGGGTTCGAAACCCCAAATCTGACTGACAAACATTCGGCGAGATCGTCCCATTTATTTTGTCGAACATTCTCAAGTAGCGTTTGTAGAGCTCGCTGCCATCTACGGCGTCGAGGGTCGGATACCCATCATCCTCGACAAGCTCGAAACGTCTGGTTTTGAGTGCTGTTTAGGTCTGACCTCAGTTTTGCGCGTTAAGGTTGAAGTTGCTCATGCTCATGGGTCTATCGTCTATCCTGAGCGCTCGGCGCGCGGCGGCCTCCTGCTCAGCCAGCCATGTCGGGTGACACGAGGCATGCACCTCGCCCCGATCGTTTCCGACGAACAGGAGAACGAAAGGGTCCTCTGATCGCGGCCCGTCGCCGCAATGGGCGCAGACGCCGGGCGGCGTTGAAGCGAAGTGGTCGTTGACCCACTGCACGACGCGGCGGCGCTCTTCAGCGTCGCGCTGGCGGAGGGCGGCGATGATGTCCCACTTGCCACGGCCGAGGATGGCGAGAAGGCCTGGCGGCGGCGGGGCGTCCGCCTCGAGGGCGAGATCATTGCCGTCGACCGTCACCCGAACACCGTGGGAACGCGCGACTGCAAGAGCATCGTCGACGGTCACAACCGGCCCCTCCAGGCGGAAGGCCTTCGTTCTGGTGTTGCGGAGGTCTGGCCTGATTGGTCCGTGTTGTCCTTCTTGTCTGCTTGTTCAGAGCTAACGGACGAAGGACAACTTATTTCTCTAACCGCGGCCTCTGCAGAGGGTGCATCAGCACACACGCCCGCTACTTGCTTCGACCAGTCGATCTCGGTCGAGAAGTTTCCGTCATTTGCGTCATCACCGTCATTTTCTCGATTTTCGAGAGACTTAGGTGGTGACGCAAACGATGACGCAAACTGCCCGCCGTTTTTTGCGTCATTGTTTGTGTCATTGGCTAACCCGCTGGGGTTGTTGTCGAATGACGCAACTGACGCAAATGACGCAAGATCCCGGACCCTGGGTGGCGACGCGCTCTTGATGATCGAGATCGAGCGCGCAGTCGCGGAACGCCCCTCGTCGGTGACAATCCGGATTCCTTGCGCCCGCAGGAATGGCGCGGATCGTCGGATCCGGCTGCCGAGGCTGCGCGCATTGGCGGGCCAGGATCTCGAATTTGAGATGCGTTCACCGGCTTCGATGGCAAGCTCAGTCAGCAGCTCCGTTGCCGTGCCATTCCACTCTATCCTCTGGTCCATCAGTTTCTGCACCGCAGCCGCGACCGAGTCGGCATCAATGACCTTCTGGATCACCTCCTTGCGGTTCGTGCTGTAGGCGGCGATGAAGGAGTGGGCGGGCCAGTAAGCAGTTTCGCAGGCGGTCGCCCATTTCGCGAAGTCGGCCATGCGGGGATGTCCGTCGAGTTTGGTCGTCGCCAATTTGGTCAGCCCCACAACCAGGCCATCGAGTAACGCCCCGAAGATCTTGGGCTTCTGCGCTTCGAATTCCGCGAAGAACTCCGCCTCCACTCGCCTCTTGTTGTCGGGGATGGGATCGAGGGTGAGAAAGATCGCCCGGTCCGCGAGATCAGGGCGGGTGACGACGTCGTCGATCCCGTTCAGGATGATCGGCTTCGTCGCCTCGAGCAGCGTTTCCTCGTCGTCGGAATAAAGCGTCCTGGCGGCGTGGGCGCCACCGGTGGAGATCTGGCAGAGCGCGTCGGACATCTCCGCCGCAACGCCCGACAAGTTGTCGAACGCCAGCATCCCGGCCTTCGTAGCCCCAATGTAGAGATCGTGGACGCTTCGGGGCAAAGGACGTCTTGGGGACGCGTGCGGATCGATCAACGACCGGATCACCACCATGAATGTCGTTTTTGCCGTCCCATGTTCTCCGGACAGTACCAGGACCGGATACGGGCCTTGATGCCTCAGAGCGGCGAGCGTCCAGGCGACCACGAGGCGAAAGTCATCGTCGGCACGGACATTTAGAAACGGCCTCAGCAGATCGATCGTGCCGCCGCCCTCGGGTATCGGGAGCGCGGTCATCCCTGGCTCCCGACGGAAGCGAACCTCCGGGCTATCGACAACACGCCAGCCGCCGGGTGAAACTTCCACGGCGCGCCAGGCCTCGTCAGCGAGATCGAGATACATCCGGTCGCCTGCGCCGCCGACGCGTACGAAAACCTGCCGCACTGGCCCGTCGAAGTGCGCCTTCGCCTCAATGACGCCGAGCGCCGATTGCATTGCGTCCGCGCTCGGCGCGCCGCCGGTCGCCTGATAGAAAAGACGCCTAAGCCAGCGCTGAAACCCTCTAGATCGGATCGACCAGGTCTCCCGATGACCGTTAACGGCTATGTCGGCGTACGCAGCATCGTTGCGTGTGCGAAAGAGATCGGCCTCTCCAGCGAGTTCGACCAGAATGTCGGCGCCGCTTTTTGACCTAGGCTTGCTTGCTTCACCGGCTTCATTGCCGCGGTTCGATTGTTCCGGTTGAAGTTCCGGCTCGGCCTCGTTCGCCTCTTTGACGGGCGGTTCGAGCTCGGTCTCGCCCGAATCGGGATCGATGCCGCTCACGACCGCGTCCCCCGCCCGATCTTTTCCAACAGCAGGTCGTTGTAGTCATGACCTTTCGCGCTCGGCAGGCGGACGCGCACTTGCCGCCCTTCTGCCTCCCATCGGGAACGAGCGCGGCACGCCGCGCGCTGGCCGCGGAGATTCACGTCATTGTCGGCGGCGATGACGACGGGATTGACGTCTGCCGGAAGAAGAAGGTTCTCCAGACCCGGCGCCGACAGGGCCGCGCACCCGCGGGACAAGCCCCAGAGCCGCATGGCGGACAAGGTGCTCTCGATGCCTTCGCCCACGACGTAGGCCTCTTCGCGTGAGGGTGATCCAAACCTGACACCGCCCCCGCCCACGCAGCCGAGCATGAGCTTGCGCCGGCTCTGGAGAGCCTCACTGGCTCGGCCATCCTCCATTAGGAAGGTCGCGTGAACGCCCAGGAAGTTTCCGTCGTTGCACGTTACGCGCGCGACCAGGGCGGGCATGACGCCGCCGCCGAGCCAATGTTCGAGGCGCGGATGGAATCGCAATTCAGTGAAAGCGATGGGACCGATACCGCGACGGGCAAAGTAGCCCTCGCCGATCGACCCATTGAGAGGGCCTGAGTTCTCCCATATCTCCGACGCGATCTTGCGCTTAAGGGAGCGCTCCGCTTCTTCAGCTGCGTCGAATTCGGATCGGCGACGTTCCGCCTCCGCAGCTTTCTCAGCCAGGAGCTTCTGACGCCGCAGTGTCTCGTCGAAAGACAGGACCTCCAAAGATGGACGCTCCTGACCGACGACATACGCGCACGCACCGTTGAAGTCGCATCCACGCGCGTGCATCACCATCGTGATAACGTCCCCGCCGATGCCCGAGGGACGGCAGATGAAAACGCCTTTGCGGGCAGAAACGGCGAAGCCGTCTTCCCGCGCGCAACCTCTCGGGCATGGCCCCACCCATTCGGCGCCAGCGCGACGGAGATGGGGCTGAAGCTTTCTTGCAACCTCGACAATTTCGGATGCCCGAGCTCGTTCAATCCAATCGTGTGCGGCTGATGTGGGATAAAAGGAGACGATGTTCATCGTGGCCCTCACGCCGATGGGGCTCGGGACCTGCGCCCCGAGCCCCGAGCCCTGTTCCGCTACTCGTTCTCCTCGTAAAGAAGCTCCTCGTCGCTCGACGGGCCGCCATAATCGTCCAGGCCGCCGCCAATTCCGTCACTGGGCGGCAAGTCGAGCGGCGGGCGGTCGGAGGGGAGGTGATCGGGGGGGAGGTGATCGGGGGGAGGCCGGCGCCCCGGAGCGCGAACGCGGACTGCATCAACCATATTCGAGCCAAACGGCGTCCTGGTCGGATAAAGCTCGATCAGCTTACCGATCCAGTTGTCGGTGTTGTTGCCGTAAAGCGTGGCAATGGCGTTGGCATTGGTCCGATTGAGGATGAGCTTCATCGGCTCATCCTCGAACTTGACAACCGCCTTAACGGAGCCATCGCTAAGCTTGTCGCGTTCGACAGCTCCAATCCTGAGAACACGAGCTTTGCCAGCCAAAGTTTCAGCTTTGAAGTAGCGGCCAGGAAAGAATTCATTGATCGAGGTCATATTCGTACTCCATTGCGGGTAGTTCAGTTCAAGATTCAGTTTCGAGACTTGATCTGCGTCGGCACCTCCTTCTTGGTTCGGACCAGTTTCCTGAGATTGAGCCTTGCTCGGATACTCGATGCAGAATTCACGAGGGCCTCTTGGCTCTTTTCTCTTCGCCTGGTTCAATGTTTGAGTTGGCCTGGCTTTCCGCGTTCGCGCCGGGGGTTGCGCACCGCGCGTCAGGCACCCCTTGAGAGAAGTCCCGTTTGATTGCGGGCAAGGAGCGCCACCACTCCTCCGCGTCGTCGTCACCGATGATGGTGCGCGTTCCGGCCTTCCTCGCCTTGAGCCGACCCGCGTTGATTTCCGCGTAAACCTTGGTGCGCCCGATATCGTAGGTCTCGCAGAAGGCGCGAATGCTCATCGCCCCCTGCAATGCGCGGCGCTGGCGTCCGCGCTCTGAGATTTTCTGGTGCTCGATCATCTCCTGCGTTCAACTTGGCGACAAACCGATCCCGTTGCGCGAAACGACGCCCGTTAGACACGGAATTGTTGGAGCCGCTTGCGCCTTAAAGCGTCACTCGCCTCGGGCGAAGCTGCGGACAGAGGCGAGGCGTGGCATCAGACGGGCGCCGACTTTTACCGCTTCGATCCGACCGGTTTTGACTAGCCGTCGCACGGTCTTGTCGCTCACGTCCCCCAGCAGCGCCTGCGTCGCCTTAACCGAGAGCAACTCAGGCTCCGGCGAAAAGCGTCCCACTTGTCGTTCGTTTGCGGGCTTCACTTCCCGAATTGACCTCCTGTTCCTCACCGGGTCTGCATTAGGCACAATGACCCTAAGCTGGCCGCGATGTCAACTATAATTTGCTTAGCTAGAAGTACCTTATTGCACTTTCTAAGTAATGATGGCACGTGGCCAACTTAGAAATCCGACAATGGCACGGGGCCAACTTAGAAGAAGTGCGAAAATGGCACGGGCCAACTTCATA
>Ga0210406_10007224_pt1 | contig 11338 bp, 5 predicted proteins | sample IncBWC30MmetaG_FD_155454 | JGI IMG/M metagenome (GOLD analysis project Ga0210406, IMG submission 155454) | Forest soil microbial communities from Barre Woods Harvard Forest LTER site, Petersham, Massachusetts, United States - Inc-BW-C-30-M | ecosystem: Environmental > Terrestrial > Soil >... | reverse complement strand
GCCGGGCGGCGGCGCGGTTCACGTAACCAGCTCCGACAAGGCAGCCCGCAGCTCGTTCAAGCGAGGCGGCTTGCTCAGCACCTTGTCGACGTGCGGCGGGATATCGTTCGCCGCCACGAGCCGCTGACCCCATCCGGTCAGGAGGATGACGGGCGTCTTGGGCGACAGCGTTTTGATCGAGGCCGCAACCTTGCGGCCATCCACATAGGGCATGCCGAGATCGGTGACGACGATATCGTGGCTCTCACCGCGCTTCTGCGCAGCGGCGAAGGCGTCGATGCCGGCCTGGCCGCCGTGAGTGGCGGTGATCAGATGCCCGTCTTCCTGCAAGGTATCCTGAACGGATTTGATGAGCATCGGATCGTCGTCCACCAAGAGGATACGCAGCCGGCGGCCCAGCGCCGGGAGCTTGATCACCCGTGTGGTCGTCACATTGGACGACGTGTAGGACGGAAAGCTCAGGCGGACGGTCGTGCCTGCGCCGACGGTACTCTCGATGTCGAGTTCGGCGCTGTGCCGCTGGATCATGCCGTACACCATCGCGAGGCCCAGCCCGGTCCCGCGCTCGCCCTTGGTCGTAAAGAACGGTTCGAGGCAGCGGCGGCGCGTATCTTCATCCATGCCGACCCCCGTATCGCTCACGTCGATCAGGATTCGATCGCCGCCGTCGCCGCCCGGGGACTCGCGGGTTCGCACCGTCAGAGTGCCTCCGGTGGGCATTGCGTCGACCGCATTGAAAATCAGATTGGTGAGTGCGTCGCGAATCTCGTGCTCCGCGCCCATGATTTCCGGCAAGTTTTCCGACAGCTCCGTTCGCAGTTCCACCATCGCTCCTCGCTGCTGCGGCAGATCGCTCCAGCGCGGCCTCGTCAGCTCCACGACCTGGCGGATGGCTCGATTGACGTCGACTCGCTCGAGGGTGAGCTGCGCCTCTCGCTCGCGATAGAACTCGCGCATGCGCGCCACCGTTCTCGCCACATCTTCTATGGCGCGCTGAATGGTGGTCAGATACCCGCGAGCGCGCTCGCTGAGATTGGGTTCGCGCTCGAGCAGCGATTCGGTATACAGCGAAACCGGCGAAATCGCGTTGTTGATGTCGTGGGCGATGCCGCTCGCCATTTGCCCGAGCGCCCGCAGCCGCTCCTGTTGCATCACGGTGTGTTGACTTTGCCGGAGGTCGTCATACGCCTGTTGCAAAGCGCCGTATAGCCGCGCCTGATGGCTTGCGAGGGCGACGTGCTCGCTGAGCTGCTTCAGGAACTCGCACTCGCCGCTGCTGAAGGCCTCGGTATTGCGGCGCGCGCACACCAGCACGCCGAATACCTGGTTCTCCACGATCAACGGCGTGATCACCACCGACCGCAGCCCGGCGGCGGCCATCCGCTGCGGAAAAGGAAAGGGCACCCGCAGAACATCGGGTTCGTAAACCAGCTGCCCCGCCACGCAGCGGGACAGTCCGTTCGCGTCGATCGGCACATCCATCCGTTCCTTCAAGCCGAGTTTGTCCGCAAACTCTCTGCCGGCGACGCCGATCACGTCGACGGTCAGCGACGGCGCGGCGGCGTCGTGCAGAAGAATGCACCCAAAATCGATCGGCAGGTTCTCCTCGAGGCTGCCGAGCACTACTTGAAATATGCTGGGCAAGTCCTGGCGTTCGCCCGTTGCGCGCGTGATGTGCTGCAGCAGGCTGAGGCGGCTGAGTTGGGCGTGCAGCTTGCCTTCGGACTGCTGAATCTGCGTGAGCATGTGATTGAAGGTGTCGGTGAACAGGTCGAATTCGTACGCGCCGGTCCGGACCGCGCGGACGGTGTAGTCGTGGCGCTCCGATACCGCGCGGGTCGTGTCGGCGAGCGCCAGAATGGGATGCAGCAGCTGATGCTGAAGCCGGCGGGAAATCAAATAGGCCAGCGGCAAGGAAATGCCGATCACCAGGAAGACGATCAGCGCGTAAAGTCTGATGCGCGCATACATGGCGCCGAGGTCCGATTCGACGAACAGCGTGCCCAGCTGCCTTGAACCCTCCGCGACCGGCTGAAAGCCGATCAGCTCGGTGCGCCCGAAGGTGTAACCCTGGGCGCCGGGCCGGGCCGGAAAGCGCGCCGCAGCCAATCCCTGCGGATACGTTGCGAATGCCTTGCCTTTCGCATCGTACAAGGCCGCCGCGACGATGTGCGGGTCAGCCCTGAAGGCCGACAGAACCCCCGCGGCATCATCGGCATTGTCGAATGCCAGCGCGGCCGTGCTGTTGCTGGCGATCGCCTGGCTCAGTGTCTGCAGCTGCTGGACGCTGGATTGCCGGAAGGTCAGGAACTCGTAGGCGCAAAACGCCGTCGTGGTCACCGCGAGCACCGCCCCGCTCGAGATGAAAATCATGCGCATCAGGATGCGGCGAATGGGTGTGGGAGAGAGAGCCATGCTTCAGGTCCCGTCGCGCGTGCCGACGATGTCGGCGGACCGGAGCAGCTTTGAACTGATGGTCAAACCCGAGGCACGCGCCGACTCCACATTGATGCGCAGCCGAATTCGATTGTTGTCCGTCGTGAACTGGATCATGACCCCGTGCTGCGAAGAGCCATCCAGGTCAGACACCGTGAGTATGCTCCGGTGATCCAGAGCGGCGAGTATCTGCTGAAGCTGCGCGCTTTCGGAGCGGTCGATGTACAGAATCCGGCAATCGCCGATTTCACCGAGATTGCGGAACCGCCGCACCAGGAGCGGATGTTGATCGATCCGCTCGCCGCGCACAGCCTCATCCAAACGCGGCCCGAAGGGATCGCCGCCCAAGATGCCGATGACAAAGGGTTCGTCGGGCGCCGAGAATACCTGCGGAGGCCATTCCACGAAACGCGAAAAGTTGTAAACGAAGACGGCCTTGACCTGGTACTCGGTCGGCGCCTCCGCGCCGCTTGCGCCCCGGAGCAACGCCATCAGCCCCAGCGTGCCACAAAGCAACGCCCGCAAGGTTTTGTTCAGAACCGCCACGCAAGCTTTCCATAGACACTGCGCTGAATCTCCGCTCGCGCCGGGTCGGGAAAACCATACTCGGGATGACGGTTGTGCAGCAGATTCTGGCCGGCGAGCGAGAGTTCGAGCTGTTGGGTGGCATGCCATGCCAGCCGCGCATTCAGTTCGAAGTAGCTGGGCACGGTTCCGATGGTCGGTCCATTGTTGATGTGCAGGGTGTCCACCCAGCGCAGGCCGGCATCCAGTTCCGCGTGTCCCGGCAAGTTCAGAGAGGAGCGCAGGGAGAATTGGTGCTCGGGGTCCGCCGTCTCGTTGAGCGCATTGTTCAGGTCATACCCGCCGGGTTTGACGCGCAGATGCTCCCGCAGCAAGGTATAGCCCGCGTGCAACGACCAGGCATCGGACACTTGGTAGTTGCCGCTAAACTCGAGCCCATAGGTGTCTCCCTGCAGATTGTTCGCGAAGTAGAGGGGGAACACTGTGACCGGGGTGAGACTGAGGCTGCGGACGTCGTTATACCGATTGTAGAAACTGGACACGGAAGCGGTGGCTTTCGAATTGAGCTGCATGCGATAGCCCAGTTCGTAGGCAATCACGGATTCGGAGGTGAAATCGGAGCCTCCCTTCAGAAACACCGGGTACGGCGGCGCCCCTTCCGAAAGATCATGATCGATGCGCGAGGGCGTGCGTACGGCGCGGGACACGGCGGCCCACACGGCTTGACTCGAGCTCAAGATCCAGCTGAGGCGCGCATTGGGTTCGAATTCGAAGCCCGAGTAGGCATTGTGCTCCAGCTTGGTGCCGGCGGTGAAGGACAGGTTGTTCCGCAGTGCGAACTCATCCTGGACGAAGGCGCTATACAAGCTCTGGTCCAAAACGGCCGGGAAAAACCCCAATCCGGGTCCATTGATGACGGTGTCGAACGTGCGTCGAAACCCTAAGCCCCAGACGATGCGGTTACGTGCGCCAATCCTGAATCGATGCTGGAAATCCATATCGTAGGTCGTGAGGTCATCGTACAGATTCCCAGGGGGCGCGAATTTCAGGCCGTTGACCGTCAACGGCCCGATCGGCAGGGCCAAATGCGTCTGATCGATATAGGATTGCAGGCTCAGGTCGGAGTCGTCCGATAGAGTGCGCGTCCAGCGACCCAGGAGATTGTTGCCGCTGGCGTCGGCGTCGCCGCCGGTCTGCACATGTTCATGGCCGTCGTAGTAGTCGCCCTGGACGGTGAATCGATCCTGCGGCGAGAGTCCCGAATCGATTCGAAAGCCCGCCCTGGCTTGTCGCCAAGAGTCCGATTCCCGGTCTCCGTTGGCCAGCACTTCGTCGCCTCGGTCGAAATACTTGGCGTAGACGCGGAATTGCGTGCCCCCGTCCAGCGAACCGCCGTAGCGTGCACCCGCAAATTCATGTGGCTCCGATCCGCCCCCCGCCTCAGCATACAGTCCTTGCGTGTCGGCGGCACTCTTGGTGATGATGTTGATGACGCCGTTGACTGCGTTCGCGCCCCACAGTGTGCCTCCGGGCCCGCTGATGACTTCGATTCGGTCGATGTCTTCCAGCAAATAATCCTGCACGTCCCAGAAGACCCCCGAGTAGAGCGGCGTATACACCGTTCGTCCGTCGATCATGACCAGAAGCTTATTGCCCAGCGCGGTATTGAATCCGCGCGCGCTGATCGCCCAGTCGTGGGCATTCTTCTGGGCCACTTGCAGATTGTCAGCCAGCCGCAGCGCTTCCGGAATGCTCGTGGCGCCGGACCGGCGGATGTCTTCCTGGGTGATGACCTGGATTGCCGAGGCCGCGTCGAGCAATTTTTGCGGACGCCGCGAGACCGAGGTGATCTCGACATTCATGAGATCTTCGACGTTCAACTGTTTCAGCTCGCCGATGGTTGACGCGCCGTCCGCCTCGGCCGGCGCGCAGCAGACTGAAATCGTCAGCAGTGCCGCGGCAACGCCGAGCATCGTGCGCATTTGAACGCGGAGCGGCCGGCTGCAGATTGTGATCGTCGTCGCCACGGGTTATTTCCATACCGCCTGATTCGATCGCGCCCATTGGCCGCGATGTCCTTCACGATCCCCGCAGGCGCGCCTCCCTTTTCGACGAGCACAGATGCGTCGGGTCTATCAGGCTCCAGAATGCGCTTCGTATTTCTTGCCCGCAAGCCGGAAAAACCCGTAAAAATAAGGATATGTGAGTACCGTCGCAATATGGTCCGGTGGCGTCCGGCGAATGGAACCGTCCTCACACTTTCGGCAACTGGGTGCCGCAAACACAACTCACGGCACTCAAGGATTCGCTCGCGCGCACGATATATAGATGAATCGGCATGAGACCCACTCGTGTGTAGGCGGCTCTGCCGCGTCCCTTGGCGACGAGGCGATCGGAGCTGTCGTCAACGACGACCCTGCGATCGCGAGTGAGATGGACGCGCTGTTCGATTGAAGCGAGGCGCTGCCGCCAATTTGCATCGCAGGGTTACGCTGGTCGGCGTCGCGGCCCGCGCCCGAACTTGCGCCTTGTTCGACCAGACTCAGTGTTTCGCTTAACCTCAAATGGGGGTTTCCCGGCTCCTCAGCTTGAGGGTATTTTCGCGAGCCGATGGCTTTAGAAGCCATGTCTGATTGTGTACCGTATCGCAGTGCGGCAACTTCTTTTCAGCTAGCGTGCTGAAGGCTGATACCCAAGGAGAAGGGACGACCAATGCCACAGAAAGGTCAGACTTCGGGCAATCGTGCCGCGCCTGCCAGAGCGGCAGCCACGGTGACGGCGCTCGTTGGGCTGGCGGCTCTGGCCGGCTGGGTATTCCATGTTCCCTCGCTGACCCGCGTGCTGCCCGGCGCCGTCGAAATGAAAGCAAATACGGCGGTCGCGCTCGTCCTCTGCGGAGCGGCTCTGCTCATTTTGGCGGACCGCGCTGCGTTGAGAGTGGAGCGCATCGCCAAGGGCTTCGCGCTCGCGGTATCGGCCATCGGACTCGCCACGCTCGCCGAGTACGTCTTCGGCTGGCGATTGGGCATTGACGAACTCCTGGTGAAAGACACCCGCGTCGCCTACAACGTGTTTCACGGGCGGATGTCGCCCGTCAGCGCTCTGACCTTGGTGGTCCTCGGCTCGGCGCTCACCGCGATGCGCAGCGAGCCCTTGCAGAATGCCGCCAAGTGGGCGGCCGGCCTCGTCATCCTCATCGGTGCAGTGTGCATCGTCGGCTACCTCTGGAACGCCCGAGAACTGATCACCGACCTCTGGCTGCCGCCGGTCGCCATCAACACGGCAATCTGTTTCGTACTGCTGGGCGCCGGCATTCTGCTGTCCCCGGGTCGCTCCGGAGCGGGTCTCGATATAGAGCTCTCTGCTCTCGCGACCGTCGAAATCAAGATCCTGTCGGGGTTCCTGCTGGCCGTGTCGCTGCTCCTGTTCGGCGGCACCTTTACCTACCGGACCAGCGTCGAGCTTGCGGACTCCGTCCAATGGGTCGCCCACACCCAAGAAGTGCGCGCAACCCTTGCGAATCTCCATGGATCGCTGGCCGGCGCAGAACTCGCGCAGCGCGACTACCTGCTCACGGCGCAGCAGTTTCGATTGGACGAGTACGTGCGCCTGGCCAAGGTCGCGCTAGATCATCTTGCGGCACTCGGCCGGCTCACCAACGACAACCCGGCACAGCTGCGCGATTGGGCCGCCCTGAAATCTGCGGTGCAGAGCCGTTTGGACGAAATGGCGGGCGCCGTCGCCGCCTACCAGCAATATGGCCTTCCGGCCGCACGCGCGGTGCTTGGCCGGGTCGGCCGCAACGGTACCGAGCACGTTCGCGTCATCATCGAACGAATGGACGCCGTCGAAGCGCAGCTGCTGGCGCCGCGGCAAGCGGCAGCCGCCGACGTCCGCCGCACCACGCTGATCTCGCTCCTGCTCACCCTTGCGCTCGCGTCGGCAATCTTCATCGTATTGTTTCGCGGGATCCATCGCGAAATGCGGGCGCGGCGCGGCGCCGAGCATGCTCTGCGCGACAATCTCACCGAGGTCAAACGCGCGGAAGCCAATTTGACGGCAGCCAACCGCTTTCTCGATTCCCTGATCGACAATCTGCCGGTCATGATATTCGTCAAGGATGCGCGCACCCTTTGCTACGTGCGGCAGAACCGTGCAACCCTCGATCTGCTCGGCCTCTCCAGGGACGATGTGATCGGCAAACGCGACCGTGACTTCCTGCCCGCAGAGCAGGCCGACTTCATCCAGGCCAAGGACCGCGAAGTCCTCGCCGCCGGCCGTCTGGTCGACATTCCCGAGCAGCCGATACATACGCGGCTGCTCGGTGTCCGAACCTTGCACACCATGAAGATGCCGATTCTGGACGAGCACGGAAGGCCGGAATTTCTGTTGGGAATCTCGGAGGACATCACGGAGCGCAAGCTCGCGGAACAGGCGATTCGCGAATTGAACGCGGCACTCGCGGCGAAGGCCGCGCAACTCGAAGCCACCAACAAGGAGCTCGAAAGCTTCAGCTACTCGGTGTCTCACGATCTGCGGGCGCCGCTCCGCGCCATCGACGGCTTCGCGTTGATGCTGGTGGAGGACTACCGGGAGCGGCTCGACGCCGAAGGGCTGCGCTATCTTTCGGTGATCCGCCAGAACAGCCGGCGGATGGGCGCGCTCATCGATGACTTGTTGACGTTCTCCCGGCTGGGACGGCAGCCGGTGGCGCATGCCGAGGTGAACGTCGACTCGCTGGTGCGCGAAGTCGTCGAGGAAGTCCTCCATACGGAGTCGCCCGGCGGACGCGGCGAAGCGGCGGCTCGCCCGCAGATCGAAGTAGAGCCGCTGCCGCCCGCCCTCGGCGACCGCGGCTTGTTGCGCCAGGTGTGGGCGAATCTCATTGCCAATGCGGTCAAGTACAGCAGCAAGGCTGCGCGGCCGTTCATCCAGGTCAGCGGCCGCCAAGTCGGTGCGGAGAACCACTATTCCGTCCGCGACAACGGCGTCGGCTTCGACATGGAATACGCGGGACAGCTGTTTCACGTATTCCAAAGGCTGCACCGCGCCGACGAGTTCAGCGGAACGGGAGTTGGACTTGCCATCGTCCACCGCGTGGTTGCCCGGCACGGCGGACGAGTGTGGGCGGAAGGCAAGGTGGATCACGGCGCGGTGTTCTCGTTCGCACTGCCCAGAGGAGATCAAAGTGGATGAGTTTGAAGCGGTTGAGATCTTGCTGGTCGAGGACAGCGACGCCGATGCGGAGCTGATCATTCGAGCGCTGCGCAAGAGCAGCCTGGTCAACAAAGTGGTACGGCTTCGCGACGGAGTCGAGGCCATCGAGTTCGTGTTCCGCGAGGGCGCCTTCAGCCAGCGAAGCGGCGGCCAGCCCCGGCTCATTCTGCTCGATCTCAAGATGCCGCGGCTGGGCGGTATCGATGTTCTGCGGCGGCTGAAAGCCGACGAACGGACCAAGCTCATCCCAGTGGTGGTGCTCACGTCCTCCGCGGAAGAACAGGACGTCGTGACCAGTTACAAGCTGGGGGTCAACAGCTACCTGGTCAAGCCGGTCGAATTCTCGGCGTTCACCAGCGTCATCACCCAGACCGGGCTTTATTGGGCGGTCATGAACCGCATCCCCAACCAATGACCACGGACCGGCAAATCAAAGTGCTGCTGGTGGAAGACGTCGTGGAGGATGCGGAGATGCTGCTCCGCGAAATGCGCGCAAAGGGTCTGAACGTCCTCAGCCGCCGGGTGGATACGAGCGCCGATTACGAAGACGCGCTCGCCACCTTCTCGCCTGACCTCATCCTGTCCGATTACACTCTGCCGGGTTTCGACGGCACCGACGCGCTGCAAATCGCCAAATTGCGCAGTCCCGACACGCCCTTCATCTTCGTCTCCGGCACGATCGGCGAGGAGCGCGCCATCCAAGCGCTGAAGCAGGGTGCCGTCGACTATGTTCTCAAGGAAAGCCGAGCGCGGCTGGTGCCGGCGATCGAGCGAGCGCTGCGCGAAGCGCATGATCGCGATGCCAGGCGCTGGGCGCAGCGCGAACTCGAGGAGAGCGAAGAGCGCTTCCGTTTTGCCATGCATTTTTCATCGGTTGGCATGGCCCTTGTCGCGCCCGATGGCCGGTGGCTCGGCATCAACCCGGCATTGTGCGACATCGTCGGATACAGCGAGAACGAATTGCTTGCCACGGATGTTCAGTCGGTCACTTATCCGGACGACAGGGACGCCGACCGCGATCAGGTGCGCCGGATGCTCGACCGTGAGATCGAGACCTATCAGACCAACAAGCGCTATGTCCGAAAAGACGGTCGTGTCGTGTGGACCCAGCTGAGCGGCTCGCTGGTCTGGCTGCAATCGGGCGAACCTCACTATTTCATCTATCAAATTCAAGACATCACCGACCGGGTCAACGCAGAGCGGGCGCTGCGTGCCAGCGAAGAGAGATTTCGCTCCATTGCCGAGGCCACCCAGGAATGGATCTGGGAAATCGACGCGGAAGGCCTCTATACCTTTTGCAGTCCGGCGGTGGAGGCAATACTCGGCTATCCACCCGATCGGCTCATCGGAACGAGTTGCCTCGACATTTTATCGCAGAGCATCCGGCAAACCCTGACCGACCTACTGCGGCGCGGAATCGCGGAAAAGCGCGGCTGGCGCGACCTGGTGCTGCGCCTTCAGCACGCGAACGGCGGTATTCGCTGGCTCGATAGCAACGCACTGCCTCTGCTCGACTCCTCCGGAACGGTTGTCGGCTACCGCGGCGTGGCCCGCGATATCACGCATCACCGGTTGCAGCAGGAGAGGATCGCGCGCTTGAGCCGCATTCAGGCCGTGCTCAGCGGCATCAACTCGACCATCGTGCGCGTCCGGGAGCGGCGCGAGCTGCTGCGAGAGTCGTGCCGCATCGCCGTGCAGCAGGGCGGTTTCAGGATGGCGTGGATCGGCTTGGTGGAGCCCGGCGCGCTGAAGGCGACGCCGCTGGTCTGGGAGGGCGTCGATCAGGGGTATTTGCAGGAGCTCGGATTGGAGCTCGCAAACCGCGAAGAGGATCCGGGCCCCGTGGGCGAGGCTCTGCGCCGGAAGAAGCTGATGGTCGTGAACAACATCGAGGCCGCCTCCCAGCCGCAGCTCAAGCAGCAGGCGCTGGCTCGAGGCTTTCGTTCGCAGATAGCGATGCCGCTGATGGTCGAGGACCAAGCGGTGGGCGTTCTGGTGCTGTATGCGGCGGAAACCGGATTCTTCGACTACGAGGAGTTGAAGCTGCTGAGAGACCTCGCGGGCGATATTTCCTTCGCCCTGGACTACATAGGCAAAGAAGAAAAGCTCACCTACGTGTCCTACTACGACACGCTGACCGGATTGCCCAATCGACAGTTGTTCTTCGACCGCCTCGCGCAGGCATTGCATTCGGTGCGGGCCGAACGGCGGCAGCTTGCGGTCATGATCATCGACTTGCAGCGTTTCAAGCGGATCAACGACACCCTTGGGCGCCACGCAGGCGACCAGGTTCTGAAGGAACTCGCGAACCGGCTGCAGCGGACGATCAGCGAGTCCGCGACTCCGGCGCGCATCGGCGGCGATCGCTTCGCCGTGGTGCTTCCCAATCTTGCGGGCGCATCCATGGCGCGCTGGATCGAGGACTGGATCGTCAATTCGTTCGCCGAACCGCTCATCATCGACGACATTGAATTGCGTACGACGGTGAAAGTAGGGATTGCCGTGTATCCGGCGGATGCGGACACCGCGGAGAGCCTGTTCGCGAACGCCGAAGCCGCGCTGAAGCGGGCGAAGGACTCGGGCGATCCGTATCTCTTTTACTCGCCGGAAATGAACGCGCGGGTCGCCCAGCGGCTCCGCCTGGAAAGCCGCTTGCGCAAGGCCGTGGCTCAGAAAGAGTTCGTTCTGCACTATCAAACGAAAGTCGACTTGGCGAGCCGCCAGATTCGCGGGCTGGAGGCGCTCATCCGTTGGCACGATCCCGAGTTCGGCTTGGTGTCGCCGCTGGAATTCGTCCCGCTGCTCGAGGAATCGGGACAAATCGTGGAGGTCGGGCGCTGGGTATTCGAGCAGGCGGTCGCCGATATCAATCGATGGAAATCCCTTGGCCTGGAGGTGCCGCGGGTGGCCGTCAACGTTTCAGAAGTACAGCTGCGGCATCCCAATTTTGTCGCGACGGTGCTCGGAGCGTTGGGGTCCTCCTTCGGTCACGCGACCGGCATCGACGTGGAGATCACCGAGACCATGATCGCTCAGAACACGGGCGCCAATGTGCAGAAGCTCCTCCGTTTGCGGGAAGCGGGACTGCGGATATTCATGGACGACTTCGGCACCGGCTATTCGGGCTTGAGTCAGATCGCGCACCTGCCGCTGGATGCCC
>Ga0210406_10007222_pt1 | contig 11339 bp, 12 predicted proteins | sample IncBWC30MmetaG_FD_155454 | JGI IMG/M metagenome (GOLD analysis project Ga0210406, IMG submission 155454) | Forest soil microbial communities from Barre Woods Harvard Forest LTER site, Petersham, Massachusetts, United States - Inc-BW-C-30-M | ecosystem: Environmental > Terrestrial > Soil >... | reverse complement strand
CTCTTCTCTGGCAACTTCCCGCCACTTCGTCACCCTCGCAGTGCCACCGCTCAACAGGAGCTATCAGGCCGGATAAATCCGCTGGTTCCGCTCCGGATGGGGCCATTGAGGTATTTACCCTAAGGGAAATTACATACTTCAGTCGCTTATCCTCAAGTCTCCCCCGCAGTATCAGTAGCAAACCTAACCGATAGGGACCAGCCCGACGGCGCGCCTGTGTGACCAAGACCGCGGCCCGGCGAAGCTGGTTTCGCTGGGAGAACTCATGGCGAATCGCATCACGCAGTTCAGCCGCAGGAAAAGCGCCTCCAGCCACAAACGAGACGCCCGCGTGTCAAAGCGAGTTCCAATTTCGCTCCTTGACACCCATAAAACCCGAAGCTATAAGTCTAGAATTGTGATGCAAGGGGCAAGAGTCGCGCTGGCCTTGGTTGTTATCTTCTCCATTGCATCCGTTCTGATCACCCCGGATCCGACTGACGATGTCTACGGGGTCTTGAAGCAAAACCATCCAACCGCGCGGCAAAAAATGCTCGCGGTTTCACTTTGGGAATTCCCAATTCCCCTAACTGTCCTGTTCCAACCGTTAAGCCTAGCCTCCGGTTTTACTCGACATTCCCCCGCTTTCGAATTGCTCGACGTCATCTCTGTGTGGCGCTGTTAGCTCCTCTTTTCTCCCATGAAACCAAAGACAGTTCAGCACATGTCTACTTTTGGACAGTATCCGACACTGGAGCAGGACAACAATCAAACTCAAAGAAGTTCCTAGCCCACTTTCAGGTGGGCGGAAGCCCGGGCTAAGACCCGTATGAGGCTCTGACCTCGCTGGGAGACACTGATATGCCGGATGGAGTGAACGAACGGAGTGGCCACCAGGCGTTCGAGTGGGGGTTGGGCCGTACGAGCAAGCTTCAGTCTTCCCAGAGCCAACCGCTCGTCGTGAGTGAAGAAGTTTCGCAGCAACTGTCTGACCCTTCGAGCCCCCTAACTGCGAGCATCGTTTCAACCGCCGGTGAGATCCACAAACTTACCGCGTTCGTGAGCAGTCTGGTGCCAGAACCGGGCATGCTTGCCCCACGCTTTTTCCTGGCTTCGCTCTTGCCGGGATTTTGCAGACCCTGCGTGGTCGTGGTCGCCCAAGGACGCAAGGTTGCAGGACTCCTCTATGCTCAAGAGCGCCTGGTGGCGGGAATCCCGACCGGCATCGTGCTCGGGGACGATACCCTGGGCACAATGGTCGTGGCTCGTCCAGACGAAGCAGAAGACGTCCTGCACTGCGCCGTGGAGGCTTTGCTTAAGCACAAAGCTGCACTCAGGCTCCGGGTCGCTTCGGATCGCCTCGCGTTCCTGCAGACCGTGATCGTGAAGGCCCATGCAGAGAACCATTCTTACCCTGAAGTACACCATGCTCATCTGGAACTTCCACGAACTTACGACGAGTTTCTAGCTAAGGTTCGGCGCCCTACCCGTCACAACCTCTACCGCTATCGTCGAAGGAGCGAGTTGGCAGGCAATGAATTCTGCCCTGACCAGCCGTTTACAGACTTCTGCGCTGCCGCGAAGCGTTTGTCTGCAGTGGGGTCGTACCCATTGCCGAAACGGAGGTTTCAGCAAGTCCTTGCCATGATTGAGGCCTCGTCCTCGCGACTCCTGATTGGTTTGCGCCGTAGGGGTGGCGATTGGATCAGTCTCGCCGGTGGTTGGTATGTTGGTGATTGCGCTTTTCTTGCCTTGCAGTTGAATGATCGTACTTGTCGGCGAGAGTCCCTCTCCCTCGTATTGCGGTCCTATTTGATCGAGCAGTTAATCAATCAAGGGATCCGCAAACTGGTCTTTTGGAATGGAACACAACCACCGCTGAGCTTATACGCCATCCCCCGCGAGGAGTTCACGGTGTACATAGACTCCCCGTCGAATCTATGGCGTCTCGTCCGGCTGGCCTGCGTTACACTCGCCAAGCTCGCTCCAGCCACATTTGACAAATGGCTGAAATGGGAGGCTCCAGACGTCAACGGAAAACTCATCGCATGAGCATGCGTAGTAAATCCCAATGAAGCGCCCCCGAAGCCATCAACATGTTCTTCCGCGCCGACAACATCGGGAAACTCATCGTCGAACTAACTGCCAGCCTCAACAACCACTCTTCCCATCCCATCTGCGACTTGTCAGGCAACCGGACTAGTCCGGCACTGGGGCGGTTTCGTGCCTTCTACCCAACCTAGGTGGCTGACAGCGTTGGCCCGGCAGACAGCAGCTCTCTCTTGCGGAATGACTCCTCGCTTAGGGCTTTCCTCCTTGAGGATGGCTCTGTGCAGGCGGGGGGCTCTGATGAGGCTGTTGATGGCTCTGGACGTTCTGCTGCTGTGAAGCGTGTTTTTGCTCAAGTTGCTGGGTTTGCTGAGTGTGGCGCTGCTCCATCTGCTGTTGTTGAGGGGCGCTGGGATTTTGTTTCGCCGTTTGCTGGTGTTCTTTTTCCTGCTGTTGCTGCAGCTTCTGGTGCTCCTGATTTTGTTTGGCGGCTAGCTTTTCCTGTTGTTGTTGATATTTCTGGTCCACTGCGGGTTGGCCGGTGGTCGGCGCCGTGTACTTGTGGGGCTGAACTTCACTGGCATGATTGTTGGCGGTGGCATGTGCCTCGCTGTTGTTGGCGGGACGAGTTTCATTCGCAGTCGCAGTGCGCTCAGGAGCTTTGTAAGGAGCACCGGCTTCCCGGGCAGGTACCGCGCTGCCCTTAAAGTCTCCCGGCCTGGAGGTGGCTGCGATAGGAGGCTTGCCCTGATTCGAGGATGCGCGTAACTCCGTATTCGATCGAGCTTGTTGCGTATGCTGGTTCTGTGCCGCAACAGGGCCGGTGTGGCGTTCCTTGTCGTATGTTTGCTCTTGCGACGACGGCCGTTCGTTGATGCCGCCATTGCCGCCATTATAGCTGACACGGTTTCCCGAGTTGTTTTCGACCCTGGTGTTATACGTGTTGTGGATGTTCTCGTTGTTTATGCGATTTACCGAGGTGTTGTAATAGAAATGATTGTTTTCCCACCGGCCCCCTTCGTAGCCGTGACCTCCATATCCGAATCCGTAATTGATCCCGCCATAATATCCAACGTGCGGTCCCCAATAACCTTCATGAAAGAAAAACGCGCTACCTCCCCATCCCCAGTATCCGGGAGTCCAAAGGAAGCCGGCTTCAGGGGCTTCGACCCAAGTTCCGGGTACCCAGTAATAGTCGTCACCGTCCCCGTCCCAAGCCCAATAACCGGGCGTCCAGATGTAGCCATCCCCGGGGCAGATTGGTTGCTCATAAACGGGGAGCGCGGGCGGACCAAAGGATACAGAGATTCCGATTTGAGCAAATGAAGCGGCCGAAAGCGCCGCCAACAGGACCGCGAAAAGCAACGAACGAATTACAGCGAAAGTCCGCATCGTGTTATCTTCTTTCTGCCCGCCCACGTCTTTTTGCCAAAGGAAGTGCGTCAATGTAGTGCGCGGTTTTGATAGGTTTGCATCTGATTGTTGTCCTGCTCCTGGGTCGGATACTGTCCAAAAGTAGACATGTGCTGAATGGCAGTCGATTTTCCTGGCGTGGTAAAGTCAACGGGTTGGCCGCTTTGTCAGCAAGAGGAGACAGTGGCTATGAACCAGAATATTGTGCTTTTAGTGCTTTGCTTCTGGAGGTCTTGATCCCAGGCCCCGGTGATAGGATATAAAAGTTCAGAGGGCCTACGTCGAATGTCCGATTGCTGTTCCCACTTTCTGCGCTTAGTTGCTTCCCACCAGGTCGGAAGTGAGTGCCAGTTGCCCATCAACATACGCTGCGAAAACATCGGCAAACTCATCGTCGAACTCTAAACGCCGTCCCCAACCCTGCCGTCATGGAATCCTGAGGGTAGTCCGCTTCTCCAGCAAAGCCAATTTCTGCTCGTGATTCATCGGCTCCCAAGGAACAAGCTTTTCGGCCAGCACATCCATTCTGTGAAATAAGGTTAACTCAAGGAAAAGTCCAAAAAAATCCAGGTCCCGGAAGACCAGAGAGCCGGCCTCTTTCATTCTGTCCCGAAGCCTCTCAAAATGGACAGGCATCTCGGTCCAGTGAAGGCTCGCACGGTGGTGATGGCAGAGGTGGTACCCTTCATTCAGGAAGTTCACCTCATCCACCACGGTCACTGTATTCGCAAAATAATCCTCGGGATTGTCTGGATCACAGAAAGCGTGCTGTACCCATGCGGTGATCGCGTTGATGAAATTCATGCAGAGAAGAGGAACCAGCACGAACAAGATTCCAATTCTCCAGTCGTAAATAAAGACCGCCGTGAAGTATGCATAGTAGCTCGCCATTCCCCACAGCATGCGCCTGCAGCTCTTTTCATCGCCTCTCGCTTTGAAGTAGGCGTAGGGTGCAAGCCCCAAGACCGTCCAAAAATTGTCGGATAGATACCACAGGAAATCGATTCGGCTCGTTCGGTCGTAGCCCATATTGTGGCGCGTATCGTCCGGTCCGCTGTTTTCTCTATGATGAAGACACACATGAGCCGTCCGGCCCAGTTCCGGTGCGTTCCCATATAAATACCCTAGGAAGAATTCAAAGTAGCGGCCGAAGACCTTGTCGTATTTCTCTGAAAAGTAGCCGTGGCGCCGGTGCGCTTCCACATGGCTGGCGCTGAACATCCTCACAAACCTCTGGAACTTCACCCCGTAGAGCGAAAGATAGAAAGCGATCACCAGCAGCAGCCGAGGTTTCCCTAAAATAAGTTGGATCGCGAAAATCGGCACGGCGGTAAGGGTAAGAGAGACCATCACTCGTAACGCGGGGGTATCTCGCTGGTCCTGCAGAACTTCTTTCCCCAGCCGCTCGATGACCCGGTCGTACGCGCCGGAGACAAATTCATAGGCATCATGCAACGGGCGGACATTCCCAAGAAGTTTCGCCACGCCGTCGCATCCGAAGGAAAGTGCGGCTATGGGCAACGCAGCAACCGCGCTTGCCAGGCCCATGACGACTGCGCACCACCGAAATAGAAATCGAAGCTTGGAATCAGCTCCGAACCTCATCGCCATCGAGGCGTGGCTTATCTCTGCGTTTTCAATCTCCATTTAAGCACCGTGCCCCCACGGTTTGGTTTGTGAACACGCGCTGCCATCTTAGGCTGCGGTCCGCAAGTGAGTCAACATGTCACACGGGTTTGATTTTTCGGGGAGCCTTCAACTGTTTTTGATGTATCCTCGCCCTGCTGTAACATTTTTGTGGTTCCACCCATCCGAGCACACAACCTATGAGCACCACGCCATTTCGTGAACAGTCGGTCAAGCCGCTACGCCACAACGATAAGCGAAAAATTGCCGAGCATTATGATTTTGTCAGCCCCTACTACCAATCGCTTTGGGGCAACCACATTCATCACGGTTATTGGATTCGCGGCGACGAATCGAAAGAACGGGCGCAACTCCAACTCATGGAACACCTCGCAGAGTTGGCGAATATCCAGACCGGCTGTACGGTCCTAGACATCGGTTGCGGGTTCGGGGGCAGCAGCATTTACCTGGCGCAGAAATACCAAGCGTCCGCGACCGGAATCACCATCTCCCCCGTGCAGGTGGAAATGGCCAGGAAGGCGGCAGCTGCCGTACACCTGGACGCTCGGTTCCTTCTCATGGACGCCGAAGCCCTGGATTTCCCGCAGCCCTTCGACCTTCTTTGGTCCGTCGAGTCCATCTCCCACTATCACGATCATCGGAGTTTCTTCGCCAATGCTGTACGGTTTCTGAAACCCGGTGGTATCTTCGCGCTCACGGACTGGTTCAAGAAACCTGGTCTTTCCCCTGCCCAGGAACAAAAGTTTATTGAACCCATCGACCGCGGAATGTTCATTGATCTCGAAACGATGGACGACTACGAATCCCATCTCGTTGCCAGCGGTCTCGAAGTCATCCACAGGCAGGATTTGACGCGGCAGTGCGCGAAGTCCTGGGATCTCGGTCTGGATATGATTCGCGACAAATCCCTCTGGGCGCTGGCCGCAAAAATGGGAAAAGATTTTGTGGCCAATCTGCGCGCGTTCAGGGCAATGCGGGCGGGCTATTCATCCGGTAATTTTGTATATGGGCTCTTCACTGCCCGGAAACCTTCCTCCACCGGTCCAAAGTAAACCCAGTCAATGCGAGCAAGGCAGTGTCCCTTTTGGAGGCCCTGCCCTTTTGGAGGTTCTGAATGAAAACGAAGATTCTCTGTCTGGCACTGACTTCAGCAGCTCTCACGCTCGCACTTCCATTCTCCTTCGCCGCCTTCGCTTTCCCCAAAACCGCCAGCTGCCCCATCGACGGCGGCACAGGCCACTCCACCGGAAAAACGCGCAAGGGAATGCAAGCCGCCTGCACCGACGTCGAATACAAACACAAAGGCACCGACTATTCCGACCCCCGCCACCCCCAAAAATTCAACCACCTCTTCTGGGTCACCCACTGCACCGAATGATCCTCCTGCGGGACGCCATTCTCCCGAATGTCGCACTTGCCTTTTCCCATGTGGCATAGGCTTCAGCAAAAGAAACGCGTCTCCGCACCCTCTGCGTTAATTCTTTCAGTTTTGAAAAACACCTCACCCCCGTTCCCCTCTCTACGCCTTTCGCGCTACAATCCCACCCGTCGGCTGCCCGAAAGGGAGTTTTACCATGTCCACCTCCGCCGGAATCCACTGGCTGCGAGTCTTGCTTGGCGGATTCCTCGCCGAAGTCTCCGTAATCGGGCTAATCCTTCCCATCGCCTTGCTTGCAGGCAAAAACACACTAACCTACTCCGCACCTGCCGCTTCTCTGCTCGCCTGTTTTGTTTTCGCCCTCTGGGTCGGCCGGCGACTTGATTCGCACTTTGTACTTCACGGCGTGCTCGTCGGCATCGTAGCCACCCTAATCTACGTCGCCCTCACTCGCGGCGGCCCCGAACCGCTCGCCTATCTCATCGCCCACGCTCTAAAACTCCTCGGTGGCGCGGCCGGCGGCCTAGTCGCCGCACGCCACCAAAAAACGGCGCAAAATCTCGACACTCCTGCCTCCGAGACACAACATCCATGATCCGCCGCTGCACCGCCCAGGATTTCGATCGCATTCACACCATCATCAACGACGGCGCCCAAGCCTACAAAGGCATCATCCCTGCCGATCGCTGGACGGAACCCTACATGTCTACCCATCAACTCCAGCATGAAATCGACGAAGGTGTGATTTTTTGGGGATACGAAGCCAGCGGCCAACTCTCCGGTGTGATGGGCATTCAACCCGTCCGCGACGTCACCCTAATCCGCCACGCCTACGTTCTCACCACCAACCAGAAGCAAGGCATTGGCGCGCACCTGCTCGCCCACTTGCGTGAGCAAGCAACGGGCCCAGTCTTAATCGGCACCTGGGCCGACGCCACTTGGGCGATCCGCTTCTACGAAAAACATGGCTTTCAATTAGTTGCCGGACAGGAAAAAGACGAGCTTCTCAAAAAATATTGGGCCATTCCCGAACGCCAGGTCGAAACGTCTGTCGTTCTCGCCGATGCGGTCTGGCGAAAGCTCAACCGGAAATCCTCAGCCGCACTGTAAAAACGCGATCAACACAATCCTCATTCGGTGTTGCCTACGCGGCCTTGCGCTTCCCGGTAAACACGCGCAGCCGCGACAACACCACCTGCTTCACCGCCTCCACTGCCGGCGGGAAAATCTTGTAAGGCACCACTTCGTCCGGCATCTTCGCCAACCCTTGCTCCAAACCGCTCCGCCACGCCACCCGCAATTCCGTATTGATATGCACAACATTAATTCCCGCCGCAATCGCCTTCCGCAAATCGTCGTCGTCCGTTCCCGATCCGCCGTGCAGCGTCAAAAACGAGCCAGTCGCCTTCTTGATCCCCGCGATTCTTTCGATATCCAGCCTCTTCTTCGTCTCCCCGCTCACCATGCTCTTCAACAGTCCATGCATGTTCCCCACTGCCGGTGCCAGGATGTCCACTCCCGTACTCTCCACAAAATGTTTCGCCTCCTCCGGACTCGAAAGCCCCTTCGCCAGATCCGGCGCCTTGTCATGGATCTCCGAGCCCGTCCCGATGTCCCCGATCTCTCCCTCCACCATCATCGAAGGATTAATCGCCTTGAGCGCCTCCACTGCCTGCTTCGTCTGCCGGATATTTTCCTCAAACGGCAGCGCCGACAAATCAAACACAATCGCATCGAACCCGGCCCTCGCCGCCTCGATCCCCTTCGCCAGCGAGTGCGTGTGATCCGCATTCAAAAATATCGGAAAGTCGTACTCCTCCCGCAAACTTTTCACCACCGCGCCAATCGTCCGCGTCCCAACAAACTCTCGCTCGCCCTCAGACAATCCCACCACCACGGGCACATCCAGTTCCCGCGCCCCGGCAAGCACCGCCTTCAGCAGCACCAGGTCCGACACATTGAAATGTCCCACCGCATCGCCCTTCGCCTGCGCATTTTGCAATACCGTCCGCAATGTTTTCATGGGATCCGTTCCTTTCACTTTGAAGCAGCCGTCGGCCGCAGCATTGAACTGCACAACCAATTTCCGTGTTCTCCGAACAATACGCTTACCCTACCTGATGTCCAGACCCATACAAAGGATTCAGTTCATTTCGACAGTCTCTCCTTCCGGCGAACACCCGGCGAACTCTGAACTTCACCTCGCGCACCCTCAGGTAAACACTGCAGTCCCTATGAAAATTGTTCCCGTCCTGTATCCAGCTCTTTTTCGCAACATCCTCGCAAGGCTAGGACTCTTAACCACTTCCAGCTTCCAAGTTTGGCGCTCCACGCGCATAGTCTACCCCCGCCAAGCCCAACATCCTTTCTCGTCCCCGAAAAACGGAGGCATGGGTCTCCGAGTACAGGGATTGGAGATCGCAAGCAAGACCAATCCATCCAAAACTTCTTTCTTTGCGCGGCTTCGGGTGTCTCTATCCCGTCCCGCGCGAATATTTAGTGAGGGATGTATGAACCCGGTCATCTTGCTCGTGGATATTCCGTCGGCGAATCGCGAAGAACTGAAGCATTTTCTTCAAGACCAACATTACGAAGTTGTCGTCTCGCATTATGCTGAATCGGCAATCGGCTATTCTCGTCAGCTTCAGCCGGATCTGGTCCTTCTCTACGATAGCCTTCCGGAAACCAACTGCTTCTCGCTTTGCCGCCAGCTAAAAAGAGACCCGCTCAATCAACTCACGCCAGTAGTCTTGATTAAACCTGCTCCCGATCAGTGGGACTTTCATCGCGGACACGCAGCCGGTGCCTCCGACGTTTGGGCAGCCCCCTCCTCAATCTGGGACGCCATACAGCGCATCCAAACTCTCCTGCGCCTCAAGACCTACATGGACGAGCAAGCCCGTTCCTCTCTCTTCTCTCTCGCTCGCAGTGTTGACTCGAAACAGAACCTCCGCAACGGCCATTCCGATCTTCTGCTGAATCACGCAGAGCTCCTGGGAAGAAGCCTCGGCTTCGGCGACGAAGACATTCTTCAACTACGCATCGCCTGCTGGCTTCATGATGTCGGCAAGGTTGCCGTGCCGGAAAGTATCCTTCTCAAGCCTGGCCCTTTGGACGCCGAGGAGACACGAATCATGCGTGAACATCCCGTTATTGGTGAACAAATCTGTGCTCCCCTCAAATCGCTTCGCCACATTCTTCCGGTCATTCGCCACCATCACGAAAAATTGGACGGCAGCGGCTATCCCGATGGCCTTCGCGGAGATGCCATCCCCCTGAAAGCCAGAATCCTGCAGGTCGCCGACATCTACGATGCGTTGACCACCGACCGCCCCTACCGCGAAGCTCTCCCTCACAACGAAGCGTTATCCATTCTCTTCGCCGAAGCCGAAAACGGCTGGCTCGACTCTGCCGTGGTCTCCCAATTCGCTCAAATCTCCAAAGACCACGAATACTTTCCCATCCGCGGCCGCACCATGCTCGCCTCTTACTACGCGTAGCGCCACCGGTAGCATAGGCTTCAGCCTGTGCTCTTGAATTCTCATTCTTTCATTCGGCCCGACTTCCGCTGCGCCCAACATATCGAACCAAGAACCTCCCCCGTACATAGCTCTTGGTCCACCGCCACCGGTAGCATAGGCTTCAGCCTGTGCTCTTGAGTTCTCATTCTTTCATTCGGCCCGATTTCCGCTGCGCCCAACATATCGAACCAAGAACCTCCCCCGTACATAGCTCTTGGTCCACCGCCCCCCTTTATGCGCACAATGAACCATGCCTCGTTTGGGAACAGAAGAGCGCCGCCGCAAAGGCCGCCTGAAAGTGCCACGTGTCGTCCGTGTGCGCCCTTCCGAACCCGGCCTTACCGATTTCGACGAAGTCCTCCCCACTAAGAACGCCGCTCTAGACAGCGTCTACTTCATCTCCAAAAACCCGCGCTACAAGGAAGGCCTTCGCCTCTTCATCACCTTTCCCTACTCCGACGCCCCCGGCGCAATCAATCAAGAGTCGCTCGGCAAAGTTGTCCGCGTCGATGATCTCGACCACGGCCGCCGCGGCATCGCCGTTCAAATCCTGATGCCACTCTATCTCGGCGCCAAAGAAACCCTCCGCTAGTCCGCCCCCTGCTTCGTTCGCCGCGCCAGTGTCTCCGCCGTAAAAATCGCCAGCCTCCGAAATATTCCCTCCGAGCCTGCCTCTCTTTCCTCCGCCGGCAATCGCAAATGCCTCTCCACCTCTTCCTCCATCTCCTCAACCTCTCTCGAAAGCGCGTGTTCCTCCAGCCGTCCGAACAGCAGCTTGTGCGCCCTCTTCCGCTCCATCACTTCCATCCCATCCAATATCTGCCGGTGCGAGGTCCCTTCCCAGATCGCCAGAATCATCGCCTCTCGCAGCCATCTCTCCGCCCCATACTCTGCCAGCACACCCAGCCCGCCGTGCACTTCCATCGTCCACTTCGCCGTATCCACCGCAAATTCCGCCGTCCAGTATTTCGCCAAATGCGCCACCAATCGAAACAGTTGATACCGCTCCGAATACGGCGGCCGTTCCATCCACACCTCATTCAGCAATCGCACCGCCTCCCAAGCCAGCGCAAACGCTGCCAGCAACCCCTTCATCCGCTCTTCAAACTGCCGCTGCAGTAGTGGATGCTCCACAATCCGTTTCCCGAACGCCATCCGCTTCTCCGCATACGAAAGCGCATCCGCCATCGCCCGCTGTGCCAGCGCCACGCTCACCACGCTATTCGCCACTCGCGAAAGATTCAGCACCTCCAGAATCATGTAAATCCCCGCGTCCGCCGACCCCAGCAGATACCCCTCGCTCTCCTTCAACTCCACTTCCCCGGTCGGCACCGATCGCGTCGCAATCTTGT
>Ga0210406_10007221_pt1 | contig 11341 bp, 9 predicted proteins | sample IncBWC30MmetaG_FD_155454 | JGI IMG/M metagenome (GOLD analysis project Ga0210406, IMG submission 155454) | Forest soil microbial communities from Barre Woods Harvard Forest LTER site, Petersham, Massachusetts, United States - Inc-BW-C-30-M | ecosystem: Environmental > Terrestrial > Soil >... | reverse complement strand
GCGGCGGCTTCGCTGCCCGGCACGTCGATGCCGGTGCCGAGGGTTGCAAGGCCCAGCGCGCCCTCGACCTCGGCGGATACCGCCCACGAGCCATCGCCCTGCACGTCGGCGACATCGTCCAGCGTCGCACGGCGCAATCCGCGCCCCGGCGACAGAAACGAGATCGCCTCGATGCAATTGGTCTTGCCGGCGCCGTTCGGTCCCACCAGCACCACCACATCACCCCGTGTCTGCAGGCTCGCCGCGCGATAATTGCGGAAATGCGTCAGGCTAAGGCGATGAATGCGGGAAGGGGTCATGCCGTCTCAGTTGTCATTGCCGGACATCATGTATTTGCGTCGTTCAAGACGCCGATGGCCGGGACAAGCCCGGCCATGACGCAATCTAGTCAGCTTGGGCTCGAACAAAAGGTCCTAAACCCGCATCGGCATCAGCACGTAGAGTGCGCCCCCGGAATCCTTGTCCTGCACCAGGGTCGGCGAGCCGGGATCGGCGAGGCGGAGCACGGCGACCTCGCCTTCGATCTGGGCGGCGATATCCAGCAGATAGCGCGAGTTGAATCCGATATCGAGCGCATCGGAGGCGTACTCGACCTCGAGCTCTTCGGTAGCGCTGCCGGAATCCGGATTGGTCACCGACAGCACGAGCTTGCCCGCCGACAGCGCCAGTTTCACCGCGCGGCCACGCTCGCTGGAAATCGTCGAGACGCGGTCGACCGCGGCCTCGAAATCCTTCTTGTCGACGATCAGTTCCTTGTCGTTGTTCTGCGGGATCACGCGGCCATAATCCGGAAACGTGCCGTCGATCAGCTTTGAGGTCAGCACTACATTGCCGATGGTGAAGCGGATCTTGCCTTGCGACAATTCGATCAGCACCTCGGCCTCGTTGTCCTCGATCAGGCGCTGCACCTCGCCGACTGTCTTGCGCGGCACGATCACGCCGGGCATGCCGGCCGCGCCCTTTGGCAAGGGCAGGTCGACCTGGGCGAGACGGTGCCCGTCGGTGGCGACCGCGCGCAGCGTGGCGGCGTTGGCGGTGCCAGCGGCATGCAGATAGATGCCGTTGAGATAGTAGCGGGTTTCCTCGGTCGAGATCGCGAACTGGGTGCGGTCGATCAGTCGTTTCATATCAGAGGCGGCGAGCGTGAACGAATGCGTCATGTCGCCGGCGGCCAGATCGGGGAAATCGTTTTCCGGCAGCGTCTGCAGGGTAAAGCGCGAGCGACCGGCGCGGATCGCCAGCACCGAGCGATCGCCATCGCCTTCCAGCACGATCTGGGCGCCGTCAGGCAATTTGCGCACGATGTCGTAGAACATATGCGCCGGCACGGTGGTGGAACCGGTGGTTGCGGATTCCGCCGCCAGCGTTTCCGTCACTTCGAGGTCAAGATCGGTCGCCTTCAGGGACAGCCTTGCGCTCTCGGCGCGAACCAGCACGTTGCCGAGGATCGGAATGGTGTTCCGGCGCTCGACCACACGATGGACGTGCCCCAGCGATTTCAGGAGTTGCGCGCGTTCGACGGTAACCTTCATTGCAATACCCGCCTGATCCGAAAGATGGAAAAGCCGGGCGGCCCAAGGGGCGCGCCGGGCGTTTTGAGACCCGAAAGGCCCGATCAAAGCTGGATTTGATCAAGCCCATGGGGGCGCCCAAGTTGGCGCGGATGGCTCGCCAGCGCAAGAGATGCGTGGCCCCGTTCCCCACGTTTTGCGGGCCAATCTGAATGGTAACGGCCCGTCCAGGCATCTGCCGGAACGGGCCGTGAGCGGCTGCTGCCAAACCGGCGATCGCCGGCAATAGGCTCTTATTCCTGCAACTGGCGTTTAAGCGACTCGACCTCATCGGAGAGTGAGACATCCTTCGACACCAGAGCCTCGATCTTGCGCACGGCATGCAATACCGTGGTGTGGTCACGTCCACCGAAGCGGCGGCCGATCTCGGGCAGCGAACGCAGTGTCAGCGTTTTCGCCAGATACATCGCGACCTGGCGCGGACGGACCACATTGGCGGTTCGGCGCGACGACAACAGGTCGGAGCGGCTGACATTATACTGCCGAGCCACCACGCGCTGGATGTCCTCGATCTTGATGCGCTTGGGTTCCTGCGGGCGGATCAGGTCGCGCACTTCGCGCTCGGCCATTTCCAGTGTCACGGGCTGGGCGTTGAGCTTGCTGTGCGCCAGCAGGCGATTGATCGCGCCTTCGAGATCGCGGCCATTGTGCGTGATGGTGCGTGCCAGATAATCCAGCACCGGTTCCGGCACGTCGAAGGTCGCATGATGCGCGCGCGCGGCGGCGACACGCGACTTGAGAATGCCGAGCCGCAATTCCTCGCCGAGCGATCCCATCTCGACCACAAGGCCGCCGGCCAGCCGCGAGCGAACGCGATCATCGAGGCTCTCGAGATCGGACGGCGGACGGTCGGCCGCGATCACCACCTGGCGGCCGGCGTCGATCAGTGCGTTCAGCGTGTGGCAGAACTCGGCCTGGGTCGATTTGCCCTGCAGGAACTGCAGATCGTCGATCACGAGCACGTCGATGCCGCGCAACGCTTCCTTGAAGGCAAGCGCGGTCTGCGTCTTCAGGGCCGCGACGAAGCCGTACATGAATTTTTCAGCGGTGAGGTAAAGCACCTTGCGCTCGCTGCCTGAATTGCCGGCCCAGGTCACCGCCTGCAGCAGATGAGTTTTGCCGAGGCCCACGCCGGCATGGATGTAGAGCGGATTGAACATCACGCTGTCGCCGCGCCGGCCCTCCGCGACCTGACGGGCCGCGGCATGCGCCAGCGTATTGGAACGGCCGACCACGAAGCTGCCGAAAGTCAGGCGCGGGTCGAGCGGCGAACCGCCCAGCGCATCATGGCTGGCGGAAACCGGTGCGATCGCGGTGGCGCGCAACTCGGGCGCAGGACGGCCGTCGGGCCGCTCGGTGCGGCGCGTATCGACCGGCGCGGGCGCATCCTTGGCGGGTGCCGCGCATCGCATCGCCGTGCGCACGGTGAGGTCGATCCGGTGTACTTCAGGCATCTCCGCCTGCCAGCAGGAGAGCACGCGTTCGGCGTAATGGGCCTGGATCCAGCTCTTGAGGAAGCGGGTTGGAACCGAGAGCCGAACGCTTTCGTCCTGCACGCCTTCGAGATCCATCCGCGCGAACCAGCTCGTATAGACGTCCTCACCCACGCTCGTGCGCAATCGACCCTTCACGCGTGACCAGCGATCTTGTTCCATATTTGACATTGTCCGACGACTTTTCTGCAAAGAGTAATAGGTGAGTTGATGAAAAACGCCGCGCGCAGTTCCGCGTGGCGTGACCTCAAGCGGGGGCATCGTCTCCGGCCATAGACCAGCCGTTCGGCGGAACGCCGCGTGGCAAATCATCGGCTGGAAAAGAGGGGCTTCCGCGAGGTCAGCGCGTACTCAACGGTCTATCCGGAGCACGCGCGGGAGGACGCGTACTCGCCGCGTCCCGGGCATTCAATACGGTATCGTTCAAAAATGAAATCTGATCGTCCGCCGCGATGATTTCGTAAAGCATACAACCTCCCCGTCCCGCCGCGGTTGCCCACGGCAAGTTGTCATTCCACGTATGTTTCAAATTCCGTCGGCAACGCCTGAGATTCAAAATCGTTCAGTCGCTAACCGGACACCCTCAACCCGTCTGCCTCAACGTTCACGCGTTTCGCTTCCGCGCTGCTGGATTCGCGGCTTGTGCGTATTTCTCTTGTTATAGCGAGCGAGGCCCGAAGGCTCGCTTGAGAAATTTCGACACAGATCCGCCGTCCTCATATTGCTATGAGTTTCAACCCGATCATCGATAGGAAACGTCGCTACGTGCACACCGCCGCCGATTTGCATGTCCGCCCCTAATTCTCAAACCGCGCTGATCTGGAGAACCGTGGACGCCGCGAACGATCAAAGAAATACACTATGCACAACTTCTGACAATCCGTTGATTCGCGGTTCGCGAGTGAGTCTTCGCCGGTGTTGCCGCGCTGCAATTGCGAAACTCGAAAGCAAGTTTTTGAATCAGCGCACAGAATCGCGCAAAGCAGGCACTGTCACAAATCTCGGAGCAGTCGCGAAAATTTTTCATAAAATTTTTACGTTTGATCTCGCGGGAGTGGCTTTTCAAACCGCTTGGCCTCGCTATGTGGATAAGTGATTAGCGAAGCGTCGTTTTTTGCGATTGTTTTTCAGGGTAACTCCCGCTCGGTATTTTGAGACCGAAGCCAAACACCATCCTCTGCCGGTCGCGTAACGACCGGATTTTCTTGCGCATGCGCACAGCATCGCAGGTGCAGCAAATTGCACCACGTAGAACTACGGGAAGAAAACATGACATGCGGATCGGCGTGCCGCAATGGGACAATTCAACCGCAAAACAAAAGCCCGGCAGAGCCGGGCTTTGACGAATATCAGATTTGATCAGTTCGTTCGTTTCACGGCGAACGAATGGCGCGAAACAGATGGCCTGGCCAGCAGCTTACTTGGCGAGCTTGGCGATCTGATGGGCGAGGCGCGAAACCTTCCGGCTCGCATTGTTCTTGTGAATGATGTTGCGTTGCGCTGCCTGCATCAACTCCGGCTCCGCGCTGGCGAAAGCCTTCAGCGCCGCGTCGCGGTCGCCGCTCTTGATCGCTTCCTCGACGGTACGAACTGCGCCGCGCATCTGGGTACGACGCGACTTGTTGATGATGGTGCGACGGGCAATCTTGCGGGTCGCCTTCTTGGCGGAGGTGGTATTGGCCATGTTCTCAAATTCCTTCGGCGGTGATCGGTCGTGGGTGCTCGGGCTTGAACGCGCCGGCCGTTCAACCACGTGATCGACGCTGGTGTATTTCCGGATATTCTCGCTGGATGCCATTCGTGGAGCGAAAAGGCTCACTTGATGGCGCCGTTCAAAGAATAGCGGCGGCGGGATTGCGCCCGCCGCCATTGCCGGTCTTATAGAGGGCGCGCTTGGCAGCGTCAACGCCTTCCGACTGCTCCGGAACCGGGAAATCCGGCCCCTGCGCGCCGATAAGATGCTGATGAGGTTGAATTTCTCGCGCCGCCCCGGTATTGGCTGACGGCGTTCAAGGCGGGGGAAATAGAGGGTGACGGATGATCCGCGGTTTTTTCCGGCTTGTCGGGCTGTTGCTGTTGGCCGGTGGATTTGTCTTCATGGTCTATGACGGCGCCCGCTGGGTGGCCGACCAGACCTTGCGTTTCACCCGTTTCGGCGAGTTCTGGAACGATATCAACCAGTCCAGCCAACAGGCATTCCGGACCTGGGTCGAGAGCCATGCACCCTGGCTCTGGAACAGCGTGATCAGGATTCTGCTGGATCAGCCGGTGTTCGCCGTGATGGGCGTCGCAGGCATCTTGCTGATGTTGCTGTTCCGGCCACGCAAACCGCTGATCGGCTATTCCAGGGACTGATGCGGCGCCGGATATTGCCGCGGCTCAGGCGCCTCATTCCGCTACATACGATTTGTTAACCATAACCGGTGCAAGACTTTAGCTGTCTCGCTATGAGGGATGGCTCCAGTGCGGGTAACGCGCGCGTTTCGATTGCCGATCATTGCCGTCATGACTGCGCTCGGCCTGTCGGGCTGCATGCACACGTCCGGACCGGTTGCGACCGCACAGCCGCAGAGCGATCTCGATTACATGGCTTACGGCCAACCCTATAGTGCGGCGCCGCGCGGCTATGTCGCTGCGTCGTCGAATGATGGCGGTGGCGCCATCAGCGCGCTTCGCGCCAGTTTTGCTTCATCGCGCCCGCGCTCTTATGCGTCTGCGCCTGTCCCGGCTACCGTTGCGGCGGCGTATGCGGCTGCACCGATGCCGGTCGCCCATGATGCCGCCTATCGGCTCGATGCCGGCGACAAGCTGCGGGTCGTGGTCTATGGCCAGGAAGGCCTCACCAACACCTATGCGATCGACGCCGGCGGCTCGATCACGATGCCGCTGATCGGCGCGGTGCCGGCGCGCGGACGAACGCCCGCGGGCCTCGCGTCCGAAATCACCGGTCGCTTGCGCAACGGCTACATCCGCGAGCCGTCGGTGGCGGTGGAAATCGAATCCTACCGACCGTTCTTTATTCTGGGCGAGGTCTCCGCGCCCGGCCAATATCCTTACGTGCCCAATATGAGCGTCGAAAGCGCGGTCGCGATCGCAGGCGGCTTCTCGCCGCGGGCACGGCGTGATCTTGTGACGCTGACCCATACCGAGGGTGCCGGCTCATCCCGCGTCGTGGTGCCGCTCGGCACGCCGCTGAATCCCGGCGATACCGTCCTCGTCGGCGAACGCTGGTTCTGAATTCGGCCTCACCGGCATTCCGGGTCCATGCGAAGACGCAGGTCCCGAAATGACGATGGCGATCTGCGCGGAGGTCGCGCGCTCTACTTCTTCATATGCTTGGCAAAGAAGTCGAGGCTGCGCGGCCAGGCGATATCAGCGCTTGCCTTGTCGTAGCTGGCGCGTTCGTCGCAATGGAAGCCGTGCTGCGCGCCCGGATACACATAGACCTCGACCTCGGGCCGCTTGGCCTTGATGGTGTCGACGTCGGTCAGCGGAATGCCCTGATCCTGTTCGCCGAAATGCAATTGCGTCGGCACCTTCGGCTTGTCGTCAGCAAAGCGAACCACGGCGCCGCCATAATAGCCGATCGCTGCCGATAACCCCGTCAGCTTTGTCGCCGCCGCATAAGCGACGCTGCCGCCGAGGCAAAAGCCGATGATTCCGATCGGGCCGACACTCTTGACCGCGTCGATCGCTGCCTGGGTGTCCAGCAGCATGGCGGGCCAATCCGGGTTGGCGACGAATTTTCGCGCGACGGCAATTTCGTCGGGCGAGTAGCCGGATTGGAAGTTGGGTTCGATGCGATCGAAGATCGATGGCGCAATCGCGACATACCCAGCGCTGGCGAGACGGTCGCAGACCGCTCGGATGTGATGATTGACGCCAAAAATCTCCTGGATCACGACGATGGCGCCCTTGGGCGTACCTGTGGGGTCGGCGCGATAGCCGCCCGATTGAAAACCGTCCGAAGCCTTCAGTTTGATATCTTGTCCCACGGTCGATCCATTTGTTGGGGGTTGCAGGTATCGAGGTTGGTATCGTTGAGCGCTGATCGTCTTCGCGATTATCTTGGCATTATCCTGGCGATGCGGCCCGCGCGATTATTGCCACATCCAGTTTTGACCCCAATCGCCTTTCCAGCCGGCCAACCTGCCGCGGCGGAACTGCAGATAGAGCCGGTCCTTGTGCAGTGGCAGCCCACCGCCAGCGCGGCCAGCAGCAACGCATGACGCACCAACCTGCTCACGATCAGGCGACCTTTTCGGCAGCGCGCGGTAGTCCGTCGAGAAACGGCATTACCGCCTCGATAAACGCCTGCGGCTGGTCGATGTTGACGGCGTGGCCGGCAGCCGGGATCACGGCTTTTCTGGCGCCGGGTATCTTCGCGGCCATATAGTCGGAAGCGGCAAGGAACGGCGTGTCATCGGCGCCGACCACCACCAGCGACGGCACCTTGATCTCGGGCAGCACCTCGATCACCTTGGCATCGCGTTGGGTCAGCATGCCGCGCGCGGCGCGGGCCAGGCCCGACGCGTCGCGGTGGCTTACCGTCGAGCGTTCGCGGCTGGCGGATTTCAGCACATCGAGGCCCTCGCGATCGAAGCGATCGGCGGTGGCGCGCGCACGCTCGTTCCAGACCTCGCGGGCGTCGTCCTTCTTGAAACCGGGCCCGGTATCGATGATGAGCAGTGCGCTGACGCGTTCGGGATGCGCGCGATAAAATGCCAGCGACATATATCCGCCGAGCGACAACCCGCCGACGATCGCCCTGGCCGCGCCGACCTCGTCAAGCAGCGCCGCGATGTCGGCAACCGTCAGCGCCTCGCTATAGGCCGCCGGATCGGCGGGGTAATCGGACTGGCCGTGGCCGCGCATGTCCCACAGGATCAGTTGATGCTGTTTCGACAGCGCCTCGATCTGCCCTTTCCACATCACCGATGTCGACGAATAGCCGTGGGTCAGGATCAGCGGCGGGCCGCTGCCGTGGACTTCGTAATAGATCTTGACCCCATCGCGATCGAGCTTCGGCATTTGGGATTTCCTGGCCGCGTCCTGGATAAGTCTTGTGCGGCCTTATCCTAGCGCGATCCGTCAGCCGTTGTGAAATGCGGAAACGCGGTGGGGTACCGGCGTCCGTGCAGTTTGATCGATGGGGTGGTCATGGCCGATTGCCGCGGCGCACAACGCAATTTCATTAAACTTGTACGCTTCGCGGTAGCTGCGCGTTCACGACGCCTCTTAAGCCGTAAGGAACTCACCCTGAGGTAGTCTTTGCTACGGCCGATTGCCGCAAGTCAAAGAGGATCCATGAACGCCCTCGCGAACAAGACTTTGACCAAACGCCGGTTGCTGCTGGCCTCGGATCGAAGCGATCAGAGCAGTGAACTCGCTGACATCCTTGAATCCGTGAGCGAGGTCGATACCATCTCGACCTCCGATATCCCGGATGCGCCCGCCGTCGGCCTTTCGGGGATTGTGGTCGATATCAATTTGCGTTCCGCCGAAAGCGTGCAACTGGTGCGCAACAAGCTGCGCGCCGAAGCCTACCGGCCGTTGCCGCGTCTGTTCGTTCTCGCGGACGCGCTTCACCACGGCTCGATGCAGGCCTGGGCGCTGGGCGCAACGGATACGATTGCGCGGCCCTTCGATGCGCAGGAAATCCTGGCGCGCATCCGTTCCGCATTTCCCGACAGCAACGGCTACGACGCGACGGATCGCGGCCAGACCCTGAACATCGGTGTCGCTGCCGCCCATACGGTGATGGTCAAGATATTCGAGAAGCTTCCGGCGGGCGTTCCGCTGACGCTGGAAGACATCGTGCAGGCCGAGAACAAGATTCTGAAGGCCATCAGGCACTCGTCGCTGCGGGAATGGCTGACGACCGTCGGCTGCCATCACACCGACAGCTATCGCCATTGCCTGTTTGTCACCGGCTTCGCGGTGGCCTTCGCACAGCATCTCGGCATGCGCGAGGATGACCAGCGGCGGCTGGCGCGCGCCGCGTTGTTGCACGATGTCGGCAAGGCGTTTGTCCCCGTAGCCATCCTGGACAAGCCCGGGGTTCTCAATGTTGAGGAAATGAGCGCGATCCGCGAGCATCCGCGGTTGGGCTATGACGCGCTGGCCGAGCAGGGCGGTTTCCCGCCCGAAATGCTGGATGTGATCCTGCACCATCATGAATTTCTGGATGGCACCGGCTATCCGGACGGACTGAGTGGCAACCAGATCAGCGATATCGTGCGCTTGACCACGATCGTGGATATCCATGCCGCGCTGGTGGAGAAACGCGCCTACCGGCTGCCGTTCACCCACGCCAAGGCTTTCGAAGTCATGGAGCAGATGGGCAGCAAGCTCGACCAGCATCTGCTCCAGGCATTCCGGCCGGTAGCGATGGGAAGCTCCTGAGGGGTTGGCGCCGCGCTTTGCGCAATGGCGGAGTTAGTGCGCTTTCGGCTGGCGTCACTTCGCAAACGGCGCTGCCGCATACACCACCTCGCCGCCGACCATCGTCAGCAGCGATCGGATCTTGCCGATTTCCTTGACCGGCGCAGTCATGTAATCGGCTGATAGCACGGCCAGATCAGCTGACTTGCCGGGTTCGAGCGTCCCGCGTCCGGCGTCGTCATTGGCCATAAAGGCGGAATTGCGGGTGTACATGGTCAGCGCCTGCTCGCGGCTTGGCGCTTCGTCGGACCCGCGGGTTTGCGTGCCGCCGATCGTGGTGCCGTCGAGATACCATTGCAACGCAACGAACGGATTGTAGGACGACACGCGGTGCGCGTCGGTGCCGCCGGCGACGGTCAGGCCCAGCCTCATGGCCGTTGCGATCCGCGGCATCATCCTGGCCTGATCGGCGCCGACATCGTGTTGCAGCCGCTCGCCGCCGAAATAAAGACCGTCCTGAACGCCCCAGACCAGACCGAGCGATTTCATCCGCTTCAGATGGTCCTCGGAGGCGTCGTAGAGATGCAGCACGGTCCAGCGGAGGTCGCGAACCGGGTAATCCTTTTCGAGGTCTTCGACGATATCGAGCAAATTATCCACGGTGCGGTCGGGGTTCCAGTGGATCTGGATGGTGTAGCCCTTCGAGGCGGCCCAGCGCAGCAATTCCGCCAGCTTCGCCTTGCCGTCGGGCGTGATGTCGCCGTCGGTCCAGTCGGCCCAGACCAGAATCTCGCCGGGGCCGTTGAAATGCAGCATCGAATCGCCGAAACCCTGCGGCAGTAACTGCGTCAGGTTCTGCAGATCGGCGAGTTCGCTGCCCGGCTTCGGCGCGCAAAGGTGATAGGCGACGCGCACCGTAAGCTCTCTGTCGCGCCACAGCTTGAACACGGCCTGATAGTTGGCGGGGTACATGCTGACCCCGCCGCCATCGACAATGCCGGTGATGCCAAGACTGTTCATCTCGCTGAAGAACTTGCGGGAGCCGTCGACCTGCTGTTGCATCGTCGGTTTGGGCAGCTTGTCAAAGATCTTGCCGAGCGCGTTGCCATTGGCGATCACCACGCCGTTCGGCTTGTTGTCGCCGTCGCGTTCAAGCTTGCCGCCGGGGGTGACATCCGAATCGTCGTGGATACCAAGGGCTTCCATCGCCTTTGGCGTCAGCAGCAGCCAGTCGTAGAGATGCTGGATATAGACCGGATGGTCCGGCGCGATGGCGGCTACTTCCTGCGCGGTCGGCCGCCGCTTCTCGGCGAATTGTTCCTCAGTCCAGCCGCCGGCCACGACGATCCACGAGCCCGGCTTTTGCGCCTTTGCGGCCTGGCGAATCCTCTCCAGCGCTTCCTTGAGCGTTGGCACGCCGATCCAGTTCACCTCGGTCCCAAATGTCAGCGCGGCGCGGATGCCGTGGATATGCCCATCGGTCAAGCCCGGAATGACGGTGCGGCCGCCGAGATCGATCAGTTTTGCCTTGGCGCCCGCGAGGTTCTTCATCGCGGCGGATGAACCGGTGGCCAGCACCTGTCCATGCGCGATCGCCAAAGCCTGCTGCACCGAGAAATCCTTGTCGACCGTGAGGACCTTGCCGTTGAACAGCACGGTATCGGCCGACTGCGCCGAAGCGATGCTGGCCGGCAGGGACAGCAGTGCGGCGAGGAGGCTGATAAGGGAACGGATGGAATTTGTGCTGCAAGCGGACATGTTTATTCCTTTTTTTCGCTTCTCGCGCCGTCATTCCGGGGCGATGCGAAGCATCGAACTACGATGTGCAATTGCACATCGGAGAATCTCGAGATTCCCCGATGCGCAATTGCGCATCTAAGGTCTGGTCCTTCG